>Ga0073906_1004012_pt1 | contig 15524 bp, 12 predicted proteins | sample Inofromicrocosms_FD_65485 | JGI IMG/M metagenome (GOLD analysis project Ga0073906, IMG submission 65485) | Mouse cecum microbial communities from Vienna, Austria - Inoculum for glucosamine and mucus D2O microcosms | ecosystem: Host-associated > Mammals > Digestive system > Large intestine >... | reverse complement strand
TTTGGCTGCATCGACAAGACGGAGCCCAACAGCCAGGAACGCCGAGACGTATACAACTCCGACATAACCTTCGGCACCAACAATGAGTTCGGTTTCGACTACCTCCGCGACAACATGGCCACGCGCACCGAGGACCTCGTGCAGCGTGAACAGCATTACTACGCCATCGTCGACGAGGTGGACTCCGTGCTTATCGACGACGCCCGTACGCCGCTGATCATCTCGGGTCCCATCCCCAAGGGCGACGACCAGATGTTCAACGACTTCAAGCCCAATGTGGAGAAGGTTGTCAACGCCCAGCGCAAGCTCGCCCAGCAACTCCTGCTCGAAGCCAAGGAGAAAATATCCAAAGGCGACACCGAGGAGGGTGGTCTCGCACTCTTCCGCGTATACAAGGCCCTTCCCAAGCATGGCCCCCTAATCCGTTACCTCAGCGAGGACGGCATCAAGAACCTCATGCTCAAGGTGGAGGCCAAATACATGCAGGACAACAACCGCGAGATGCCCAAGGCAGTGGAACCCCTCTTCTTCGTGATCGACGAGAAGAACCACAGCATAGAGCTTACCGACAAGGGTATAGAGGTGCTTACCGGCACCACCAACGACCCTGAGTTCTTTATCCTCCCCAACATCGCCGAGCAGCTCAGCGAGGTGGAGAACGAAGACCTCACCGCCGAGCAGAAAAGGGAGAAGAAGGATGCCCTGCTGCAGAACTACAGTGTGAAGTCGGAACGCGTGCACACCGTGAACCAGCTTCTGAAGGCCTACACGCTCTTCGACAAGGATGTGGAATACGTGATCGACGACAACAAGATCAAGATTGTCGACGAACAGACGGGCCGAATCATGGAGGGACGCCGCTACAGCGACGGGCTTCACCAGGCCATCGAGGCCAAGGAGGGCGTGAAGGTTGAGGCCGCCACGCAGACCTATGCCACCATCACGCTCCAGAACTATTTCCGCATGTACCGCAAGCTTGCCGGCATGACGGGTACGGCCATGACAGAGGCCGGCGAGTTCTACGACATCTATAAGCTCGACGTAATAGAGATACCCACCAACCGGCCGGTGATACGCAACGACATGAACGACCGCGTATACCGCACCAAGAAGGAGAAATATGCGGCCATCATCAACGAGGTTGAGGAGATGGTCAACCAGGGGCGTCCGGTGCTTGTGGGCACCACGTCGGTGGAGATTTCCGAACTGCTGTCGAAGATGCTTAAGCTGCGCAAGATACCGCACCAGGTGCTGAACGCGAAGCTGCACCAGCAGGAGGCGCAGGTAGTGGCCCAGGCCGGACAGAAAGGGATGGTGACCATCGCCACCAACATGGCGGGACGAGGCACCGACATCAAGCTGAGTCCGGAGGTACGCGAGGCCGGCGGTCTTGCCATCATAGGCACAGAGCGCCACGAGTCGCGGCGTGTTGACCGTCAGCTGCGAGGCCGCGCCGGCCGTCAGGGTGACCCCGGAAGCTCCGTATTCTTCGTATCCTTCGAGGATACCGTGATGCGACTCTTCGCCAACGACCGCGTGGTGAAGATGCTCGACCGTCTCGGTTTCAAGGAGGGCGAGATGATAGAGAACTCCATGGTGACCAAGAGCATAGAGAATGCCCAGAAACGCGTGGAGGAGAACAACTTCGGTATCCGCAAGCGTCTTGTGGAATACGACGACGTGATGAACGCCCAGCGTAACGGCGTCTACGGCAAGCGCCAGAACGCCCTTCGCGGCGAACGTATAGGCATGGATATCGCCAACATGATATATGAGGTTACCGGCGACCTCGCCGCCTCCTATCCCGCCTACGAGGACTTCTCGGAGGAGGTGAACCGCATCCTCTCGATAGAGGTGCCTTACACCGAGGAGGAGTTCAACCGCATGTCGCAGCAGGAGAAGAGCGACAGACTCGCCGAAGTGGTGATGGACAACTTCCGCCGCAAGAAGGAGAAGATCATGCAGGGGGCCGCACCGTATGTTCGCGACTTCGTGGAGGAGAAGGGAGCCACCGGTCCTGTGGGCGTGCCCGTCACCGACGGTCGCCGCATGTTCAACATACAGGCCGACATCACCGAATGCTACAACAATGAGTGCAAACCTTTGGCGAAGGCCTGGGAGAAGGCCGTGCTCCTGTCGAGCATCGACTCGTCGTGGCAGGAGCAGCTCCGCGAGATGGACGAGCTTCGTCACAGCGTGCAGAATGCGGCCTACGAGCAGAAAGACCCGCTGGTGATCTACAAGATCGAGGCCTTCGAACTGTGGAAGAAGATGCTCGGGGAGCTCAACGCCAAGGCGGTGGGTACGCTGATGCGCGGACGTCTGGCCGTTCCCGACTATGAGGAGGCCAAGGCAGCGGCACAGGCACAGGCCGAGGCACAGGCTGCCCAGCAGGCAGCGGAACATGCCCGTCAGGCCATGCAGCAACGCGCCTATGGATCTGCCGGCGGCTACAGCTCCACGGCCAGCTACAACCCCTATGCCGGATACAGCACTACCCGTGAGACTTACGAGGGCGAGAATGCCCAGCGCGAGGCCGCCAAAAACGTGAACCGCAAGCCTGCCGCCACACGCCAGCCCGCCAAGGCCCAGCCTAAGGTAGGCAGAAACGACCCCTGCCCCTGCGGCTCAGGCAAGAAATATAAGAATTGCTGCGGCAGAAACTCATGACATCTACACTAAACCATTATGAGTATACAGTATTTCATCATATCTGACGGTCAGCAGAAAGGGCCCTATCCCAAGGAGGTACTGACCATGCAGGGTGTTACGCCGGAGACCTTTGTATGGCGCGAAGGTATGTCGGGTTGGGAGAAGGCCTCGGCGCTGCCGGAGCTTGCCGACCTGTTTGTGGAGGAATCGGCGTTCGGCGCCTATGCGCAGCCGGAGCAGCCCTATCAGCAGCCCCAGCAGCCGCAACAGCCGCAGCCACAATATGGCCAGCAGCAGCCTTATCAGCAGCAGCCTTACCAGCAGCCATATCAGCAACCATATGGCCAGCCGCCTTACCAGCAGCCTTACCGACAGGGGTATATGCCCGGCAATTATGGCGCGGCATATACCAACTGGATGCCATGGGCCATCGTTACTACGGTGGTGAATGTGCTCATAGGCAACATCATAGGGCTGGTATTCTCCATCATCGGCATCGTACAGAGCAGCAACGCCAACAGTGCCTACAGTGTGGGCGACACGGTGCGTGGCGACAGCGCCAACAAATCAGCCAGGACCATGACGCTTATCTCGATAGGCACCATAGCCCTCGGCATATTGGCCATAGTATTGTTTGTGGTCTTCATAGGCGTAGGAGCTATGTCGGCAATCACCGAGGCCTCCAACTATATGTGAGGATGAAGTATTACGCGATGGTCGACGACCGGCAGGTCGGGCCATACACCCTTGACGAGCTTATGGAGGCGGGCATAGGTCCCGACACGTATGTATGGTGCAAGGGGATGGCCGACTGGGAGCGTGCTGACGATAATGCCGACATATGCCGGTATTATCGTCAGCGGCTGTCGCGCCTGCAGCATCCGCAACCGGCGACACCGGTAACACCGGCAGCCGGTGAGGCAGAGCCTCAGGAGGAAGGGATGGTTTATCCCGACCTGTCGGAGCTTCCCGACCTTGCGGCACATGACCCGACGGTACCCCCTCCACCGGGACTTATGGCCGCGGCAATAGCTGTCACGGTGCTCTGCTTCCCCCCTACCGGCATCGCAGCCATTTATTACGCCCGGAAAGCCGCGCAAGAATGGAAGAAGTCAAGAGGACGAGAGTCGGCCGAGGCCGTCAGATATGCCAAGATGTGGACAGGCGTCTCTCTAAGCATCGGACTCCTCTGCTATGCCACACTGATACGGCTGTTGTAAGCCCTTCAAGGCATTATATCGCCTCATAGATTCATTCATCAAGCATTTACATCGTCTTAATTGCCTGTATCGGAAAAATTAGTTAACTTTGCAAGTCAGATATCACACGCTATGGAATTTGAAACTTTGGCATGTTGACAAAGATATTAAACACACTATCGTAAGAAATCAAATGAAAGCCATAAGGATATATTTCTTAGGAATCATCATAATGTCGGCGTTGCTGCTGACGGGGTGCTCGGCACCCAAGAAAATCACCTATTTTCAAGATACAGACACAAATGCTGTGATACAGGCGCCCACGCCGTCGCAGATAAAGATAGAGCCTGGCGACAAGCTGTCGATCATCGTAAAGACGAAGGATGCGGCGGTGTCGGCGTTGTTCAATCTGCCGGTATATTCATCGCGAATAGGCCAGGGAGCACCGAGCAACGGCACCACTACCGAGCAGCGCAACTATACTGGGAGCGGCAATGACGGTGTGGCGAGCTATACGGTGGCGCCCGACGGTAAAATAGACTTTCCGGTGCTGGGTTATCTGGATGTGGCGGGTATGACCCGTTCGGAGCTTGCCGCCTTCATCAAGGGAGAGCTTCTGGGCCGCAACCTTGTCAAGGACCCCACGGTGATAGTAGAGTTCCTGAGTTCCGGCTTCAGTGTGATGGGAGAAGTTGCGCGTCCGGGTCGTTATGATCTGAACCGCGACCAGATCAACGTGCTGGAGGCTATAGCACTTGCCGGTGACCTCACCATCAACGGGCAGCGCGAGAATGTGAAGGTGGTGCGCCAGTTCCCCGGCGGCAAGATAGAGACCTACGACCTTGACCTCACCAACGCCAAGCAGATGGCGTCGAGTCCCGGCTTCTACCTCCACCAGAACGACGTGATATACGTGGAGCCAAACAGCCAGCGCAAGCGCTCCAGCACCGTCAACGGCAACAACGCACTGAGCGTCGGTTTCTGGGTATCGGTTGCCTCCCTGCTGACATCTGTGGTCACTACCGTGGCCGTATTCATCAACAAGTAAGAAATCATGGAAGAGAATAAGGCAAGACAGCAGAATCAGGAAGAACACGAGGATTTCAACATAAAGAATTTTCTCACGGTATGTCTTCATCACTGGCGATGGTTTCTGTTGTCGGTGATAGTATTCTGCGTGTTGGGGGCATTGTATGCGCTGACTCGCGAACCGGCATATACCCAGAAGATGTCGGTACTGGTCAAGAATCAGGATGGGGGCGCTCCCGATGTAGGGAGCGCATTCGCCACGATGGGACTCGGCGGCATGAACACAAACGTCTACAACGAGATTCTTGCGCTGCAGTCGCCGTCGGTGCTCGCAGAAGTGGTCAAGAGGCTTGACCTTTCCACAAGCTATTACAGCAAGGGTACGTTCCATCCCACGGCACTGTATGGCCCGACTCTGCCATTCAAGGTGGAATTTCTCGACCTTCCCGAGGATGCGGCAGCCGGTTTTAAGGCAAAGACGGCTCCCGATGGGTCGCTGACATTATACGACTTCTACAAGTCAGAAAATGGCGAAACCGAAGAATTTGATAAAGAAGTGCGCGTAAAGCCCGGCATTACAGTAGCCACCCCGATAGGTCGTCTCTCGGTAATGCCCAATGCCGCTTATAACCCGGCACTCGCCATGAAAGGGAAGAAACAGAAACCGGTTTCCGAGATAACCGTCGACAAGATGACCCCGATTGACGCGCTTGAGATATACAGCAAGCAGGTAAGCATGGAGCTTGCCAACGACGACGCGGAAGTCATCGACATGTCGATAGTGGACAATTCTCTGCCACGCGCCAAGGATATACTGGAAGAAATCGTGAAGGTGTACAACGAGAACTGGGTCGAGGACAAGAACCAGATAGCACGCGCCACCTCCACCTTCATCGACGACCGTCTGCAACTCATAGAGAAAGAGTTGGGAAATGTCGACTCCGACATATCCCGTTACCAGTCGGAGCATCTTGCCGTCGACATGAAGTCGGCCACCAAGTTGTCGCTGGAACAGTCAAACCTTATCTCCAACCAGATGCTCGAAGAGCAGAACAAGCTCTCCATGGCGACCTATCTGCGCGACTACCTCGGCAATCCCCATAACGCCAACAGGGTGATTCCGGTAAACAACGGCATCTCCAACACTCTGGAGATGCAGATAAGCACCTACAACCAGCTCCTTCTGGCCCGCAACACTCTTGCCGAGACCACTTCCGACACCAACCCCTTGGTGGTGGATTACGACATCCGGCTCAAGGGAGAAAGAGAGGCCATAGTCAACGCCATAGGCACCCAGATAGCAACCCTCAACCGGAACATACACAACATGCAGGGGGCAAAGGGATCCGCACAGTCGAGCCTCGCCGAAGTCCCCGGCAAGACCAAATACCTTCTCTCCGTAGAGCGCCAGCAGAAGGTCAAGGAATCGCTATACCTCTACCTGCTGCAGAAGCGAGAGGAAAACGAGCTCAACCAGACCTTCAACGCCAACAACCTGCGCATCATCACCCCTCCAATGGGCCCCACACGCCCCGTGTCGCCTAAGAAGAAGATGATTGTGATGGTATGTTTTGTAATTGGTATAGCGCTACCGGCAGTACTACTGTTTGTAGCCGAGGCCACCAACACCACGGTGCGTTCACGCCAGGATCTGGATAAGTTGTCGGCTCCGTTCGCGGGGGAGATACCATATGTGGGCAAACGCTCTCTCCTCTCCCGGATGCGCAAGCCCCGGGCCAAAAACAAGCTCAAGGCGTCGCAGCTGGAGAAAGTGACAGATTCGGTGATTCCCGGCAGCCGCGATGCCGTGACGGAATCTTTCAAGATAGTACGTGGCAATATCGACCTGATGTCGCGCAAAGAGGAGGGCTGCAACGTGATACTCATGACATCGATGCATCCCGGTTCGGGCAAATCATATGTGGCATATAATCTGGCAGCATCCTTTGCGCTGAAGAACAAAAGGGTTCTGGTTCTCGACGGCGACCTTCGCCACGGCTCCATGTCGATGTATGTCGGTATGCCCAGCCGTGGTCTGAGCAATTACCTGTCAGGCTCCACCGACGACTGGCGCAGTCTTGTGGTGGATGTTCCCGGTCACCCCGACATGTGGGCCATGCCCATCGGGCACAGACCGCCGAATGCCGCCGAACTCCTCGAAAGCGACCGCTTTAAAACCTTCATAACTGAAGCTCGCAATGACTATGACTATATAATCATAGACTGTCCGCCGGTCGACGCCGTAGTGGACACCCAGCTGATTGCCGAATATGCCGACCGTACCGTCTTCGTTATACGCGCCGGCCTCTTCGAGAAAAAAGCCCTTAAGGAAGTCGATGAACTCTACCATACAAAACGGTTCCCGCGACTGTCGATAGTACTCAACGGCTCCGACTACCGCGGCGACCGCCGCCGCGCATATTCATACTTCGAATAATACACCGCCGCCGGCATGGGATACACAGGCAAGACAGGATGTGTGATGGTACTCTACAACCATCAGCCCGACTCCCTGAAAAAGGGCATCGGCTCCCTGTTGTCGCAATTCGACATGCTGGTGCTCGTCGACAACACTCCGGGCCGCGACGATTCCGACGCCTTCGCCGACAATATAATCATCTACATCCCTCTTGGTGCCAACAAAGGGATAGCGTGTGCCCAGAACATTGGCGTGAAATCTCTTATCGACAATGGTATCGATTATATCTTCTTCTCCGACCAGGACAGCCTGCTCCCCTCCGACATCAAAGAGAAGATGATTGCCGCCTATGCCGCGCTGAAAAACGCCGGGATTCCTACAGGCTCTCTCGGAAGCATATTCGTCAACAGCAAGACGGGCAAGCCCTATGCCGACAAAAACGGTATCAAAGGCCAGTTCACGGTTGACGGCATCGAGGTCAGGGAGGTATATTCTGTAGGCTCGTCGGGATCCATGATTCATCGTGACGCCTTCCTTGTCAACGGCGGTTTCGACGAGGCGCTGTTTATCGACGGCGTCGACAATGAATGGGGCTGGAGAGCGGCAGCACGCCACGGCATGCGTAATTTCGAGGTGCCCGGTTGCGAGATTTACCAGACGCTCGGCGAGGGCGACAACTCCATCATGGGAAAACGTGTGTCGATATCCTCCCCGGCTCGCGTATATTACCAGTTCCGTAATTACATATGGCTCCTCGGAAGGGATTACGTGCCGGCATTCTGGAAATGGAAGAACTTCCTGAAATATGCCGTAAAATTCTTCTACTTCCCGATAATGTGCAGACCACGCCGGCAATACATGACCAATATCCTCAAGGGGATACGCGACGGAGTGGTGATTAGTGATAAACGATAAAAGATTAATTCAAGACATCCCAAACATACATGACATCCCAAACATACATAACATCCCAAACATAAATAACATCCAAGACAATAATAAGACATGAATATATTGGTAACAGGCGGAGCAGGATTCATCGGGTCGCATCTATGCGATTCCCTCACTGCCGCAGGACATAATGTAACCGTTGTCGACAACCTTGTGCTCGGCAAGGTTGAAAACATATCTCATCTTCTCGACAAGGATAATTTCAAGTTTATAGAGGCCGACATACTGGACACGCCGGTAATGGAGGGGGTATTCCGTGAGGGGAAATTCGATATGGTCTACCATCTGGCGGCCAATTCCGACATACAGAAGGGTGGTCGCGACCCTCTGGTAGACTATACACTGACCTTCAACACCACCTTCGCGGTGCTTCAGCTCATGAAAGAGCATGAGGTCAAGAAGCTCTTCTTCGCCTCCACATCGGCTATATACGGCGAGACGAGCGACTGTCTGACAGAGAATTACGGCCCGCTGCAGCCTGTATCGAATTATGGTGCAGGCAAGCTGGCCAGCGAGGCCTTCATAAGCGCTTTCAGCTCCACTTACGGCATTCAGACGTGGATCACGCGCTTCCCCAACGTGGTGGGAGAACGCTTCACCCATGGCGTGATTTTCGACTTCATAAAGAAACTCCGCGCCAACCCTGCCGAGCTCGAAGTGCTGGGCAATGGCGAACAGTGCAAGCCTTATGTTTATGTCAAGGACCTTATCGACGGCATCAACTTCGTGATAGCCAACAGCCACGACAGATTCAACGTATACAATCTGGGCAGCGACTCGCGCACCAAAGTTAAAGAGATAGCAGCCATGGTGATCGAGGAGATGGGCCTTGACGCGGCCATACGCTATACCGGCGGCGACCGTGGCTGGGTGGGCGACGTGCCCGAGTTCCGTTATGACCTCTCCAAGGTGAACGCCCTCGGATGGTCGGCACCGCACGATTCCAACGCTTCCGTACGACTGGCAATTCAAAAAGGACTGGGCAAATGAAGACAGTGGTCATCGCCGGCGGCAAAGGCACGAGGATAGCTTCGGTGAACAGCGACATCCCCAAGGCCATGATTCCGATAGAGGGAAAACCGATATTGGAGTATGAGATTATTATGGCCCGCGAACAGGGGTTCACCGATTTTATCTTCATAATCGGACACCTCGGCCGACATATCAGGGAATATTTCGGCGATGGCTCACGCTTCGGTGTCAATATAGAATATTACGAGGAGACAGAGCCACTGGGGACAGCCGGTGCTCTGGCCTACCTTGCCGACAAGCTGGAGGATGACTTCTTCGTGTTCTACGGCGACACGGTGATGGACATAGACATGCGTGCGATGGCCGACTTCCACCGGAATCACGGCTCCAAGGCCACTCTCCTCGTGCACCCAAACGACCACCCTTACGACAGCGATATAGTGATTACCGGCGATGACTGCCGTATCAAGGCTTTCGCCAACAAGCCGCATCCCGACGACTTCGTGTCGAAAAATTCGGTAAACGCCGCCCTTTTCATCTTCTCTCCCGATATTGTGGGCTTCGTGGAGAAAGGGAAGAAGTCGCATATCGAGAAGGATGTGCTGCCGAGGGCATTGTCTGCCGGGCTGCCGCTCTATGGCTATACCTCGCATGAATACATCAAGGATATGGGTACTCCTGAGCGCTATGCCGAAGTGTCGCACGACGTCATCTCGGGGAAGGTAAAGCGCATGAACCGCCACAATCCCCGTCCATGCGTCTTTCTTGACCGCGACGGTGTGATCAACGAGGAGGTGAATCTGCTCGACCGTCCGGAACGGCTGAAGCTCATCGAGGGAGCCGCCGAAGCCATAAAGCTCATCAACAGGCAGGGATGGCTTGCCGTGGTAGTCACCAACCAGCCGGTGATAGCCCGCAACCTCTGCTCGATAGAAGAACTTGAGACTATCCATGCCACCCTAGAGACAATGCTTGGCAAGGAAGGGGCCTTCCTCAACGGCATCTACTACTGTCCACACCATCCCGACAGCGGATACCCCGAGGAACGAAAGGAGTACAAGATAAAATGCGATTGCCGCAAGCCGGCACCGGGACTGCTGCTGCGTGCCAAGGATGACCTGAATATCGACATGACGCAGTCGGTGATGATCGGCGACCGCGACTCGGACATCCTCGCAGGCAAAAACGCCGGTTGCGCACGGTCTGTCAAAATTGACACCAACCGTCCTTTCGCCCTGCTCGAAACCATAAACCAGCTCTTCACCCTTAATCTTTAATCTTTTATCATTATATCTTGCCATGATCATAACTCGCACCCCCTTCAGGATATCTTTCGCCGGCGGCGGCTCCGACCTTCCGTCGTTCTATCGTCGACATACGGGAGCCGTACTCTCCACGGCCATCGACAAATATATGTATATTGTGCTGCACCCCTTCTTCCAGAAGGACAAGATACAGCTCAAATACAGCAAGAACGAACTTGTGGGCGACGTGAACGACATCCGTCATCCCATCTTCCGTGAGGTGCTGAAGGAATACGGGTTGTCGGGCATAGACATCAACTCGATAGCCGACGTACCGTCAGGCACGGGATTGGGGTCGAGCAGCTCGTTCACGGTAGGATTGCTTAACGCGGTACGTGCCTACCTGGGGAAAGCCTCCGGGGCCGGCGCCCTCGGCGCCATGGCTTGCGATGTGGAAATCAACAAAGTGGGAAGTCCCATCGGCAAACAGGATCAGTATGCGGCCGCTTACGGCGGTCTCAACCTGATCACTTTCCACGGCGATGAGTCGGTGGTGGTGGAAAGAATCATCATGAACCGCGCAAAAAAGAAAGAGCTGGAGCGTAATCTGTTCATGTTCTACCTCGGCGGCAAACACTCGGCCAACGAGATTCTGAAACGTCAGCAAGAGGCCATCTCCAACGACGACAAGTTCGAGGTGCAGAAGAAAATGGTGCAGCTCGCCTACGACCTGAAGGACCGGCTGGAAAACAACGACATAGACGCCATGGGCACCATCCTGCATGAAGGGTGGCTGATGAAAAAATCGTTGACAAACGGAATAACATCCGACGTCATAGATACGTTGTATAATAAAGGAATAAAAGCCGGAGCCACGGGAGGCAAGCTTCTCGGGGCCGGCGGTGCCGGATTTATGCTGTTCTATTGTCCCGGTTCAAGACATGAGGATTTTCTGGTAAATATGTGTGGCGAGTCGGAGATGAAATTCAACTTCGACGACCAAGGCTCCAAGATAATCCATATAGGCGATATGCTATGAAGAAGAACTATCTGCAGGACATAGAGAGCTATTTCGAGCGACTCAAGGCGACAATCGACCTCATACCCAAGGAGGATATCAACGAGGTCATGAATGTGCTGGAGGATGCCCGTGAATCGGGACGCAACATCTTTATCATGGGCAACGGAGGGAGTGCCGCCACGGCATCCCATTTCGTATGCGACTTCAACAAAGGCGTCTCCTTCGACCAGGAGAAAAAATACCGTTTCCTCTGCCTCAACGACAACATCCCGTCACTCATGGCCTACGGCAACGACCTATCATATGATGATATCTTCGTGCATCCTCTGAGGAATTATTTCCGCGAGGGTGATGTGGTGATAGGCATCTCCGGGTCGGGCAATTCGGAGAACGTGGTCAGGGCCGTGGAATATGCCAACGCCAACGGCGGCGTGACCGTCTCCTTCACAGGCTACGACGGAGGTCGGCTGGCCAAAATGACACGTCACGGCGTTAACATGCCCATCCACGACATGCAGATTTCCGAAGACCTCCATATGGTGCTCGACCATTGCATGATGAAAATACTGTCAGGAAAAAACTGTTGAGGCACATGGAAAAGGGCACCGAGAGCAAGAACCCGTTGATATCGGTCATCATGGCCACCTTCAATGAGCCGCCGGCCTTTGTAAGAGAGGCCGTGGGAAGCATACTTGCCCAGACCTACCGCAATTTCGAGCTACTGATTCTCGACGACAGCACATCTGCTGAGACACGCCGTGAGATTGATGCCCTTGCACAGGAAGACACGCGCGTGAGGGTAATCCGCAAAGGCGAGAAAATGGGCTTTGTGCCTGCACTCAACGAAGGCCTCCGGCAGGCCCGCGGTGAGCTTATTGCCCGCATGGACGGCGACGACAGGTCGGAACCCGACCGCTTCGAGAAACAACTCGATTTCCTTCGCTCTCATCCCGATATCGACATCACCGGCGGTTTCCTCAACCTCATGAACGAGAATGGCAAAATCATGAGCCAGCGCCGTTACCCCGTCAAAGGATTCAGATTCTCGTTCTACTGGATATTCCGTTGTCCGGTGGCGCATCCCACAGTCATGATACGCCGTCGTCGGCTCCCCGACTTCCGTTACGACGAGAGCTTCCACAAGGCTGAAGACCTGGAGCTGTGGCTCCGTCTACGCAACCATGGCGCACGTTTCGAGAATCTGCCGGAACCGCTGGTGAATTACCGTGTTGTGGGCGACCTCGGTGCCAAACGAGGCAAGTCACAGCTAACCCATATATGGAAAGCACGCTCTAAAAATTTCAGCTGGAGCCATGCCCTCTTCGACATACCCTCGCTGTTCGCCTCCCTCTCATACTTCTTCATTCCGCAACACCTCATCTCCAGATTCTACAAACGGGAAAACCGGCAATAAGGCAACGGAACCTTAATGCGAAAGTTCCATGTGATTTGTATATATTATATATATTATATATCTTTGCAGTTCAAAAGAGAAAGATTATGGCAACGTCATTAAACATCAAACGCAAAAACATAGATTTACCTGCAGAAACACTTCAGAAACTCTCCATCATGGCAGTTGCTCAAGGCAAGAGTCTTAAAAAATTCATAGAGACAATCCTCATAGCCAAAGCAGACTCAGTAAATATAAAGGTAAGTGAAAACCCATCACCGTCAGGCGATTCATGGTTTGACAATCCTCAAAACATGGAATCGGTACATCGTGGTATGTCAGAGATGCGTGCAGGCAAAGGGAGAGCCTGCTCCATGGATGAAATAAGAGACATGCTGGGATTATGACCTATACTATAGTCATGACTCCGGAAGCCGAACGTCATTTGAAAGAATGGCATAAGTCGGGCCAGAAGAAAACGCTTAAGAAAATAGGCGATTTGTTAGAGGAGTTACGTCAACATCCCACAACAGGGACAGGCCAGGTAGAACAACTCAAGGGGGATTTGACGGGACTATGGAGCAGAAAAATTTCCAAAGGAGAGAGACTGATTTACAGTATTGAGGATGCGAAAGTGATTGTATATGTGATATCCCTTAAAGGCCATTATGGCGATAAATAAGAATCACTGTCTAAGACACAATTGAATTCAATATTGCTTTTCAATTAATTGGATAATTTGCAGATAATGAGCAAAATAAAGAATAAGTTGTCGCATTTCTGGTTCAACTCCGATGAACGGACAAGGAAGATGAATAGAAATGTGATTTATTCCATTATGCTCAAGGGTTTCAGCGTGCTGATTTCTCTGTTGCTTGTTCCTCTCACGCTCGGCTATCTCAACAGCTATGAATATGGCGTATGGATCACCATCAATTCGGTGCTGACATGGATCAACGTAATGGACATAGGGCTGGGCAACGGCCTCAGAAACAAGCTCGCCGAATGCGTTTCGCTCAAGGATTTTACCAACGGGAAAGCTTATGTGAGCACCACCATGGCTATCCTTACCGCCATCTCGGTGCTGATTTGTCTGGCGGGAATGATTATGAACTGCTTTGTCGACTGGAACCATCTATTGAACATCGACAGACCCATAGCCAATCTCAACACCATCATCAATGTGGTGCTACTGTGCATATCGGTTAATTTCACCATCCGCACCGTGGGCCTCATATATCTGTCATATCAGGAGACGTTCATGAACGATCTGCTTGTATGTCTCGGCTCGCTGCTGTCGCTTATATGGATATGGCTGCTTACGAAATTCACCGCTCCGAGCCTTATGAATGTGGCTCTGGCTTTCTCCGTGTCGCCAATAATAGTGTACGTGCTGGCATATCCCTATACATTCCTCCACAGACACCGGGAGATAAAGCCGGGTCTGAGGCATGTAAGAAAAGAGTTCATGCGGCCGCTGGCAGGACTGGGCGTAAAGTTCTTCATCCTGCAGGTGGCCTGTCTGCTTCTCTTTTTCACCTCCAATATACTGATTTCCAATATATTCTCGCCAGCGGAGGTGACCCCTTACAGCATAGCATATAAATATTTCAGCTTGGTATACACGGTGTTCATGCTTATGGTTAATCCGTTATGGAGCGCCATCACAGATGCTTATGTGAAGCGCGATATCCCATGGCTTGAGGCAAGCATGCGTAAGGCCCTGAAGGTATTCGCGCTGAGCGTGGCGGTGATAATCGTAATGGTATGCGTCTCAAAATTCATATATCGGATATGGGTGGGACCCAGTGTCGAGATTTCATACGCCCTGAGCATATCGCTGGCGGTTTTCAATATCGTATATATCTGGAGCAACCTCTTCAGCACATGGTGCAATGGTGTGGGACATCTAAGGATGGCTCTTTACAGCATGTGCGCGGCGGCGGTCCTGTTCATCCCCACTTGCATTTGGTTCGCCCGTCTGATGGGTCTTCCAGGCGTGGCTTTCTCTCTGGCAACAGTGCTCCTTATCCCCTGCTTCTTCCTCTATTTGCAATACAGGAGAGATATCCGTAAACTAAAGGCAAGTGTGTCATGATTAAAGCCATGCTATATACGCCGGTGCGTTATCTGCGCCGTCTGAAAAGTCTTTGGAGACACCGTAACAAGTGCCGCTTCGACGGTACCGACATCACTCTTGTGGATGTGGAGTTCGAAGGAAGCAACATGGTGGCTGACGGCTGCGCGATACACCACAGCAAGATTGGCCGCGGCTCATACATCAACCATAAGTCGCGCATCATAGGGAGCAGGATAGGGAATTATTGCTCGATAGCCGACAATGTGTATACCGGTTTCGGGCATCACCCGTTGGGATGCATTTCCACACATCCCGCCTTCTTCTACGATACTAAAGGGCAGCTTGGCTGGAATCTTTTCGGCGACAAAGATGCCCCCGTGTATGACCCCTTCAAAAAGCCTGTCGGAGAGACCGAATACTCCACGGTGATAGGCCACGATGTATGGATAGGGAGTCATGCCATGATTATGGATGGAGTGACAATCGGTACCGGGGCGGTGGTAGGCTCGGGGGCGGTGGTCACCAAAGATGTGCCCCCGTATGCCATAGTGGCCGGCGTGCCGG
>Ga0073906_1004008_pt1 | contig 15553 bp, 15 predicted proteins | sample Inofromicrocosms_FD_65485 | JGI IMG/M metagenome (GOLD analysis project Ga0073906, IMG submission 65485) | Mouse cecum microbial communities from Vienna, Austria - Inoculum for glucosamine and mucus D2O microcosms | ecosystem: Host-associated > Mammals > Digestive system > Large intestine >... | reverse complement strand
CTCTTCCGGTTTTTCCTCGCCGTTATCTTCATAGACAAGCCGGGTAAATGTATGGCCGGGAAATAATTTGGACAGCCGCTGGGCCAGATTGGTCCCGCCTGCGCCCTTGTTTCCGGCGATTGCGTAAATCATGGGTAATCACTCCTTATTCTTCTGTGTCCAGTGCGTTCAGGCTGCTCAGATAGTCGATGTAGTGTTCTATCGACTTCACGACAAAATCGTTCCGGCTGATTCCCAGGCGTTCGCTGTACCGGGCAATCTCCGCCTGATGGTAGGCCTTGTACCGCAGGGACATGGCCTTGTCGCTGTCGTCGTCGCAGAGGATAATCTTTTCCCGGTCATTGCGCACCAGCTTTCCGGATGCGCTGGTCAGGGAATAGTAGTCCATCCACTTGTCCAGTGAACCGTCGAATTCCGGCGCGCCGTGGAAATACGCCTGCTTGATCATCTCGCGGGTGATCACCAGGCAGGGGGCTTCTACCTTGCGGGTGTAGGGTTCTCCGGCCTCCGACTGCTGGGTGTGCAGGGCCACCGGTTTGTTGTATTCCTCCACCAGATGGGCCAGGGCCTGGGCGCGCTTTCCCGCTCCAAACTGAAAGTAAGCCATTGCTGTTCTCCTTCCTCACTTATTTCCAAAGATATTGTAACATATATTCTTACAGATATCAATAGTGATATTAAAATAAATATTCTGCTTCCAAATTTTCGGAAAACAATCATTTTAGTATTGCAGATGATATCAAAACAGATATCATCTGCAAATTGCACCTGTCACCCAAACATTAGAAAATGTTTCAATTTTTTTATCATTATTTTGGAGAAATTAGATAAATCAAAGAAAAAGAGGAGTTTTTCCTTGTGCAAACTCCCCAGTTACTGGTATACTATAAAAAAACAAACTATGGAGGTAAGACCTATGAGCTTCAATTACTACATCCCGACGAGAATTCTGTTTGGGGCCGGAAAGCTGAACGAACTGCACCAGCAGGAGCTACCCGGCAAAAAAGCCCTCATTGTCACCACCGGGGGACAGTCCGTAAAAAAATACGGCTACCTGGCGAGGGTGGAGAAGGAGCTGGATCTGGCGGGGGTATCCCATCTTCTCTTTGACAAAATCCTCCCCAACCCCATCAAAGACCATGTGATGGAGGGCGCCTCCCTCTGCAAGGAACAGGGGATTGACCTTGTGGTCGGCCTGGGCGGCGGAAGCAGCATCGACGCGGCAAAGGCCATCGCGGTTATGGCCGCCAACGAGGGGGACTACTGGGATTACGTCAACGGTGGAAGCGGCAAGGGACTGCCTGTGCCCAACGATCCCCTGCCGGTGATTGCCATCACCACCACGGCGGGAACCGGCACCGAGGCCGACCCCTGGACCGTCACCACCAAGACCGAGACCAACGAGAAAATCGGCTTTGGCTATGACAAGACCTACCCTGTCCTTGCCATTGTGGACCCGGAGCTGATGCGCACCGTGCCCAAGCACCTGACGGCGTATCAGGGTTTTGACGCCCTGTTCCACAGCACCGAGGGGTATCTGAACAACACCGCCTATGTGATGAGCGATATGTACGCCCTGAAGGCCGTTGAACTCATTGGAAAGAGCCTTGCCGCCGCCGTTGCCGACGGGGACAACATGGAGGCCCGCTCCGATGTGGCCCTGGCCAACACCCTGGCGGGGATGGTGGAATCCACCTCCGGCTGTACCTCGGAGCACAGCCTGGCCCACGCTATGAGCGCGTACCACCCCAACTTTGAACACGGCGCGGCCCTTATCTCCATCAGCGCGGCTTACTATACCTACTTTGCCAACTGCGGGGCTTGTGACCAAAGGATGATTGACATGGCCAAGGCGCTGGGGAAGAAGGACGCAGCCAAGCCCATGGACTTTGTGGACGCCCTGGTTCAGCTCCAGAAGGCCTGCGGCGTGGACAACATCCAGATGAGCGCCTACGGCATGAAGCGGGAGGAGCTGCCCAAATATGTCAAGAACGCCCGCGAAACCATGGGCGGACTGTTCCAGGTTGACGCCGCGCCCCTGTCCGATGAGGACGCGCTGAAGATTCTGGAAACATCCTATCAATAACACAGCCGGACTGAGGCGGACAAAAGGAGTTTTAACTTCATGGAGTATAGGACATTAGGAAGAACAGGCATCAAGGTCAGCCAGGTGGGGCTTGGCTGCGAGCATCTTCAGGACAAACCATACGAAGTGGTGGAATCCATCATACACCGCGCCCTTGACCTGGGCATCAATGTGTTTGATGTTTTTATGCCTCAGCCCCAAATTCGCACCGATTTGGGAAAGGCTTTTGCAGGGCGCAGGGAACAGGCGGTCCTCCAGGGGCATATCGGGGCGGTCTGGGAAAACGGACAGTACAAGCGCAGCCGGGATATTTCCAAATGCCGCGCCTTTTTCCAGGACTTTTTGGAGCGGCTGCAAACCGATTACGTCGATATTGGGATGATCCACTATGTGGATGATGAAAAGGATTTCCAGCAGGTTTTCAACGGTCCTGTGATGGAATACGCCAAGGAGCTGAAGGAGAAAAAGGTCATCCGGGCCATCGGCATGAGCTCCCACAACCCGGTAACGGCGTTGCGCGCCGTCAAAACCGGCTTGATCGATGTGCTGATGTTCAGCGTCAATCCGGCTTATGACCTTTTGCCGGAGGACACCCACTGTGACGACCTGTTTCAAAAGAAAACCTTTGAAAACCCGGAGCTTTTAGGGGTAAATCCCATACGGGCGGAGCTCTACCGCACCTGCGAGGCAATGGGGGTGGGCATTACCGTGATGAAAGGGCTGGGAGCGGGGATGCTGCTCAATTCAAAGTCTTCACCCTTTGGGTTTGCGCTGACTGCGGGACAGTGTATCCGGTATTCCCTTACCCGTCCGGCGGTGTGCAGCGTGCTGGCAGGCGCTGTTTCGGTAGATGAACTGGAGCAGAATGCCGGGTACTTTGCATTGTCTGACGAACAGGTGGATTTCGCCAAGGTGCTTTCCTCTGCCCCGAAATTTTCCATGAAGGGGAAGTGCATGTACTGCAACCACTGCCTGCCCTGCCCTGCCCATATCGATATCGCGCAGGTGAATAAATTCCTTGATTTGGCGCTGATGGAGGAGAAAGCTCCGGAAACGATTCGGGAGCATTACCGGGCCCTTTCGGCCCACGGCGGAGATTGCCTGACCTGCGGAAGCTGTGAGAAGAATTGTCCTTTCGGTGTAGAGGTGATTAAGCGTATGGCGCGGGCAAAAGAAATCTTTGGATGTTAATGCGGACGATGAAAAAACAGGAACCACCGCGAAAAACGGTGGTTCCTTGCATTTTCAGATGAACTTTTAAAGCGTCCATGGAGGGATAAATTCCTCCGGATAAACCGCAATTTCCGGGATGCTTGCATTTTGATAGGTCCCGCCATTGGTGAGCTGGTCGTTAAAGTATGTCCCGCTGCACTCCGGAAGGATGCTGACCGAGTCATTGTCATATTGCAGGGTATAGGTGTGGCGGGATATGGTTCCCTCCTCAGCCTCAACGCCATAGTTGATGTTGATAATATGGTTTGCACGATACAAAATCTCTGTAATCTGTCCGTTTTCCTGTTCAATCATGTCGAGGATTCCCGCCGCGCCGTTAAACTCTGAAAGCTGTTCCCTGGTAATGGGGATTGCGCCGAATTCCCGGAAGCGTTCCGCGCTTTCATCCCAAAAGTACCAGTAATACAGGAACCCATGTCCGGCGATTTCCGGCGGCTGGCTGAAATCGTCCTTCAGCCCGGTGAACAGGGTTTCCCCGGAGGAATCATAGGTTGTCACCAGCATAGCGTCAAGCTCCATGTCCTGAATCAGGAGCTGGCCCCTGATGTAAAAGAGATAACTCCTGGTGCTGGAGCCCCCGAAGGATTCCACCCGCACCCAGCGGTTTTTCCCATCGGTCAGCACGGTGACAGGGGACTGGTCAGCTGCGTTTACCCCGCCGGTCAGGTATTGCACCCCGGTTTCATCTGCGTAATACAAAGAGGTGTTTGTCTCATCCTCTCCCACAAAGGCGAAGCTCTCCGGATTGTGGTCCCGGTCAAAGTCATCGGTGTAGGTGAGCCAGATTTTTTGATTGTCCGCTCCCTGTCTCGCTGCTATCAGCTCGGCCAGAGAAGGGGAAAAGGTGGTAAACATCAATAGTCCGTTGAGAAAAATCAGCAGGACAAACGCCAGAATCACCCAGCCCCAGCGCTTATTCCGGCTGTCAAACAGGCAGTCAATTCGCGTTTTCAGCTGTGCCACCCCGCCGGAAAAGCATGTGGTGCAGGAGGGGAACAGCTCCTTCCTTTTCCCGTCAATCTGTTCCCGGACGCAGTTGAGTATCGTTTGGGCGTATTCCTTGCGTTTCTCATCGTCCCAATTTTTAACCGCCTCGTCGTCACAGGCAATTTCCATGTCCTGGCAGGCAGTGCGGGACAGCAGCCATACCACAGGATTGAACCAGTGAATCGTCTGTGCCAGGGCAAACAGCTGTTTATAGAGGATGTCCCGCCGCTTCCAGTGGGTCAGCTCATGCCTTAGAATATGATAAAGATCCTCCGGCGAATATTCCTTTTGGGGCAGCAGGATCACAGGGCGGAAAATTCCCGATGTCATGGGGGAGGGGACGTCAGGGCTCAGGCACAGCTGGGGAAGCTTTTTTATCCCCGGATGAAATCTTGCGGGGTTATAGGGATCATCCTGCGGTTTTTCGCCTTCGTGGTAGAGCAGGTTTGGCTCCTCCCACCTGAAGGGTTGGTCGCGGATGGGAACTATGGTTGCGGTAAATTTCCCCTTGATGGAATCTGCTGAGGCCAAACCGAGAATTGCGCCCCTGTAGGCGGTTTCGTATACCCTTAAAATGTTGGAATCTGTGACCGGAACTGCCCAACGTTTCATTTTGCGCCGCAGGGAAAGATAGACAAACAGGCGAAAACAGCAGATTCCCACTACACCGGCCAGCCAGAGAACCGACGCTGTTTCCTTCCAGGGAAAGCTCTTGGCTGGGGGAGTGTAGACGCTGCTGGGCTTGACGGCGTAGGTGGATTCTGATTCAGTTTCGGGAACGTCATAGGTATTGTTGATTTCATCCATCTGTGCTTCCAGTACATAAGAACTGTAATTTGCAAAAGGATATATCTCTACCGGTATCTTAAAGGGCATCAGCAGCCGGACCGCCAGAATTGCCCATATCCAGCATTTCCACCCGGAGGAGTACCGCCTTTGGAGTGGAGGCAGCAGCATAATCAGCAAAAGGATGCCAACATCCACCGCCATGCTCAGGCTCAGGGAGCCTATGTGTGTAAAGAGGTTTACTATACAGTCAAAAAATGTCCTCATTTGTATTCCCCTTTCTTCTCATCCAGAAACCTTTGAAGCTCGTCCAGCTCCTGGGCGGTAATCCCTTCCCCACGGCATAGCGCTGCGAAAAATTGGGTGACGGAATGGTTGTAAAGCTTCCCCAGAAAGGTTTTGTTCTCGAAATCAAGATATTCCTTTTGGCTCAAAACAGGTGTATAGTAGTTTGACTTGCCATGCCTTTTGCAGGTAATAACTCCCTTTTCCAGCAGTCTGGTCAGGTATGTATTGAAGGTGTTGCGGCTCCAGCCCTTGTTCGAGAGCTTTTCCTCCAGCCAGGCGCGGGAAACCGGCCCCTCCGCGGACCAGATGGCCAGCATCACTTCCAGTTCAGTATCCGGCAGACGCTTTTGAAGCTTCATTGCTCCACATCCTTTCTGACTTCAAATGTAGTCGTTTAATTATATACTACATTTGAAGTCAATGTTTGTCAAGTCCTTTTTTGTAATTTACCTCATTTTTTATGGAAGGGGGAGGGGAGCGATACCCCTGTCCCACATGATAAAAAGAGCCGGAAACAGCGGATGATAGCTATCCTCTGTTTCCGGCTTTTATCCTTACAAGAGTTTTAAGGTCAGCTGTACAGGTGATTCGATCGATACGTTTTGAAATATTCCTCCGCCTTTGTAAGAGGTATATTTAAATTCTCCTGTAGTTCCTCTAAAATCTGCTTTTTGGATAAGTTAAACTTGATGCCCATTTTAACGGTGTTTTCTGCTATGCCTTCCAATCTGCCTTCCAATCTGCCTTCCTCTCTGGTTTCCTCAAAAACGCTGTACATAGTCGGTTCTCCTTTCCATTGTAAAGCTCTGTAATCGAGATGACAGTTGGCTGCGCCTGCCACTGTCATCAGCACCGACGAATCCACCTTGTGCTCTTTGGCATACTCCAGCGCCCGGCCCTTCTTTTCGCGGGAGGCCCTGCTCTGCTCTGATAGTATTTCCAGCAAATTAAAGAAATCCCTGTTGTCAATATTGTGCAGAACCAAGTCGTTCTTCCGGGCCTCAATCAGCAACATCTTGTAGTTGCTTACATATTCTGCGAGTCTGCCGGGGATATTCAGCATCTCGCGAAGCGACAGCGCACCGTCCCAGGGCTTTTCCCCATAGTACACAACCAATGTAATCACCGGGATGAATGTATCGGTCTTCCTCATTTTGGAGAGAAATTCATCCCGCGTCAGTCCGTCGGAGGTTTTGTACTTCTGCGCATTGCTGTCAAACTGTTTTTTGTAGGAGCCGTAATCATAGCCCATTACCCGCAGGGGCATCCCATAGTGAATATGCTCCTGATCCTCCAGCCCATACATGACCAGATACAGTTCATCCGAGGAATCCGGCTGGAATCTCTTTTGTATTTTGACGACATCCCTGGCGGCCTGGATGCTCTCCGCATACTCCCGGTGCTCCAGGACAGAGGATTCCTCGGTATCCATATCCTCTAAATCCTCCGGGCGGATCACCTGCTCCCCCTGAAATAAAACCGCGTTAAACAGGTCGGCAAACCGCTCGTTATCGCTCCAGTAATTCTTTAAAATGATATCCGGCTTTAGCTTCTGGGCCTTGTTCGGCATTTTCTTCATCCTCTCGCAGCAAAGCGTCTTCCAGCTTGCTGTTCCTATCTTTAGTATACACTTTAAACGGGAGTATTTCAAGTCATTTCGTTTCAATAACGGGCGTCAAACTCTTCCTTCAGCTTTTCCACCGCCTTCTTTTCAATCCGGCTGACATAGGACCGGGAGATGTTCAGCTTTGCCGCAATCTCCCGCTGGGTCAGGGGCTTGCCGCCATAAATGCCGTAGCGCAGAATCAGTATCTCCTTTTCCCGCTCCTCCAGCCGCTCCAGGGCCTCCCGCACCTCCTTGGCCCTGGCTTCCTGCTCCAGGTCCTCCACAAAATCTCCCTCGTCGGCCACAATGTCCATCAGGGTCAGGACGTTCCCGTCCTTGTCGGTGTCGATGGGATCGTCGATAAAGACCTCCTGGGCGCTCTTTTTGCGGCTGCGGAAATGCATCAGGATTTCATTGTCGATGCAGCGGGAAGCATAGGTGGCGAATTTCGCCCCCTTCTTGTAATCAAAGGTGGAAACCGCCTTGATAAGCCCGATGGAACCGATGGAAATCAAATCCTCCGGGTCGTCGGCGGTGGTGTAGTATTTCTTTATGACATGGGCCACCAGCCGCAGGTTGCGCTCGATAAGCTCCGCCCTGGCGGTGGGGTCTCCCGCTTCCATCCGCTGGAAACACTGTTGTTCCTCCTTTTGGGAGAGCGGTTTTGGAAAGCGGCTGCCGGAAGAAACGTGCAGCGCGACAAAGAACAGATTCCCGATAACTTCCAGAAGGAGGGGCAAGGTCAGCATAGTTTAATCACCTCATTATCAAGATAGTTAAACATATGTCCTGGAAAATTTGTCCTATGCCTTTCTTTCCTTGAAAGCCGCTTAAAATCTACACCGGGTCCCGCTCAAAGGCCACCCTGACCGTCGTGCCTTCTCCCGGCTGGGAGGAAAAGCTCATCTCCGCCTGATATGCCTGTACAATCTGTTCGCAGAGGGCAAGCCCAAGGCCCGCACCGCCGTCCCGGCGGCTTCGGGCCTTGTCCGCCCGGTAGAAGGGCTCTCGGATATGGGCAAGCTGTTCAGCGGTCATGCCCTTTCCGTTGTCCTGAACCAGGAGCACATCCTTCCCGTTGTCCCGAAAGGCCCGGACAAGCACCCTTCCTTCTCCCGGCGCGCAGGCCTTTATGGCGTTGTCAATCAGGTTGTCCAGCAGCAAACGCAGGACCTCCAGATCGCCGGTGAGGGTTTCCAGCTCCCTTTGAAAGACAACCGATACCTGTTTTTCAATTGCCTTGTATCGGGCGGACCCGCTGACCGCGTCAAACAGCGCGGCGGCGTCCGCCGGTTCCCGTTCCAGGTCCCCGCCGCGCAGGGAGGCCAGCTCCAAAAGCTGCCCTGCCATATTCTGCATCCGCCTGCATTCAGAAAGAATATACCCCAGTGCGGACTGACGGTCCTCCGGGCTAATCGCCGCCTTCTGGAGGTATTCGGCATAGCCGTAAATGGTGGTCAGGGGAGTCCTCATCTCGTGGGACAGATTGTCAATCAGCTGCTGCTTCTGCCTGGCGGACTCCTGGAGGGAGGCCATTTGCCTTTGAATCTCCTCCGCCATCTGGTTAAAGCTGCGGGAGAGCTCAGTCAGCTCGTCCCGTCCGGCAACCGGGAGCCTTTCCCCAAAGTTTCCGGCGGCGATGCTCTGCGCGGCGACTGCCACCCGTTCCATCGGACGGAATAGGCAGCTCATCAGCAGGTAAAGGCACCCGGTAAACAGCGCCGAAAAAACGGTGCTGGCTACCAGGAGAAAATTCCTGGTTCTCCTCCAGCCTGCCAGTTCGTCCCGCAGGTCAAACCGGTAGGCGAGGACGCTGTCCTGATAGGGCTCCGGCAGCCAGCCCGCTACCCATAAAAAGCGGCTGTCCCGGACGGCTGTCAGCCTGTCCCCCTGGGGCGGGGCGGAAAGGTCAAAGGGGATTTCCGCCATCCTGTCCGAGCTGGAATAAATGAGCTGTCCCTCCTGATAAAAAAGCAGGTCGGTGAGCCCGTCCTGAGAAAAGTACAGGTAGGGGAGCATCAAGTCGTCGATATAGGGGGACATCTCTATCCCGCGGGCGTTCAGCGCCCGAATGTCCCGCAGAAGGGAGGAGGCGATTAGATAATGCTCCCCCAGGCAGCGTTCCCTTTGGGTGCGCAGAATGCCCCGGAGCATCGTCACAGAGGCCAAAAGGACTGCGGCGCTGAAAAATACCAGGAACAGCCCCAAAGTCATAAGAGTTGTTTTCTGTTTCATCTGTCCGTTTCCAATCTGTATCCAAGTTTATAGACAGTGCGTATCTGTTTTTCCAAGCCCAACTTTTTCCGCAGCCGCTGGATGTGTACATCCACGGTGCGGGTATCGCCCTCAAAGTCGTAGCCCCACACCAGTTCCAGAAGCCGTTCACGGGAGAGGGCGATATTTCGGTTGACGGCAAGGGTTTCAAGGAGCTCGTACTCCTTTGGACTGCAATCAATTTCGACGCCGTTCCGCCAGACGCGGCGGCTCTCAAAGTCAACCCGCACCCCGGCAATCTCAAAATCCTTCCGTTGGGTCTGGGTGCGGCGGAGGACCGCCTCCACGCGGGCCAGCATCTCCAGCATTTCAAAGGGCTTGACCATGTAATCGTCCGCCCCCATGGTCAGGCCACGGAGACGGTCGGAAAGACCGTTTCGGGCGGTCAGGAAGATGGTGGGCTGTTCTCTGTTTTGCTCAAAGACATCAAAGCCATCCAGTTCGGGCAGCATGACGTCCAGCAGCATCAGGTCATAGGAACCCTCCGCCAGAGCGTCCAGGGCGGCTTTTCCATCATAAACTGAACGGCACTGATGCCCCACTAGCTCCAGATTCCGGCGGATGAGCTCGTTGACCGGTTCCTCGTCCTCTACGATCAAAATTTTGGCCAATTTGGTTTCCTCCTATGAAAGGATAAGGGGAACTGCTTCCACACCCCTGCGGGAGAATGGAAGCAGTCCGATTATATCACAAAATGCAAAGAAAAGGTATCATTTGCCGTGGAATTTTGATAGGATAATTATGGTTGCATCAGGGGAGAAGCATCGGATTTGAATATCTCAACTACTGACCCGTCCTCGTTGGCTTCTACTTCGCCGGAATCGATCAGGTCCATGAGCCGCTGTTCTTCCTTCCTGATATCCTCTCTCGCAGCCTCGTTTCCCATTTCGGCGAAAACAATGAACTCCTCGTATGAGATGCCGATCAGGGTTTGGTCGTAACGAGAAATCTCCAGTTTGGCCCTCCTGCCGTCCTCCCCGGTCAAAGAAACGGTGATGTTGGGGTCGTTGTTTGTGTACCCTTGGGAGACATGTTCCACGGTTTTTACCTTGCCGTTAAAGAGTCCCAGCTGCTCCGCCAGTTCCTTTGCCTTTTCCGTGTAAAGGTGGGCGTCCTTGAAAAGTTCCTTGTCCAATCCGGAAAAGCCATCAATCTCCGGACCGTCAACAAACCGTATCACTTGGCTACTGAGGGTGTTCCCCGTCACTGCATCCACCATAAAATCGTAATGGGAGATACCGGGGTTTTGCAGGGAGGCTTTCTCACCAGCAGGGCGGACCGCGCCGTACCAGTAGGAGCGGGGGAAATACTTATTCGAAGCAAAGTACTTCATAGTGATGACCGCGCCCTCCAGGTTGGCGCCGTAAACCCTCCATATTTCCTTTGCGCCGATGTCGGCGGCTTGCTCCATGGAGATATCCTTTGCGGCGGGGGCGTCGTCGTACTCACCCTTTTCGACGGTGTAGCTGGGCTTCTTGTACCCGTCAGAGGCGGTTTCAGGGACAGAGCTCGTGGCCAGGGGGAGGACCGCTTCAGGCAGGACGGTCAGGGTGTAGCTGGTGGGGACTTGCTCCACCTTCTGGGCTTCCGCCGCCAGCACAACCTCGCTGAGCCCCCCAAAGAGGAACGCCCCGGATGCAATCATACCGGCTGCCGCCAGGACAATTTTCGTGCCGCTGCCGAGACCTTGTTTTTTTCTTTTCATTGGTTTTTGCTCCTTTCGGATGGTTTATTTGTGATCACACCCAGATGATACGGTGCCGGTATCATTAAACTATCATGAAGATGTTACGAAGTTGTAAAAACACAGGGGTATCAAAAAAATTTTTGTGTGAACAGGGTGGAACACCCCGTCCGGCGGCTCCCTGATTGATAAAAAGTTTAGAATTTCTTATAAAAATGTTAAATAGGATTGTCTTTTGCTGGGGAAGCGGATATAATGGACAGGTATTCGCTTTTCGCTGTGTGTAAAAAGGAGGAAGCATAACATGTTCCGAGAGTTTATCCAATACTACAAGCCCCATAAAAAGGTGTTTATCCAGGACCTGATGGCTGCCTTTCTGGTGGCGGTGATCGACCTTGTTTACCCGGTTGTCACCCGAAATATGCTCAACGTGTACATCCCCAATCAGATGCTCAGCTCTCTGCTGACCAGTACGGCAGTTCTGCTGATTCTGTACCTGGTAAAGATGGGGATGAACTACTTTATGCAGTATTACGGCCACCTGGTGGGCGTGGGAATGCAGGCCGATATGCGCCGGGATGTGTTCCGGCACCTGCAAAAGCTGCCCTACTCCTTTTTTGACGAGCACAAAACCGGCAGCATCATGTCCCGCATCATCAACGACCTAATGGACGTTTCCGAGCTGGCCCACCACGGGCCGGAGGATTTGTTCATCTCGGTTATCATGTTAGTGGGCTCCTTTGCCTACCTGTGTACCATCAATGTGCTGCTGACGGTGCTGGTGTTCGCGTTCCTGCCCTTTCTGATTTGGTTTGCCATGAAAAAGCGTATCAAGATGTCCAAAGCCTTTACCGAAACCCGCGTCCAGGTGGCGGAGGTCAACGCCACGTTGGAGAACAGCATCTCCGGTGTCCGCGTCTCCAAGGCCTTTGACAACAGCGTCCACGAGGTGGAAAAATTCCAGGACAGCAACCGGAAATTTGTCAAAGCCCGCAGCCATGCCTACAAGGCCATGGCGGAGTTTTCATCCGGCACCACCTTTATCATCGACCTGCTGAACGTGGTGGTCCTGGTGCTGGGCGGGCTGTTCACCTTCCGAAGCATCATCTCCCTGGGGGACTTTGTGGCCTATATGCTGTTTATCAGCATGTTCCTCAACCCCATCCGCAAGCTTATCTCCTTTGTGGAGCAGCTCCAGCAGGGGATGACCGGCTTCAAGCGGTTCCACGAGCTGATCCATGCGGAACCTGAGCATGATTCGGAAAAGGGAATTGAACTGGAAAACATCAAAGGGAAAATCCAGTTTGAAAATGTTGGTTTTGCCTACGACCAGTACAGCGAAGACGGCGCAATCCTGAAAGATATCAACATTACCATTGAACCGGGAAAAACTGTTGCCCTGGTAGGGCCCTCCGGGGGAGGGAAAACTACCCTATGCCACCTGGTTCCCCGTTTTTATGAGCTGACCGGCGGGCGGATTCTCCTGGATGGCGTTGACGTAAAGGACATCTCCTTCTCCAGCCTGCGGCGGAACATCGGCATTGTCCAGCAGGATGTGTTTCTGTTTACCGGAACCATCAAGGAAAACATCGCCTATGGCCGCCTGGACGCCACCGACGAGGAAATCATTGAAGCGGCAAAGCGGGCCAACATCCATGACTATGTAATGACCCTCCCGGAAGGCTACGACACCTATATAGGGGAACGGGGTGTAAAGCTGTCCGGCGGGCAGAAACAGAGGATTTCCATTGCAAGGGTGTTTTTGAAGAACCCCCAAATCCTGATTCTCGACGAGGCGACCTCTGCCCTAGACAACGCCACCGAGGTAATGATCCAAAACGCCTTGGAGGAACTTGCCCACGGGCGTACCTCTATGATTGTAGCACACCGGCTTTCCACTATCAAAAACGCGGACGAGATCATCGTCCTGACCAGGGAAGGGGTGCAGGAACGGGGCACCCACGAGGAACTGATGGAGAAAAAAGGCATCTACTTTGGATTGTATCAGGCACAGTTTAAGAACCTGACCGATGCGGTGGGGACGGCGGCTTTATCATAATATAACGTGAGTTCGATAAAATAAAGTCGCGGGAGAACCCTTAAAAAGCATAGAAACGCATCAACAAACAGAGCCCCCGACCGTCTGTCGGGGGCTTGTGCGGCTGGAATCATTAGGTCAAAAATTGTAAACAGAACGCCGATGCCCTACAGAGAGCGCAAGTATTACCAGTTCATTATCATTGATTTGACAGATAAGGCGATAATCACCGATTCTGTATCTCCACTGGCCGCTCCTATTCGCGGTTAAACCCCTCCCATGTTGACGAGGGTTTTCACACCCAACAAGATTTTTCCCAATCCAAGCATAAATCATCTGCCTGGTGTATTTATCCAATTTCTTCAGCTCTTTGATCGCCCGCTCTGAATAGACAACTTCGTACTTTGTCATAATCCCAAAAGTCCCTTCACTTCCTCATGTGTATAGGTCTTGGGGTTTGCAAGATACTCCTGATATGCCTCACCAGCAACGGCAATATCGTATTCGTCTTCTATCCGTTCAAACAAAGCTCGTTTGAACGCCTCAGCCAGGGACATAGAATGAAGTTTTGCATAACTCTCTGCAAGCAATCTTTCTTCCTCAGTAAGCCGAATGGAAAACGCCATAGGTATCAACCTCCTTTGTAGTACATTGTACTATATTTCGTTCACTTTGTCAACCACATCAATGCCCCGCAACTTCATGCGCTTGCCCTGAATTTATTTCAAAAGCCGATTGACAAATACAGAAAAGAATAGTATAGTAGGAAACATAAATCTTTCTGAAAGGAGTACGGCAATGACAGTATCTATGTTTGGACTGAACATGGCTATTGTTCAACAGCAAGGCGGATTTGTGCAGACTTCGCCTGGCTTGTATTGCCGCGCTCCAATTTCGGTATAGTCCTCACAGGATTATAAGATATTAGGAAAATGACGGTGCAGGTCGGATATAATTTCGATCTGCACCGTTTTTTATACTTTGAGAGGGGAGGCAGGTATTATGCCGGAACAGTCCGTTCACCGCCAGGAAAATTCTGTCCCGGACCAACAAACTTATCACAGAAAAGGAGAAGCATATGAAAACAATCGATACAACCGTTCTGGCAGGATACAATGCCGGGATTGAGAAGAACCGTTTAAGGGCCGGAATCGGGCTCATTGAGTTTGAGAGGACAAAGGAAATTTTACTTGACGAGCTTCCCAAGCCGCCCTCTGTCATTTATGATATTGGCGGAGGGTATGGCGAATATTCATGGTGGCTTTCATCCCTTGGATATGAAGTCCACTTGTTTGATCTGTCCGTAACAAACATCAAAATGAGCGGGGAGCTGGCTGAGGAATACCCCAATGTTCATTTGAAATCTGCAATGGTGTGCGACGCCCGTTCGGTGCCTCGTCCCGACAAAAGCGCAGACGCCATTTTGTTTATGGGGCCCCTGTACTCCATCACCGAATATGAGGAACGGATTCTGGCAATCAAAGAAAGTTGCCGCCTGCTGAAGGACAGCGGCGTGCTGTTTTCCGCGGCGCTGACGCCGTACAGCGTGCTGATTCCCCGCATTGCGGCGTACCACAAGGATGTAAGCAAAAAGAAAGACGAATTGGACGATCCCGCCGTCATAGCAATCATCGAACGCGCCTTGGAGGATGGATGCTATATCAACCCGGAACGAAAGATTGCAAAGGGGATAGGCAGTTCACACCTTCATACCGCTAAAGCCTTGCGGGACGAATTACATTGCGGAGGCTTTAGGGAATCAACGGTACACGGGGTGATGGGCGGCGCATGGCTCGCACCCAATCTGAATGAACTGCTGGAAAGGGAAGAAACGAGAAATGTCCTTATGAAAACAGTACGTATGTTGGATACCCATGAAGAAATTGTCGGGCTGTCGGGGCATTTGCTTGCGGTTTCGAGAAAGTGAAGAAGCGTTTTCCAGATAAACGACTTTATCGGAATATGCAACTAAATTTAGTTGCATATTCCGATATATGGTACTATAATATAAAAAAGGAGGGATTGATTTGAGCCACACAATGGAATATAAGGGATATACCGGCAGCGTAGAGTTTTCAGAACCAGATTGTCTCTTTTACGGAAAGGTTATGGGAATACGCAGTCTGTTATCTTACGAGGGAACAACTGCCAAGGAACTTGTAGAAGATTTTCATGGGGCGGTAGAGGAATATCTTTCCCTTTGTGAAGCCGAGGGAACAGAACCGGAACGTGCGTATAAGGGAACCTTTAATGTACGCATTTCTCCTGAGCTCCACAGGCAATGCGCCATTTATGCCATTTCCCATCATAAAACGCTGAACAGCTTTGTGGAAGAATCCCTGCGGAATGCACTCCATTCCAGTGCAGTAAATGATTTGTAAAAAGCATAAAAGGGGCTGTAAAAAAAGAACATTAATCAAACAAAGGACGCCTGAAAGAGGCGTCCTTTGCGTGGCTGGAATCATTAGGTCAAAAATTGTAAACAGAACGCCGATGCCCTACAGAGAGCGCAAGTATTACCAGTTCATTATCATTGATTTGACAGATAAGGCGATAATCACCGATTCTGTA
>Ga0073906_1004005_pt1 | contig 15565 bp, 10 predicted proteins | sample Inofromicrocosms_FD_65485 | JGI IMG/M metagenome (GOLD analysis project Ga0073906, IMG submission 65485) | Mouse cecum microbial communities from Vienna, Austria - Inoculum for glucosamine and mucus D2O microcosms | ecosystem: Host-associated > Mammals > Digestive system > Large intestine >... | reverse complement strand
TGGTCAGCATCAAAATCGTCAGCATCTGCACGCCCAGTTCCGCCACCACGGCCCCCTTCAAAAACATGCCAATCAGCCCCTGCCTAAACACCAGGCACAAAACCATGACCGAGAATCCCGTTCCGAACAACAAAATCAATAATTTCTTGATGATTTCCTTCAGGCGGGCAAAATCCTTCGCCCCATAGCTATAGGATAGCAACGGCTGACATCCCATGCAGACCGCCATCACCAGAAAATCGTTAATCATCGTCCCCTTACCAGCGGCCGCCATCGCCGCGATGGCATTGGTTCCATAAGATGCCAACAATTGGTTGCTAAATGTCGAGGCAAATCCCGAAAGGATACTGCCGATGCCGTTTGGCAGGCCGATTGCCAGCACGCGCAGCAAGGCCTTCGGCTTTTTCATGGCATATCGAATGTCCAGCGTGACAATATTCCCCTTCCGCAAAATATAGATTGCCAAATAAACGGTGGCCGCCACGTTTCCCAGCACCGTGGCCATAGCCGCCCCGGCCGCACCCATACGAAATACCAGGATGAACAAGGGATCGAGCACGAGGTTAATCACGGTTCCCATCAAATTACTAACCAGGCTCTCTTTCATCGCCCCTTCCGCGCGCACCAGCATCGCCAGCGTATTTCCCAGCAAAATGAATGTCGAACCGGCAATCAGCACGTTATAATATTCTTTAGCCGGAATCCATGAATCTTCCGGGGTTCCCAAAAATGCCAACACCGGATTTGCCGCGACGAGAAGAATCACCGTCACTACCACGCCGCATAAACAAGTAAACCAGATGCTGACGCTGGAATAAATCTTGCCCTCCTCCAAATCTTTCGCGCCAAACGCGTTGGCAATCGTCGTGCAGCCTCCGTTTCCCACCATCGTGGCGACCGCCGCCAGAATGGAAAATACCGGGCCGACCAGAGAAATTGCCGCCACCTGGGCAGTATCATTTAACATCGCGATAAAAAACATGTCCGCCAGATTATAAAAAATCATTACCAGGATGATAACGACCGACGGCACCGCCATCACGAAAATCGACTTCCATACCGGACCACTCTTGAAATACTTTTCATTTTCCATCTGTTCCATTTTCTTTTCCTCGCTTTCCTTTTGTGGTTACACGCCATCCATCATTTTGATTCACGCACCGTACCAGCGGGGGAGAATCTGTAACGACACATTTACAAACAGTGACGCTTTAACCAAAAATAGTTGTTTTTCTATCCGTTTGTCGTTATAATACTAAAGGAACGCGAAAAAAACAATCCGCAGATATCACAGAAAGGTTGGTTATCCAACACTTCCTTTGTGTCGTGCCGGATAACCAACCTTTTTATGAAAAGTGCCTTTTTGTCACTTCCGCGTTTCGATATGGTAGCATTTCTATAAGGAAGGATGGTAACACCCATGGATTTACGAGTAAAAAAAACGGAAAAAGCGATTCGCGGCGCATTTTATAAATTAATTCAAACCAAGCCGATGGAAAAAATCACCGTGAAGGAACTCGCGGAACTGGCCGAGATTAACAAGACGACATTTTACGCGCATTATGAGACGATTTATGATTTGGTCGCCACGATTGAACAGGAAATCACCGACTCCGTGATTGAAAACCTGGATGAATTCCAAATCCTGTTTGACAATCCAAGAACCTTCGTGTACGACCTATATCACGTTTTTGCGTCCTTCCACACGGACAGCTTTTCCCCGTTCAACCCGTCCAGCCAGGACTTTTTAAGGAAACTAAGCGACGCGATTTACGACGAGGTTTGCCGCCGCGGCTTTCTTTCCCCGCCTGCCGACGGGGACGAGGACGCGTCCCTGCCGGAGCGATATGCCAGCTTTGGGACGCTTCTCACTTTTTTAATCAACGGCCTTTTTGGCCTGAGCAAATGCTTTCCGAATGGAATTCCTGACAAGGATCTGGAATTTTTGGCGACATTTGTGGAAAGCGGCATACACGCCATCACGCATTTTCAATTGCCTGACTGATAGCCTCCGCCAGCTTTTCCATGCCCTCTATCGTGGCCTTGTCGCTAAAGGAAACCATCGCCCGCGGCGGCATCGCCATTCCCGCGGCCACGCTGTCCACCGGATTGTCACAAGCGCCCCTTCGAACGAAGCCAGCATGAGCCGCCCCGTCCAGGCCAATAAAAACACAATTCCAACAACTTGACCAACAAAACGACCGCAGTCGTGGATCTTCCCCACGACGCCACGATTGGCACGAAACGTACCACTGACGATCATACCTATTTTCTAAATGTAGGCTTTCACGGCAGCCACTGCATTTACCAGAAGACGCTTTTCATTCCCGAGGAATATCGCGCCATGGCCTTGTATCTGGAATTCGAAGGGATTTACCGGGATTTCACCGTGACCCTAAACGGACACGAATTGTTGAATGAATCCTTTGGCTACATCCCTTATGCCGTGCGAATCGAAGATTTCGTTCTTTACGGAAAAGACAATGTACTCAAGGTCGAAATCGACACCCCGTTTGACAACCACAACCGCTGGTATGCCGGCACCGGCATTTATCAGGACGTGTATCTGCATGTCGCGCCTAAAGAACATATCCGGCTGCACGGCGTGCGCGTCACCACGATCTCGCACGAGCAGCCGCGCGTCCTCGTGGAAACCGCCGTTGCCATCGGAAGTACCATTCTTCCAGGCGCAGATTCTTCCACGGAAACGGGACGTCTGGCAGCGGCAGCGACAGCGAAGGATACCGACACACAAATTCACATTGAAATTCTGGACGGGGACAAAGTGGTCGCAACCGCCGATGGGACAAGAGCCGAACTGGAAATCCCGGACGCGAGGCTGTGGGATGCGGCGCACCCGTACCTTTACACCGCCCGCGTCACATTGACAAAGGACGGACAACCCTTGGATACCGCCATGCAGACCTTCGGAATCCGCACCCTGGCGTGGAACGCCGAGCAAGGCTTTCTGGTCAACGGGGTGCGCACGTTGTTAAAGGGCGGATGCATTCACAATGACAACGGCGTGATTGGCATGGTGGCAAACCGGGTCACGGAAGAGCGGCGCGTGAAAAATCTAAAGGCAAGCGGGTTCAACGCCCTAAGAAGCGCCCACCACCCGATGAGTCCCGCCCTCTTGGAAATGTGTGACAAATACGGCATGTACGTGATGGACGAGTCCTTTGACATCTGGTACCGTATGAAACAAATCAACGGCTTCCACCTGCGGTTCATGGAATTTTACGAGGACGTCACCGCCCGCATGGTACGCAAGGATTATAACCACCCTTGCGTCATCATGTATTCCATCGGCAACGAAATTAACGAAATCGGTTCCCTCAAAGGCATCCGCGTCGCCAGACGGATGATGGAAATCATACGTTCACTGGACGCCACGCGTCCGCTGACGCTTTACCCAAGCATGAAAATGGCCCGCAACTTTCTGGCCGACACCCCTTATGCGGAAATGGACGAGGACGAATACATGGCCCAGGGAGCTGAATATGAAAAAAAAGATGCAGACCATTATGTCTGGCTCTATACGAAGGCCATTTCCAACATTCCCGGCAGCGCGGCCGACCCCTATCCGAAATGGGTGCAGGAAGCCGACGAGGCGGCCACGTTTCCTCTGTACAAGGACTTGGAGATTGCCGGATATAATTACTATTCGGACAAATTCGACGACCTGCACGCCCTGCATCCAGAGCGGGTGTTGTTGGGAACCGAGACTCGCGGACATTTGATTTATGATAATTGGAATTATATCAAAAAGCATCCCTATGCCATCGGCGATTTTATCTGGACCTTGCAGGATCATATCGGCGAGGCCAATGTCAGCGGCAGACATTACGATAACGAGGAAATCCCGGATGATGCCGCTTCGTTCTGCAAGGGGCGCAGCTATCCCTGGCTTCTAAACGACGGCGGCGTGGTAGACTTACTCGGCCACACGCTTCCCGCCATTCACAAATTCCGTCTCTGCTGGGAGGAGGAACACGGGATTTATCTTGCCAGCCAGCCGCCCGTCCATGACGGTGTCGCCGCGACTTACGGCTGCTACAAATGGACCGACACGATTGACAGTTGGAGTTATGACGGCTGTGAGGGACGGCCAACCTTCGTGGACGTTTATTCCGACGCGGCAGAGGTGGAAATACTCATTAACGGGAAGTCTTTGGGCAGAAAGGCGCCGTTGGAATTTTTCGCCAAGTTCCCCTGCACTTACGAACCGGGCGAACTGACGGGCATCGGCTTCAATGAAGCAGGGGAAGAAATCTACCGCACGACGCTTCATAGCGCCGGAAGTGAAACCCGCGTCCGCGTCACGCCGGACAAAACCGTTCTGAAAGCGGACACGCAGGATTTCTGCTTCCTCAACATTGACGTCACGGATGAAAACGGCACGATTAAGGCCTGGCCGGAGCGCGAATTGACCATCGCGGTGGAGGGCGCCGCTACCCTGCAGGGCTTTGGAAGTGCCGAGTGCGTAACCGCCGAAAGCTATTGCGACAACGTGCACACCACCTGCAACGGCCGCGCGCTGGCGGTACTGCGAAGCGCAAACGCCCCCGGGGACGTCACCGTGACCGTCGGCTGTGACGGACTGCCCGAAGCAATCGTGCACCTGACGGCCAAAGCATAATAAAACGTTTCACGTCCGCTTTCTCCCCATCTTCATAATATATTCCGTCGTACCTTCCTCCAAACATCGCTTACCCGTGGGTTCAAACCCATGGCTTCGATAAAAGCGGACGGCCTTGTCATTTTTCTCCAAAACCCACAAGGTATCCGCTCCCCGTTCAGAAACGGCAAATTCCAACAACACCCCGCCGACCCCTTGGCTTTGGAAGAACGGCTCCACATACAGTTCTTTCACTTCCTTCCCGGACAAGCAAAGGATACCTTTTACGAACGCGTCGTCATAAACCCAGTACCCATCCAGCTTGTCCGGCGCGGACAGCAATTCTTCCGCCAGCGGCAACACCTGCATTTCCCCAAATGAAACCTGGTCATTTTGAAAAATGGGGCGATACTGCGTTCTCTTCGTGAAAATAAGGATTTCCGCGATTCGCGAAACATCACTTGGAACAGCCTTTCTAACATACTTCATTGCAATTTTCCTCCGCATAAAGGATACGCTTTCACAACGATATTTCTAATTAAGTATATCAAATAAGCTTGTTCTTAACAATCAAAAGTTTTCAAAAGACAATTTTCGTCCATCCGCCAGATAATCACCTTCCTCCGACCATACGGTTCCCATAATATACCATGCTCCATTCATTTTTACAAACTGGTTTGCATACTGCACATTCTGGCACAAATCCGGGCAGTCATTCGGAAGCAGGTTAAAATCCGGTACAAAATGATATGGCCCCCATATCGAATCGGAAACCATGTAATAGCTTGTCTGACGTAGTTTTTCGCCGTACTTTTCTATCATCCAATCCGCGAACAAATCATGAAAGCATGAAAACAGCAAGACATATTTCCCCCCTATGTAATAAATCTGCGGGCACTCCAACTCCTGACAAATCGGCTCGACCTGCACCTCCCCAATCACCCTCCACGCTTTCATATTCACGCTCCGGCAAATGGCGACCGTCCCGCAGGCATCTGCCAAAGCCGTCTTGCTGGTCGCGCAAACCAGTGCATATATATTTCCATCATGCCGTATCAACTTGGCGTCCCGCCAGTGGCAAAATTTTCGAAGTCCCCGCCCCAGCGGGGCGACCACCTGCGTATCTGGCAATATCACCGGATTTTGCGGCAGTTTTTCCCAATGATACAAGTCATCCGAGACGGCGATTCCGATTTTTCCGTCATACGAATCCCACCGCCCCGTATAACTCATCCAAAAACGACCTTTCCATTCTATTACCGACCCCGTAGACAAACATTTTTCATCCCATTCGCCCGCCCTTCCTTTAGACAACACGATACCATGCCGCTCCCAATGTACCAAATCCTTGCTGGTCGCATGGGCTATGTCCCAGGCGGTATGCCGCTCCTCCGACATCGGACATGTCAAATAAAAGCAATGGCAAATATCATTTTTCACAAAATACCACGAATCTCCGATATGGTTTTCCTCATGTCTCAACATATTTTCACCCGCTTCTTTCTCGAATGCTAACACCGCTTTTCTCGTGCAGGCACCCATGCACTTTCCAATGCCTATTTTTCTACTCAAACATCAACGCCACTTTCAGTGCCCGCTTTTCCTGAATTGCGGCAAATCCCGCTTCATATTCCTCAATTGGAAGCCTATGGGTTATGAGTTCGTCCGTTTTGATTTTTCCTGACAAAATTCCTTCTGAAATCACGTCATGCGTTAACATTTCACATTCCTCAATCGGCCACTGCACGAACTGTAAAGAAAAATTACGCATATCCTTCAAGTCCAACTGCAGGTTCGAACCCGTTCCCAAACCGTACACCACGATTTTACCGTCCGCCGCGACAAAATCCATGCCTTGTCCAATGGTATCCGTACTTCCAATCGTGTCCAGGTAAATCGTGACACGTCCACCGTAGGTCTCTTTCAACCTTGCCTTTTCCATTGCGTCCTTATTCCAAAACACGTCAATGGCTCCCAATCTTTCCGCCACTTCCAAACTGCCCTTTCGGTTTCCCAACATCGCAACATTTTCTATTCCCAGTAGTTTTAAATTACTCAGAAAACATAACCCTACGGGACCGTCCCCTACAATCAGCACGACTTCCTCATTCCGTATCCCAATCCGTTTGATTGCACTGCAGGTTTCTTTCAACGTAATCATAAGCGATGCCTGTTCGGGCGTAATCCTTTCTGAAACCACTTGTTGCGTCAACCCGCTTTTATTTTCCAGTCCGTCCCGCCGCATGGCCCTAGTGTCAATGACAACGCCATACTCCGCAAATCCGCCCCACGCACTGTAATATTTTTCATTGTCCAAAAGACTTGCGCGAATCACCCGATCCCCGATTTTATAGGTAGTTACTTTGTCGCCCACGGCCACGACGCGTCCCGCGCTTTCATGCCCCAGCATCAATGGAAAATTAGGTGCTTCCGGTAATTCCCCCCTTATGATTTCCATATCGGTTCCATTACAAATCATACAGCATTCCATCTTTACCAACGCCTCATATGCGCCTATCTCCGGCATCGGAATGTCCGAGACAAGCTCTATTTTTTTATCTGACGTGACAACAAGGCCTTTCATCTTTCCATCCACCTCCATCTTCTTATAGCGCCGCTTCTCGACGACCATCCCCCTAGCGTCCTCCCACGGCCTGCCATCTATTCTTGGCAGTTCAATATTACGACATGTTCTCCCCCAAGCCCCCAGGGAATCCATTCACAAGGAACGTCATCCAAAAGCATCTCGGAATGTCCGCTTGTTTCCTGTGTGTAGACGGCAAGCGTCATCTGACAATATCGCAGGTTCTTGATATGTATTCCTTTCAGTTCTTTTGGAATGCATGGCTTGAACAAAATTCCCCGTTCCTCCAGCTTCAGTCCAAACACTCCGTATAACAGTATGGAAATATATCCCATCGCGTGCCACGTCTGTCCCGGCCACCGCCAATTCACCCCCGTGTCCGTGTCCAACACCTCGTAAAACGTTTTCTGAAACACCGCGTTTCGAACCTGCTGTGCAATCAGCTTCATCAAGAGCGCGCGATTTCCATTTGCCGCGGCACACTGTGCATACCCCGTATAATATACCGGCCACGCCGCATGCGTGACGTGGCTCTTCTCTTTGCGTCCCGGCATCAGTGGGATTCCGTATTCCGTGAGAATTTCCTTCTCCAGTACCTTTAAAATCTGTTTTTTCCGTGTCTCTTCCGCCACCCCGAATCGTTCCAGAACCGCCGCCTCCTGGCCGCAGCTTTCCCATGTCCCCTCTAAAAAAGCCCGGCTCCCGACCGGTCCCGAGGTGTAATATTGATATCGGAAATTCCAATATTGCTTTCGAATCATTTGAAGCAGCGTCCGATGCCTTTCCCCATATTGAATCGCCTCACTTTGAGCCCCCTTTTCCATTGCTCCAAACATCCCTGCAAATTTTGCGGCCACCCGATACGCCTCCATAAAATAAATTTCCGTACTAAGCGCGTACCCGCCCGCCTCCGTATCCGCAAACGCGTCGTTTGCCGAGTTATACTCCGCATGCATCAGCCCCCGTTCCGTATCAAAATAAGATTCCGCTTCCCGCATTTGCTCTTGTATACGCGGCCACATGCCACGAACGGTTTCGATATCGTGTGTCGCAAGGTAATACTCCCAGCTGCTTATGACGGGTGCCGCAATCCCATCCACCGCATTGTCCTTTCCGTTCTTCATAATATATTGTAGGGTTTTCTTAGAAACCTCCGGCTCCCAAAACACGCCGCCCCTCAAAAAAATCTGCATGGTGTCCCGCCTCCATACTCCAAAACCCATGCTTTCCCCTTGAAACGCCCCGGCCGACCACATGCCCTTCTCTCCTGGTAAGGCAAATTTAGAAGAGCAGGCATCCGCCAATACGTCCAAGGCTACATGGTAAGCCGCATCCACGGACGGGATTCCCGTCGTGATTTCCGGAAACCGCATTTGCCGTTTCCCGCGCCAAACATTTTCATGATTTAAAATCCTCGTCATGTCCCCCATCGGGGTGTGTCTCCATTCAAATTCCTCCATCACGCGCGGCGGAGAACAAATCGTATAAGCATCCAAAACATACGCGTCCGGCTTTCCATAGGCGTTATCCGACAGCCGATTCTTTCGGATACAATAATTGGTACTCTGATATACCACCTCGCCGCCCCTATCCATCCCTTTGTCCACTGGCAGTCGTCGTTCTATTTCCGCTTCCACCTCTTTGGGATATTTAGACGCGCGCAGGCCATACACCGTGAGACAAATTAAAAATCCATTCTTCTCCCCCTCAAAGGAGCCCGCCAGACCACTCCGTGCGGCCACTGAAACGTACCCCTCCGCCTCCTGCTTTTGCGTCCGCTTCCCGCAATAGTCTCCTGACGGAAGCCATGCCTTGAATCCTTTCGCGTCCAAATATAGGTGAATTTTAATAATGCCATCGTGATGCTCCAAAAAAACCGGCTCTTCCTCCCCAACCGTCAGCATACTTGAAATGGCATCCCAGACAACGCGCTCTCCTAAAATAGAGCATTCTATCTGTCGAGCACATCCCGCGTCCACCACGAGCTCTACTTCGTAACGATTCGTCTCCCGCTGAAATTGCTCCTTTGGCACGCGGAAAAATTCAATATCCGGCCAGGTTGCCGGTCTGATTTCAAACGGCAGGAAAATTTCAAAGGGTCGTTCCAATGACCGATACCTCCACTGTCGCTTCCACACTCGATATTTTTCCGTTTGCCCCCCATCAAAATCGCACTCCGCCCTCCACTCCGGGTTATTTTTTTCGTTCTTTTCCATCAAATCTTCCCCTTGCCTTCCATTTCCATGCATCCCTAATTCCACTCCACGCACACGCCCGTCCTTTTAAATTCTTCCAACATCCATTCCCGCCGCTTCATATCCGGTTCCTCAAACCGAGGCATATCAAACCCCAAGGAATGATATTTGGATTCTCCTAACGTATGGTACGTCAACAACTGAATTTTTTTCAGGTGCCCTCCCATCCCGCCAAGTATTTTTAACATCGCCCCGACTTCCTCTTTCGTATCATTTACTCCATGAACGACCGGGATTCGAATCCAACAGTCGGCAACATGCGTAAGCCGTTTTAAATTCTCACAAATTCGATCATTCGGCATGCCCACATACTTTTTATGCGTGTCTGAAAGCCCCGCCTTCATGTCCACTAAAAACAAATCCGTGACCGGAAGTACTCCCTCTATTTTGTCCCAAGGAAGATGCAGGGCCGTATCAACACATACATGAATCCCTCCCGTCTTCATTTTAGATGCGAGACAAAACACCTGCCGCGCTTGTAAAAGGCACTCTCCGCCGGAAAACGTCACCCCGCCAAAGCCAGGAAAGTTTTCCTTGTCCCGCATACATTCTTTTTCAATCTCGGAAAGTGCAACATGTCTTCCATACAATTCCAGTGCGTTGGCCGGACAAGCCTCCACGCATCGTCCGCAGGCAAGGCACCCCTCTCGTATCCACTCGTGCCGCCCGGCCTCCCTGTCACGAGATGACTCTATTTTGCCGTAATTCGTCACTTCTATTTCTTGTAACGTTTTTTTTATCTTGTGGAGTTGCGTTGGGCAAACCTCTCCGCACGTGCCGCAGCCTATGCAACGCCCCGCGTCAAACCCAACCTGCCCTTTCAGGGAAACCGTCTCCGGATTATGGCACCATGCACAATGGAGATTGCATCCTTTAAAAAATACCGTCGTCCGTATCCCCGGGCCGTCATGCAGGGAGAAATGTTGAATATTCGTTATAAATGCGGTTTCAGCCATTCCGCATGGTTCGCTCGATAACTTCATCTTGTAATTCCTCACTTAATGAAACAAATGGCGCGCTATACCCGCACACGCGTACAATAAGATTCCTATGACTGTCCGGATCTTTTTTCGCCTGCAGCAATGTTTCCTTGTCCACCACGTTAAAATCCAGGGCATTTCCGCCACAATGTACAAACGCCTCCAAAATCTTCACGAAAACATCCGTCTCGACGGCATTTTTGCTAATCGGCATCTCCAAATAAGATACGGCACAGCCCGGATAATCCTTAAAATCAATGGAACGCAGGGACTGCATCAAGGTGGAAGCGTCAATTTCCTTCGTGCTTTCCATCGGATTGCATCCTCGGGAAATCCTCTGCCCGGCATGTCGGCCGTCCGCCGTGGCCCATGTATGTTCCTTCAACACGTCATAGAAAAAGAACGCAAATAGCGACGCTTCAAAATAACCGCCCCGGGCGTTTGGCATGCCGGAACCATGTATTGCCAAATCGTGGAACACCCGCCCGGCAAAGCTTGCCATTTCCTCGTCATCCTGCCCATACTTGGGCACTTTGTTCTGCAGATACAACCGCCACGCCTCCTGCCCGGCAAAATCCGTTTTGAGCAATTCTTTCATCTGCGCCATCGTCAGCTTTCGCTCTTCATATACCACTTTCCGAATCGCATATAACGAATCTATGAAGGTGCCGATTCCAGTAAGGGAAAAACTGGTCGAATTATAACGCGCCCCGCCCCTCGTCACGTCCATTTTCTTGTCTATACAAGCCTGCATGGTCGCGGAAAACATCGGCATCGGATTGATTTCGGCCCAAATCTGCTCAAATCTGTTATAATGCCCGGCACATGCAAATAAAAATTGAGAAACATTGTAAATTACGTTTTCATAAAACCCTTCGAACGTATCCGCATTGTCCGGCCTTTTTAGCACGATGTGCTCCCGACTCCAAAAATCCAACTCTTCCGGGAACAGCATGCCGCTTAATATTTGTGGAAGGTTCAGATACAGAAACGCCCGTGAATTACATTCATTGGACAAAACGGGTTCCTGGCATCCTCCGGCCAAATAAAGGCGGCAGTCCGTCAACTCTTTTCCAGCCCTATGGTGTGCCTCAATCAACACGTCGTCATTCAGAATCGACAATGCATTTCTGCCCAACGCCGCTATCTGCGCCACCATTCTTTTATACGCCTCCGGATGGACGGCAGAAATGCGTACTTCCAACTTTGGACTCGATGTCTCGTACTTGATAAATGAATTTAAAATCAAGCGTGTCACTTCATTGAAAATGACATTCCCGTCCGCGTCACACCCGCCGATTACAAGGGATGCATTTGTTCCGCTCGTCTCCGCAGTATGGCTCCATCTCGCATCCGTAATCAAAATAAGACAATCTATCAGGTTTTGTGCCTCTTCCTTCGTGAGCGCGCCCTCCTTGACATCCTTTTCATAAAACGGATACAAAATCCGGTCGTAATGCCCCATCACCGCAAACCCGCTTCCTTCCATCGACGTGCACAACTCGCGTGTAAACCAAACAGAGCACAGTGCCTCGTAAAATGTCTCGGCCGGATAACGCGGAACTCGTTTCGCCGTGTCCCGGATTCTTTCAAGTTGCTCGCGCACGGCCGCATCCGTTTCGCCTTCCAACATTTTCCCTGATTCTTTTGAAAACCGTTCTCCCAGAAGAATCGCCGCGTCACATGCCGCCAATGCCGCCTCCAAAAATTCCCGCTCTTCTGAATTTTTCTCTTTCTCATGCCCCGCTTGCACGGTTTCTTCCAGTTTTTCCGCAATTTCGTCACGAATGCTTTGAAATCCCCGGTGCATGACCGCCTCGACATCTGCATAATGATGTGAATAATCCACCATCATCTCGGCAAAAATCAAGTCTTTTTCCACGTAGGGCGCGCGCCAGTCATCAAATTCCTTTACCGGATAATGGGTCTTGGAAGTCCAACATCCCAATCCCGGTATTGGCGGAAATGCCCCTGCCACTGAATTGCGTTCCCGTCCCGTAATAATTTCCGAATAGAATGGACAATACCGAAATACTTTGACCTCGCACTTCCGTGAAACAACCTCATATGTCCACTTCTTCTGCACCATGGCAGACACTCCGCCCGACTGGCGATACCGTTCATCCAGTTCCGCTTCCAACGCGGACACGTCCGCCGGATAGGTTCGGTAAAACTCCTCACTCTCCACCCTGAATTTCTGTTCGTCAAATACAAACGCCATCAAAGACACCTCGCTTTCTTTTTCCTTTAGCGTCCGCCCATTCCCGTCAGGGCAATTCCTTGTACCAGGCCTTTCTGGAATATGACATAAAAGATAACGCCCGGCAGGATGCTGATCGTCGTCGCCGCCATCAATGCCGACCAGTCCGTTCCATATTGCCCGCTAAACATATAAAGCCCCAAAGGAAGTGTTTTATATGTGTCCGTCGAAGTCACGATTAACGGCCAGAAAAAGGATTTCCATGAATTTACAAACGTAAAGATTGCCAGAGAGGCCAGCCCGGGCTTGGACATCGGCAGGATGATCCTTGTGAATATGCCGAATCTGCTACATCCGTCAATTTTGGCCGCCTCTTCAATCTCCACCGGAATGGAAAGGAAAAACTGTCTCAGCATAAAGACTCCGAATGCCGTAAACGCGGGCGGGATGATTAATGCGGAATAGGAATTATGCCACCCCAGTATCCTAAGAATCATATACAGCGGGATAATCGTCACTTGTAAGGGCACCATCAGTGTCGCGAGATAGGCAAAAAACAATTTGTCCCTACCTCTAAATTTCAACCGTGCAAAAGCATAGGCGGCCATCGCCGACGTCACCACCGTCACCACCGTCGTCGCCACTCCTACAAAAATCGAATTAAACAAATACCGCCCAAACGGAAATGCATTCCATGCCCTCGCATAATTTTCTACCGCGAAATAACTGCCAAACAGCGCCGCCGTATTCTGAAGCACCTCCTCCTTCGGCTTTAAAGAAGTAGAAAGCATATAAACAAGTGGTATCAGGAAAAGGATTGTGACCAAAGTTATCAGCACGATTGACAATACTTGTTTTTTTCGTCTCATGTTCATCCCCTCCCTAACTTTCGTAATTTACAAAACGTTTTTGCTGTTTCATCAGAAACGCGGTCACGATTAAAACACAGAAAAACAACACCCACGCGATTGCCGACGCATATCCAAGACGCTGGTACTTGAACGCATTGTTATATAGATAAAGAACCAACGTATTCGTCTCATTATTCGGGCCCCCCATCGTGGAAACGAAAGTCTGGTCAAATACCTGAAACGAACTAATCACGGTCATCACGACGGCAAAAAATATGGACGGAGACATGCACGGCAGTGTCACACGAAAGAATGTCTGCACGGCGTTCGCCCCATCAATTTTGGCCGCCTCCTGCACGGACTGCGAAACTCCGAGAAGTCCCGATATGAATATGACCATGTTATACCCAAATCCCTGCCACACGCTGACAATCACGACCGCAATCATGGCGGTCGCGGTACTGCCAAACCAGTTTGGCGCCTCTCCTCCAAAGAAGCGGATCACGGAATTTACCAGACCACCGTCGCTTAAAATCCATTTAAAAATCATGGTGGAGGACACGATACCAATCATCATTGGAAGGAAAAATGCCGAACGGAAAAATTCATTTGCCTTTTTCAGGCTGGTAATCCACACCGCCATCCCCATGGCAATCAATACGTTAAAGGCAACATAGGCCGCCACGTAGACCAACGTGTTTTTCATGATTTTCCAAAACAACACGTCCTCGGTAAACAATTTCACGAAATTGGCCGCCCCGACAAACGCGCGCTCCCCCGTCAACGGCCAGTCATACAAGCTCATCACCAATGAAAATATCATCGGAACCATTGTAAATATCAAGAATCCAATCAGATTCGGAGCCAGAAATACAAGTGCCACTCCGAAATCACTTTTGCTTTTTCTTTTAGAACCGGACTTTTTTCCCGGTACACTCATGCACAAGCACCTCCTTCATCGAGCGGGCGGGGGATTCACGAATCCCTCCGCCCCCACCGCAAACATGTCATTTCAACAATGCATCCACCTGGGCTTGTATGTCCTTCGCCGCCTCTTTTGCGGCAGCCTCCCCGGAAAACACCACGTCCATGCCGGAATTCAAAATCGTGCTCACCTCGGAAAAGTTCTCCGTTACGTGGTAGGGAATTCCAATGTCAAGAGATGCCCTGATTGCCTCTTCCAAGCCGTCTTGTTCTGACATCGCCTCATAATAGTAATCACGGACAGATTCTCTGGAAGGCAGCGCGCGACCGTTTTCCGCCAAAATCTGCTGCGCCGCCGGCCCCGTCAAACTCTGCAGTGCCAGATAAGCCTCCTTTGGGTGCTTGGTCGTGTTGCTCACCGCCAGTCCGGAACCATTGATTGTCGTCACATGCCGTTGTGCCGCCGGAACAATCGTGTAACCGACATTGAAATCACAATAATTGATTACATTGGAAACGCACCACGGCCCATCAATCAACATTCCGATATTCCCCGCCTCAAACTGCTCCCAGTTCCAAACCGTATTGGCCGTATCCGCAATCTTTGGCGCATACCCCTGCACATTAATCAAATCCGCCAGTGTCTGCAACGCGTCCGTCGTCTCTTTATCAGTGATTTCAAACGTTCCTTTCTCATCAATAATCTCTCCGCCCAGTGATAAAACTTGTGGAATATAATAATCGCAGCTAGAGCAGAAAACGGTTCCATAGTTCCCGTCAACAGATAATTTTTCACAGATTTCCATGAATTCTTCCCAATCTGTTTCTTCGTCCGGATATTCTAGCTTGTACTTGTCAAAGAGATCCTTATTATAATACATGACATATGGGCCAAAGTCATAAGGAAAAGCATAAACCTCATCGTCAAACGTAAAGCAGTCCAAAATTCCCGAATAAAAATCACCCATGTTCACTTTTTCATCGTCCTTGATGTATTCTCCCAGTGGAAGCATGGAATCTTTGTAATCCGACGCCCGTGAAAAATGCATGTACATCAAGTCCGGCGCGTTCCCGCTTGCCAGTTCAACCGGAAGCTTCGTCCAATAACTCGTCCAATCCGTGTTTTCAATCGTAATTTTAATATTCGGGT
>Ga0073906_1003999_pt1 | contig 15572 bp, 10 predicted proteins | sample Inofromicrocosms_FD_65485 | JGI IMG/M metagenome (GOLD analysis project Ga0073906, IMG submission 65485) | Mouse cecum microbial communities from Vienna, Austria - Inoculum for glucosamine and mucus D2O microcosms | ecosystem: Host-associated > Mammals > Digestive system > Large intestine >... | reverse complement strand
GAGGTCATGAAGTTCAAGCATTGAATAGTGTTCAACGGCACTACTACCTACCTCATGGAGTCCGGTGGCATACATATTTACCTGCGCTTTGTTGGCGATGTCTATGTGAGTCTTGCGGCACAGTTTGCTACTACCGACTGAGTGTAGTGGCACTCGGTTCATTGTGCCTGTCACTTCATCATACTAGTTAACCAGTCGGTCAATCTTACTGCAAAGCAACCTGCTGTTCAAAGATTTCATTGACTTGTATTGTCTTGACCGCAGACTCCGTTCATTGATTTTCAACGCTATTGAAAAAATCGAGGTTGCCGTGCGTACTAAATAGTGCAGGTCTACGCCGAATCCACGCATGACAGCCATTGGTATGATGACGAAAATCTTTATCGTTATCCCATAGACGATTTGCTCAAACATATTGAAGCCGATGTTGACACCATGAGACCGCACAAGACCGCGCCAAATTCAGGCGCGGCCTTTTTATCCCTGCAAAACAATATTAGTTATTCTTGTTTCGGCCATGATCGGAACGTATTTGCTTCAAAAAGGAAACCAAGTGTTAAAATCTGATAGATAGTCAATAAAAACTTGCGCGTTCCGTTCCTTTGTTGTAATTTTGCGTCGCAGACCGTCTGTGTAGGGCCCGGTCATGGGCTTGGGGCGGGAAGCAGACATATTGAATAGCGTTTACTTGACGCTTGTTCTTGACATACAGAAATCTCGCAAATTTCTTTATCCAAGTCAGGAGCGAAGCAGCGGTAGACGCCTGCGAGTATGTAATTCGTGCGCCCTGTTTTCGCGAGGAAACTCAGGCGTGATAATTATATACATAAGCGTAGGCTCTGCACGTTGCCGTTCTACTTGGATAGGCAATGCGAGAGCCTCTGTATGAAGAACGGCTACGGTGAGATTCCTGCGCTTTTCTTCGTTAATAAACCAACAATAACACAGTTATCAGAGGGAATCATGGTAGCGACTTGCAGAACTGATGCGACTCTGGCGTTGCACATCGTCCACTCTTTCCATGACAGCCTCCGGCCTTCGCCGCCGGTTGTCTGAAAGGCTCTTTGCGCTTCCGCTGCTGCTCGTCTCACTCTTTCTGCTTCCTGTCGCAGCCTCGGCTCAGGCCGACAACACCATTACAACCGCTGATACCGTAGGCGTAAAGGTCTATTTCCGGCAGGGATATTCCAAACTGCAACCGGCTTTCCGCGACAATGGCATACGCCTCGACGAGTTCACCCGTCGCGTGGCAGAAATGCACCTCGATTCCACCGTTCGACTTTCCTCTATCGACATAATGGCTTACGCCTCGCCGGAAGGCCCCTATACCCTCAACAGGAAACTCGCCCGGAAACGTGCCGAAAACATCTCGGCATATCTGCGCGGAAATATGCCTTTCCTCTCCGGCTCGCTGTTCAACGTGCAGCCGAAAGGGATAGACTGGAACGGTCTCGCCGCGATGGTCGAGACTTCCGATATGCGCTACCGCTTCGAGGTGCTGAATATACTCCGCAATGTTCCTGAAACAACCTACCGTAACGGCAAACTCGTTGACAGCCGCCTGAAACGGCTGATGGATCTGCGCGGAGGACGCCCCTACAATTACATGCTCACGCATTTCTTCCCGGAGCTTCGCGCCGCCGGTGCCTACGTCGTCTGCGACTTCGTGCGCATCCTCCCGGCTGTCGTTCCCGACACCCTCCCCACAGAGCCGGTTGAAATCATCGAGCCTGTATATATCGAGGAAACGGACACCGTCGTTTCCCTCCCTGCCGATACTATAAACCTCATACCTAATAACTCTGACCTATTACCTGCGCGTGAGCGCGATTACGACCGCTGGGCGATAAAGAGCAACGCCCTCTATCTCGCAGCCGGAGTTACCAACATCGGCGGCGAGTACGCCTTCCATCACCATTGGTCTGTCGATCTGCCGCTGGTTTACAGCCCGTACACCATCGCCCGAAGATACCGTATGCGCTTCCTCTACATTCAGCCGGAGGCGCGTTACTGGCTCGACCGTCCGATGAAGGGTCACTTCTTCGGAGTCCATCTTCATGCCGGAGTGTTCAATGTGTCGCTCGACGACAAGAACCGCTACCAGTCGGAGAAAGGCTTCCACGGCGGCGGAATATCCTACGGCTACGCCATGCCGCTTTCGCGCCGCTGGAGCATGGAGTTCACTGTCGGCGTCGGCTATGCCTTTACCAAATACTGCACGTATTATAATGTGCCTAACGGCATACGCTACGAGAAAGATATTCCGTATCACTACTGGGGCCTGACGAAACTCGGCCTTAACTTCGTCTACCGTTTCGGCGACAAGTGCGGCAAAACCAAATCAGGAAAGGAGGTGAAGCCATGAAACGCCTCCACCATTCAACATTCAAAATTCCACATTCAACATTGTTAATAATAGCCCTCGCGCTATTATTAACGGCTTGCGACACCGTCCTCCAATATCCCGAAGAACCGGGAGTAGACCCGACGCTAATCCGAACCCGCGTAGAGCTGAATGTGGACTTCACGCCTATTTCAGACCCGCTTATCCGCTCTTATGCGGAAGCGCGTTCCGGCGACTATGATGTGCGCTACCAGATTGAGATTTACGCCAAAAGCGGTGCCGATGCCGGTAAGTTGGTTGCTGAAAAAACTTGGACAAGCAACGTCATCAGCGAGGGCGCGACCACTGTAACGACCGAAGTCGACCTCCGCGCCGAGAAATACGACATATACGCATGGATTGATTTCGTGCCGGGTGGAACCACGGCAGACCATCATTATATTACAACCGACCTGCGCAAAGTAACAATCGCCGACCCCAACGTTTGCGGCATTGACTCGCGCGATGCCTTCTCCGGCAAGACCTCCGCAGACCTTACCCCTTACCGCGACGAACGGTTTGCCGACATTACCGTGCCGGTGGATATGGAGCGGCCTTTCGGCAAGTTCAAGATTCTCACTACCGATGTCAAGAAGTTCCTCGACACCTACAAGCCGCTCGGAACCTATACCGATATTGTTCCGGCACAGACTATGTGCCATTATACCTGCTTCTTCCCGACCTCCTACAACCTCGATACCCGCCTTGCAGATGTCAACGACTTCAAGTTAGGCGTAAAGCATCCAGCCGAGGTAACGGAACAGGAGGGTAATTCCGCCGTCTTGACTTACAATTATGTATTGGTGTGCAACGACAACACCACAGTGTCGTGCGATGTCGAGGTGTGGAACAAGGACGGGGACAGACTTATCACGACCCGAAACATCAAGATACCTATTCAGCGAAACAAACTTACGATAGTATCCGGCGAATTTCTTACCAAAGACTACGGTACGGGAGGAACCGGCATCGATGACAGTTTCGATGATGAGATTGTGATAATAATCCCCGATTGAAAACCAACAAACCAACAAACCAAATATTAATCATTTAAAAACAACAAGCAATGAAAAAGAAACTATTCTTTTTTGCGACGCTGCTGGTAGCAGTCGTCGCGGCTTTCGGCTTGACTTCCTGCTCTCAGGAAGATATGCCCGATACTCCTACTCGCGAGGGAATGGTAGACGTTGTGATGTCAACGTCACTTCCGCAAGGGTTACAGACCTACGGCGTTAACTCTGCTGAGGGCGGACTCAAGAATCTTGAAGACAAAGGCTATACTGTACGCTATATAATGGAGATTTATCCGGAAGGATCGACCACCAAAGTACAGCGTATGATTAAGTATGAGCCTATCACTCCTGGTGGAACGTATAGAAACACCACCTTCAAGACCCGACTTCTCGCTTCAAAATACAAATTCGTATTTTTCGCGGATATTGTTAGAAAGGTCAATAACTTTCCTTATGGTGAGCAAATTACCGGAATGACGGCTCCATACTACTGTAACCGTTATTTCTACTCAAATACCGATGAAGAGAGCGATGTGCTGATTCGCCCAACCCACCCCACTGCTTTTCCGACCTATGTAGAGGGTGATCTGCAAAACATCTGTGCTTCCAGGGCTGCTACTGATACAGAACAGAATCCTTACACTGAAATGTATGATGCCTACTCCTGCACTGAATCTGTTGACCTAAGAAATGAACCAATACAGCAAGAGTTTGTCTTGAAACGTCCATTTGCTAAACTTCGTTTGGTGACTACAGATGCAGACCAACTCCTTGCTACTCCTGATTGGTCTAAATCACGAGTTGACATCACCACCTCGGATATTCCTACCGGCTATAATGCCCTAACAGGAGAGTCTGTTAATGTATCGGAGAGGGGATATTGGAATGGCGGCTCACAGGCACTGAATAGCGACGTCTATTCAAATGAAACCGGCACTGAAAAGACAATCGCTGTATTCTATCTGCCTGTTCCTGCCAAATCTCAGAATCTGACCTTTACTATTAATGTCAAAGATGCTTCAGGAAAATCACTTGCACAGGGAATACAACTAACAGTTGAAAACGTTCCTCTCGTTGGTAACAAACTTACTACAATTAAAGGTAATCTTCTTTCTAAGAATGCAGTTGTCAATGTAAGAATTGACGATGAGTTTGAAGATAATGAAACTATTATCGAATATGGTAAAGAGGCTTCGACTGTTGATGCTCTGAAAGCTGCTATGACAGGTAAAGACGAAACCATCACGTACACTGGTAAAGTAACTAAAGGGAACGGTTTTGAACTTGACTTCACCAATGTAGCACGCACGACACCTGTTTATGGAGAAGGCAACACCGCAACTTTGACACTTGCTTTTGCTTCAGTAGAGGAAGGTGCAGTTTTAACATTCAAAGGAGAAAATGCTCCCAAAACTCTTTGCATAAAAACGAATACTAAGTGTTCTCTTCGGATAAATCTCCCGTCGACTGATATAAACTACGATGGTAGCAGCTATAAGTATATAGTTACTAATGCGGGATGCAAAACAAAGAGATCAGGGACTACTTATGACGCATTTTTTGTAGCAGGTAATGGTGATAAATTTTACAGCCATACCGATACTGATTATGATGAATCCCATCTTTTCAAGATTAACGCCGATTTCACGCTCCCTGCAAACATTGAGTGCTTAAACGATATTATGCACCAAAGCGGCTCGTGTAACTGGGCATCTTCACTCACTGCCGGAACTAATGTTTGGGATTTCGTAGGCAATGCCAATAACTAATCACCTTATAACTACTCTCAAAAAAGTGTCCCGCGACCCGGTCACGGGACACTTTTTTAATCTTCCTGTATGAATAAATGGATTTTACTCATATTGTCGTTGCTCATCTTTTCCGCTTGCGAAAAGGACGAGCCGGTGCCGGATGTTCATGTTTCCGAGCGCACGGTTTTGGTCTGGCTGGCAGGAGACAATAACCTTTATTCGGAAGTGTCGCATAAGCTCTCCGCTCTTGCGGAGGGGTTCAGAAACGCCGCCCCCGAAGATTGCCGGCTGCTTGTCTATGCCGACCGCCGAGGCAATTATCCGCAGCTTATCGAGATTCTGCCGGACGGCAACTATTCGGTGCTTGAAACATACCCGGCTCAAAATTCCGCTTCGCCGGAAACTTTCAGCCGTTTCCTTAACTATATGATTGAGACAGCCCCGGCGCGACATTACGGCCTTATCCTGTTTTCACACGCCACCGGCTGGCTCCCGCAGGGAGCTTTGGAAAATCCCACATTAGAAGAAAAGCCGCTGTCGCGTACCGTTTTCGATGACAACGGCGAACAGATGACACTCGATGAGCTTGCCGACGCTCTCCCGGCTGATGTCAGATTTGACTATATCGTTTTCGAGAACTGCTTCATGGGGGGCGTGGAAGTGGCATACGCCCTCCGCGACAAGGCAGACCGGCTGCTTGTATCCTCCGCCGAAATTCTTTCGCCGGGCTTCGAGGAAATCTATTCCTCGTCGCTTTACCGACTTTTCGCTCCGACTCCCGACCTCTCCGGCTTCGCCGCCGACTATTACAACTACCGCAACGCCAAATCAGGCAACCATCGCTCCGCCACCGTCAGCGTGATAAACACCTCGGCCATGCCGCAACTCGCTTCGTTAGTATCGGAGATCATCGGCGGCTCAACATTGCTCGATGAAGAAAAACTGAAAACAATGCAGCGGTTCAACCGCCATGATTATACACTGTTCTTCGACCTTGAAGAATACCTCTGCGAACTCGCTCCTAATCGAGTAACTGAAATCCACACGGCAATCTCAGAAGCGGTGGAATACGCCGCCGCAACCGCTGACTTCATGCCGACCTACGACCACGGCTTCCACATAGCCCGGCACTGCGGCCTGACGGTCTATATCCCCCAACCGCGCTTCCCGGCCCTCAACACCGCCTACACCGAAACCGCCTGGTATAAAGACTCCCGCTAATCTCTATAATCTAACTTTTTCGCATTTGTCGAACAAAAATCGCCGCTTAAATGTTTCGTATATTGTAAACTTTTTACTAACTTTGCAGAGTAATTTCAAAGGCATGGATAAACCCATTTTCAAACTGATTACTCTAATAGAGGCTGATGAGTTTCTTGCATCTCTCCCGGACAAGGCACGGGAGAAAGTGCTTTACAATATCCGTAAGGTTCGTTTCGGAGTCAAGGATCCCGAATTGTTCTGTAAACTTGACAACGATATATGGGAGTTTCGGACGGCTTATCAAGGCATGGCTTATCGTCTGTTCGCCTTTTGGGATAATGACGGTGAAACCCTCGTGATTGCAACGCATGGGATTGCGAAGAAGAAGCAGAAGACTCCTCAGAAAGAAAAGGACAAGGCGATTGCCTTACGTAAAGAATGGTTTGACAATAAAAATAAATAAGATATGGCACAACTGAAATATTCCACCATTGAGGAACTTGAAGACAAGTACCTCGGAACAATAGGTACTCCTCGACGCGATGCTTTCGAGGCGGCAGTCAATGAGGATATCCGCGCCTATCACATTGGCGAGGCTATCAAACAGGCTCGGAAAAACAAGAATATGACACAGGAAGAACTCGGAGAGCTTATGGGTGTCAAAAAAGCTCAGGTATCGCGCATCGAGAGCGGCCACACTTTCAACCTCTCCACTGTTGCCCGGGCTTTCAAGGCTCTTGGGCTTCATGTAAACCTTGAAGTGGAGGGAGGTCTTAAAATGGCTCTTTGGTAATAGCCTTTTTATTTGACTTCTCAAATAGAATTTTTTCACGCCCTGCTTTCTTGCAGGGATATGAGCCGCTTACGAGCGGCTTTTTTATTGGTAGTCCGTTACGGCATCGGCAAGCACTCGCAAGTAATAGGATTTTTACCGTACATAATGCCCTTTGAGGGGGATTTACCAACTTATACTCTGAACTGATTGTTCCATCGCCTCTACTTGGGGCGATTTCTTTCTCTATGCATCCGACGCCGGGGTTCTTGGCTGAGCCAAGCGCTGGGGCGATGACACATAAAGGTGAGAGGCTTTTGCCATCGAGTGATTACTTCACGGTGTAGATATGTATTTTGAGCGGAGCGGTCGGCGTTCGCCGTAGAATATGCCTTGCAGGTTACGTGGGTTATAATTTTGCCAAGACGTTTTGAGGAGTTTACTTGTAAACACGCTCGGAGGCACATTGTATTTACATCGCGAAGTTAGCGGCTTTATCTACGCTCGAAAAGGGCAGGTAAATTCGCTCAAAAAATCTTCCTTTTTTACTGCTTAAAAAAGAGTATTCAAGGGGCAAGCCCTTTTGGACGAACCCTTGTCGGCTAACGTGCCGAGAGGCACTGATTGGGTCAGCCGCATATTCTGCAATGTAAATCAAACGCGCCCCGGCGCACAGTAAAAACCCTCTAAAACTTCAAAATCATGACCCACGTAATGAACATATTCGACAGCTCTCTCAACTCCAACCGCAAGCTCAAATACTTCTCGGTAGAAGTAATCACTTTCGACGGCGACAGCTACACTTAAGAAGTCGAAGCCCGCACCGCCGAGGAAGCCCAGGGATGCCCGCATCGCTCCCTCCTCGACTCGTAAACCTTTAGCTCATCGACCAAAGGGAGATAAATCTGCTCGAAAAGAGCCGCCCCTACGGCCCCGAAATTTTAAGGAACGCGCTCTAAAGACCGCATCCTATAAATCCTTATTTACGCCAAAAGACCGGCATCACCATTACGATTACGGAAAAAATCTCCAGTCGTCCCAGCAGCATAATCAGCGACATAATCCATTTCACGGCATCCGGAAGCATACCGAACCCCCCGGCGACGCCCGTCACTCCATAGCCCAGTCCATTGTTGCCTATGCAGGAGATGGTGGCGAAGAAAGCATCCTCCAGACCTATGCCGAAAGCCGACGCCACCAGAGCTCCGGCAACTATCAGCAGCACGTAGATGGTCACAAAAGCCGTGATGCGGCTGAGTTCCTCGCCCGGTATCACCTGCCCGTTGACACGCACCACATACATACGCTTCGTATAGAGGGAATGTTTCACCTCGTTGGCAATATTCTTACGCAGCGCCACCGTTCTGTCGACCTTCAGACCTCCCGAGGTAGAGCCGGCACATGCACCGCTCGCCATGAGGAGCATCGTCAGCAACAGAGCGAAAGGCCCCCAGCCCGAATAATCGCTGATGGAGAAACCCGTGGAAGTCACCGCCGACACCGCATGGAAAAGAGGAGCCGTCACGGCGTCGAACACCCCGTGCACCTTACCCTGAAGCACCAGAGCCACCACAAACGACACATAAGCCACAAGCACTATCAGACAATAGGCCCTGAGCACATCATTCTTCCATACATTGCGGAAACGTCCCTTGCCCATGTCGTATAGCAAAGCGAAATTCACGCCCCCGGCAAACATGAATACCGTGAGGACGGCGTCGACATACTGAGAGTTCCAGTAGGCCACACCGGCGTTGCGGGTGGAGAAGCCGCCGGTGGATATGGCGCAGAGGGAATGGTTGAGCGCGTCGAAGAAATCCATGGGTCCGGCCCACAGCAGCAGCAGCATCGCGACGGTGAGCACTATGTATACGCTCCAGAGTGCCAGGGCCGTCTGCCGGATACGCGGATGTATTTTCGAATGGGATATGCCGGTGGTCTCGGCATTGTATATGGGGATTCCCCCCTTCTCGTTGAGAGTAGGGAGCACGGCGAGCATGAAGAGGAGTATTCCGAGGCCACCTATCCATTGGGTCATGCTTCGCCATAGGAGGAGCGCCGGCGAGAGAGCCTCCACATCGGCGATGGTGGTGGCGCCGGTGGTAGTAAATCCGGAGATGGTCTCGAAGAAGGCATCCGTCACCGACAATGGATGAGCGCCCAGAATGAAAGGGATCATTCCGAAAGCGGAGCATACCACCCAGGCAAGGCTCACGAGCATGAAACCTTCGCGGCGATGGATTGAAGGCCTGCGGCCACGGCGTAATGCCGACAGAGCCGTGCCGGCTGCCGCCGACCCGCCTACCGCCCACAGAAAGCCACGAAGGTCGGCCGCGTCGCCCTCAAGAGCCACCGCCAGCGGTATCAGCAGCAGCAATGCCTCCGCAAGCAGCAGCCGCCCCAAAACGCCGGCTACTGACCCGTATGATATATCTGCCCTCATCTGAAAAGCTTCCTTACCTTGTGAAGATTGCCCGGCTGGAACACCACCATCACCATGTCGCCCGGCTCTATGCGGGTGTCGCCGGCGATAAGCATCCCCCGGCCGTCGCGTATGAGGCCGCCGAGAGTGAGAGTGTCGGGGAGCCGAAGATCCTTCACCGGCCGGCCCGTGATATTGGAGTCCTCAGCAGCCTCTATCTCCGCGATTTCCAGATCCTCGAGGGTCATGATCTCGCTGACACGCACATCATTGCCGAGAATGTCGCGCAGCACGTGCCCCGAGGTGAGAAGCTTCTTGTTGACCACCTTGTCGATCCAAAGCTGCTCGGCGTCGGCTATATATCTCACATCCTCAATCTCGGCCACGGTCCGACGCACGCCCGCTTTCCGAGCCACCATGCACGACACTATGTTGGCCTCGTCGCTGTCGTTGAGGGCTATGAAGAGGTCGGTGTTCTCCACACCCTCGTCGCGGAGAGTGGTGAAGTCGCGACAGTCGGTATTCACCACCGTAACGTCGGGGAACTCCTCGGCGAGACGGCGGCATCTGTCGCGGTTCTTCTCTATGACGGTGACATGGCATTTACGTTCGAGGGCCTTGCACAGGAGACGAGAAATCTTGCCTCCGCCACTGATCATGACACTGCCGATCTTGACCTTGCCGGCGCCCATGGCCTCCTGGAGATAGCTCTCGTCCTCTGGACGGATGGTAATATAAGCGAGGTCGCCTTTGAGGAGGCTGTCGTCGCCACGTGGTATTATCAGGCGCCCGTTTCTTCTGATTGCAACCACATGGAGGCGACGCCCGTCAAGGTGCACATTCTTCAGCGGGGTGTCGCGCACGGGGGTTGCGTCGGTGATGCGTATCCCGGCGAGTATGAGCCTGCCGTGATAGAGCCGGAACCAGTTGACGGCCCAGCTGCGGCGTATGAGGTCGCAAATCTCGCGGCATGCAAGCTGCTCGGGAAGAATCAGCGAGTCGACACCGGCGTCGGCAAACATTCTGACCATATCCTCGCGCATGAACTCAGGGTTGCCGATACGAGCCACGCAGCGTGCCGCCCCAAGACGTCGGGCCATCTCGCACGACACTATGTTGTCGGTTTCCTGCGGCGTCACGGCTATAAAGAGGTCGGCGTCGGCCACGCCTGCCGCCCGAAGGTCGCCGACATTCAGCGGACTCCCTATCGACACCATAAGGTTATAGCGCGAGTCAAGGTTCTCCAGATGATCCTTGTCGTCGCTGAGAAGCACCACATCCTGCGACTCATACGACAGCATCTTCGCCAGATGAGTCCCTGTATCCCCACTCCCAGCTATCAATATCTTCATATCACAAGACTTACTAATAATATTAACGCATGATAGCCAATATTATGTCGCGAGCCTTTTTGGGAATCACAGAACAGAACCGGGATAAGGAAACGTCTGTGAGTCAATAGATTAGGGGCGGAAGTGTTAAAATTTACGGTTTTTATACGTATTTTTCAAAAATATTTGCCGCTTAAAATTTCTTTACATATATTTGCAAGCGATAACGGTCAACGTCAACACAAATAAAGCCAACGGCCTATGAAACATGCACATACTTCTATTGACAAACGTCAACCAAACACTGACGCAGATGAGGGTTATGACTTGTCATAAGTAGCAAAATGCACAGTTTTCATCCCGCCGGAAGCCGAAACAAAACAGAAATACCGACACTGACACACATCACGCAAAGCAAGAAAACACATAACAACAATTAACAACTAAGACGTATGAAGAAAATTCTTACGATGACATTAGGCATAGGGTGTCTGGCCATGGTGGCCACGGCGGCTCCGATAGCGCCACCCTATGAGTCCGACATGGGAGGAGAAGACTCCGGTTGGACAGTGATCAACGTCGTGGACGGCACGCCCACATTCACTCCCGGCGTGGCCGCAGACTTCACCGGTTCCAAGGAAACCGGCGGCAGCTACGAAAAAGGCTTCGTCTACACTAACGAAAAGGATGTCGACGGCAACTTGTACCCCGTTGACGACTGGGTAGCCTCGCCCGGCATATGGCTGAAGAAAGGTGTGGCTTACAAAATCCAGTTCAGCAGCAAGCACAACGGCAGCCCGGCCGCATCTTCCGACTATCATCTGCTGTTCAAGCTCAGCGTGGCCAAGGGTAATACTCTAACCGACCTGCAGAACGGAAAGGTGCTATTCGACTACAACAGCGACAACAATCCTTCTGCAAACATGTTCACCGGTGGATCAGGCAGGGCATTTGCATACCCTTCAGCCATTTTCACCCCCGAAGAGGATGGTGTTTACTATTTCGGCATCAACCTCTACAGCTACAAGGGAAGCGTTGACGGTATGATTCAAAGAGTCACCGGCTTCATGATTCAGGATCTGTTCACAGCTGTAACTCCTAAGGCGGTGCAGGATTTCTACGCCTTCAATGATACCATAGCTCCCAACCGCGAGCTGAGCCACAAGGTATGCTGGCGTCTCGATACCCTGGACTTTTACGGCGCAAAATTGCCCGACAATATCAAATACACAAAAGTGGAATTCTTCCGCAACGACTCGCTGGTACACACGATTGCCGATCCCGAGACGGGAAAGAAATTCTGGTGGGTTGACGATGCCTCCAAAGGGTTGACCGCAGGCAAGCACAAATATGCCGCCATATGCTACCTCAACAATGGCAACAAGTCGGGAAGTACGGACTATACAATGAACAAATGGGTAGGTCCCATCGACACGGTGGCCCTTCCCTGGACCATGGCCAACTTCTCCAGCATAGATTTCAACAAGGAATGGGTATATGCCCTCGGCAACACTCCCAATGCCAAGGGAACATGGTCAAAGTCATCGTCGACAATCATATATAAGCCGACGAGCAACAAGCCTGAAGACGCGTGGCTCATACTTCCGCACTTCAAGGCCGACAAGGCCGGACTCTATCATCTCAAATCCAAGTTGAGATTCGGTGTCAACAAATATGACGGTTTGGAAATATGGGTACAGAAAGGGACCATCACCCGTCCTTCCGACTTCAAGGGTGAGAAAGCCGGATTTATCCCCTTCCCAGGTAATACCTCCGACCATATCGACTATACAGCCTTCGACATAGCCGAGCCGGGCACCTATACGCTGGCAATCCGCCGTTACAGCGAGAAGGCCCAGACCACTTCACAGGTCACCATCAGCTCGCTGACCATCGAGGGCACAGCCCTTTGTCCTCTTCCCGTCGCCGACCTCAAAGGCGAAATCAAGGATGAGAAAGCTGTCCTCACATGGACCAACCCAACCATCGACAACGTAGGCAAGGAAATCAAGGCCCTTTCCAAGGTTATGGTGCTCCGCTACAACAACCTCCATGACACCGTGGCTGTCGCCACTCTTACCGTCGACATAGCCCCGGGTGCTCCGATGACGTTCACCGACTCTGTGGAGAAACCTTTCATCTACAACTATCAGGTAATTCCCTATATCGCAGAAAACACCCATCCTCAGCCTCCTATGACGGCATTCGCCGACTACACATGGGTAGGCTCGAAGCTTCAGAAGCTCCCCTACACATTCCAGGCCGGCGGCAACCATCAGGAAACGATAGTGCCGGCACAACAGCTGTTCTCTTTTGAATATGGCGAAGGTGCATACTCCTCGAAATGGGATCTTTATACCGCCGGCTTCCAGCTCAGCATGAGCCGTGGCAAGACTTATGCACACCGTATCATATGTCCTCCCATGGAGCTCAAGAAAGGCCATTACAAGGCTGTCATCTCCCTGAAGGGTGGCATGGCGTCGATGCCTCTTAAACTCGCTTACCGCAACCAGGAAGACCCCGCCAATACTCTCAAGGGTGAGGTCGACTTCAACACTGCTTCCTACAGCACCTCCTATCACGAGCTTGCTCCCGTGACCATCAATGTCAAAGAGGACGGTATCTCCAACTTCGTGATCAATTTCGAAGGCACACTTCCCTCCAGCGGCAGCTCTACGATGCTCACAATCGACAAGATACACTTCGAGTACATACCCGAGGTACCGGTGGCTGTCAGCGACCTTAAGGTTACCGCCGACGCCGATGGCGAGCGCAAGGCAAGCCTGGAATGGACGTACCCGACGAAGTCGAGCATGGGCGGCGACGCTCCCGCATTGACCAAGGCCATCGTATACCGTAACGGCGAATCGATTGTCACTCTCGCCGAGGGCCTCGAAGCCGGTGCAAAAGGCACATACAACGACACTGTGGTTCCCGACGCCGGTATATTCTCCTACAAAGTGGAGGTTTACAGCGCGGATGGTTGCTCCGATGCTAAGGAAGTTCGTTCCTCATGGATCGGCAAGGGGAAGAACATACCCTACGTATGCAACGACTATACCGAATGGACACTTCCCAAAGAGTCGGGCTGGAGCCTCGTAAACGGCCATGCTTACTATGAGAATGAAGATGAAGTGACCGACGACTGGGGCTTCACGGCCCCCATGGACTTCGAGCATGAGAAATACTACAAGGTAGAGTTCTCGACATGGTTCGATGCAGCCTGGGAGGCAGTGGACATGCGCTTGTGCATCGGCGCCGACGCCAAGGCTGACGGTATGCTTAATCTCGGCACGTTCAGCGTAAACGGTGCCGGCGAAGCCAACGCCAGCAAGATAGAGTTCTTCATCAAGGCCAAGACTTCCAACAGCAGGCGCGAGGCCGGACGCAACGAGATGGAATACATCACGGTACCCGCCGGCATCTCCAACCTCGGCTTCAACGCCAAGAACGGTGGCTCGGTGCACATCTCCGACTTCAAGGTAAACACTTACATACCCTCTGGCGTGGAAGGCATCGGTGACGGCAACGGCATCTGCCGCAACGGAAACAGACTCATCATTCCCGAGAATGCCGACGTTGTAATCTATAACCTCAACGGCATAGCTGTCTACAAGGCTCACGGCGTGAGCAGCATCGACATCAATTCCCTCGCAAAGGGCATCTATGTGGTGCGCGTAACCTCCGACGGCAACTCATTCGACTGCAAGATCACTCGATAATAACCTTAAACTGAAGAATCGGACCGGACAGCACGTCCGGTCTGATTCTTCAGATATATATATATTTATATTTAAATGAAAAACAAGCTACTGATTGCAACGCTGCTGCTCGGGGGAATGGCCATGACCGAGGCCCGAGGAGCAGAGCCGTTGCCCTATCACAACACGTGCGACGCCCTGACAGGGATGACGCAGGATATAGGGAGCCAGCGGCGCAACTGGACAGTCAGCGACGGATGCATACGCATACAGCCGCTCAACAGCAATACGCGGCATGACGCCTACCTGTGGCTGCCTGCCATAACCTTCAACAAGGACAAGACCTACCGCTTCGCGGTGGATGCCCGCTATCTGCGCAATTATCCGGGGAGCTTCGAGCTGGTGCTCAGCGACCAGCCCTCGCGCAACGGCAACGTGACCGTGCTGCGTGATGTCAAGAACGTCTCCACCTGGTGCACGCCTTATGACACATATTACAACTGCACCGCCGACGCCGAGCTTTACCTCGGCATACATGCCACAGGCCCCGGCCCGGCAGATGTGTTCTATCTCGACAACATATATGTCGACGAAGTGTCGGCACGTGTACCTCTGCCCGTCATCGACATGAAGGCCACGGCGTCAGGCGGCGGCAAGAAGCAGACCACCATCTCCTTCACCACCCCCTCCAAGCGCGTGGGCGGCGGCCGTGGTCTCGATCTCTCCAAAATCGACCTCTTCTGCGACGGCGACCTCATACACTCGTTCGACGCTCCGGAGAAAAACGCCCCCTTATCCTACACCTTCTCCTCATCGATGAGCGGCCGGCATCTCTTCACTGCTCTTCCCTACTCTCCCGAGGGTGGCGGAAGCGTAAACCATGTGCTCACCCAGGTGGGTCCGGCGATATCAGAGCCAAGCTACGTATACAACGGCAGAGACTGGTATTACCTCATACCCTCCATCTACGACGACAAGACCGGCAAGGTGACCATA
>Ga0073906_1003998_pt1 | contig 15573 bp, 17 predicted proteins | sample Inofromicrocosms_FD_65485 | JGI IMG/M metagenome (GOLD analysis project Ga0073906, IMG submission 65485) | Mouse cecum microbial communities from Vienna, Austria - Inoculum for glucosamine and mucus D2O microcosms | ecosystem: Host-associated > Mammals > Digestive system > Large intestine >... | reverse complement strand
GGCCAAAGACAAAGTCGATTATGACGCATGGGAACGGATGGGATTCCTGACAGTGACGAACACGCCGATCGTGGACCAGAGCGCTGTTATGAAGTATGTATTGGAGACCTGCGAAAAAAATGAATGGAAGATCGAGTGCCTTTGCTTCGATCCGGCCAATGCAGCCAAGCTGATGATGGACTTGTCGGACGAAGGCTACACCGTGGAAGAGGTATTCCAGAGCCATAAGTCGCTGAATGAATCGACCCAGGGCTTCCGGGAACAGGTATACTGCCGGAATATATTGTATACGTATAACCCTCTTCTGAATTACTCCATGAGTAATGCGGTGATCCGGCAGAACCAGGGGCTGATAAAGATTGATAAGGATGCGACAACAAAGAGGATTGACCCGGTGGACGCGATACTGTGCGCATTCAAACTGGCGATGTATCATACATTTGGATCGGATTTTCTGGATTCGATCGATGCGTTTTTGGAAAGTGAGTGGTAATTATGGGAGTATGGAACAGAATCAGGAATGTATGGGCGGCGTTGACCATGCCGACGGCAAACTTGGAGGATGAAGAACTGTTGGACTGGCTGGGAATCACAACCAGGGATAAGAGGAAGATCAGCGAGGTGACATATTTCACCTGTATGAAAATGCTGTCGGAGACAATGGGAAAATTGCCGCTGAAATATTACCAGGATACACCGGAGGGGAAGATCCGGGCGGAACCGACAGATATGACAAGGCTTTTGACAGTCCGGCCGAACCCGGTCATGACGCCCACCACGCTGTGGTCTTCCGTTGAGCTGAACTGTCAGCATTACGGAAATGCGTATGTATGGATCCAGAGGAACTTCCTTGCGGATCGGTATGGCGGGGAGGTCATAAACTATGGATTGTGGCTGATGCCGTCTTCTGATGTCACCGTGCTGATGGACGACGCGGGAATCTTCCGGGAAAAGGGAAAGCTGTATTACCAGTACACGGATGCGAAGACCGGGGAACTGTATGTATTCCCCCAGGAGGATGTCATGCATTTTAAGACAGGGTACAGCCTGAATGGGATCATGGGGGAGCCGGTCCGGAAGATCATAGGATCATCCATTGACGGAGCGCTGGAAAGCCAGACCTTCATGAACCATCTCTATGAGCAAGGGCTGACTGCAAGCGCGGTGATGTATTTTCCGGCAGGTGAGCTGGATGGAAAGCGGCGGAAGGAACTGCAGAACCGGTATGAAAAATATCTAACCGGGAGCAAAAATGCCGGGAAGATCGTACCGGTTCCGATCGGGCTGGAATTGAAGCCGCTGAACATGAGCCTGACAGACGCCCAGTTCTTTGAACTGCGGAAATATTCGGCGCTGCAGATCGCCGGGGCTTTCGGGATCAAACCGAACCAGATCAACAATTATGAAAAGTCCAGCTATGCCAACAGTGAGACGCAGCAGCTGGCTTTTTTAGTAGATACCATGTCATACCGGATGAAGGCGTATGAAGAGGAGATCAATTATAAATGTCTGAACCCGAAGGAGATCAGGGAAGGGTATTACTATAAATACAATGAAAAAGTGATCCTCCGGACAGATTCGAAAACACAGATGGAAAATCTGGCGTCTGCGGTAAATAATGGCATCTATACGGCAAACGAGGCAAGGGAATATCTGGATCTTCCGCAGAAGGATGGAGGCGATATCCTGATGGTGAATGGAAACTATATGCCGATCACTATGATAGGACAGCAATACAGGAAAGAAGGTGAAGGAAATGAAGGAAGCGAAGATCAGGGGTGACATTATCAACAATGATACCAAATGGATCTATGACTGGCTGGAATGGGAATCTACATGCCCGAACGATATCAAGTCCGTAATTGATACGCTGGATCCGGGGGAGGAGCTGCGCGTGCTCGTGAACAGTGGGGGCGGGGATGTATACGCAGGCCAGGAGATCTACACGCTCCTGAGAAAATGTAAGAACTCTGTTGCGGAGATCGACAGCCTGGCGGGCAGTGCTGCCGGTGTGGCGGCCATGGGGGCCGCCCGTGTACTGATCAGCCCGGTGGGGATGATCATGATCCACAACGTAACCGGAAGCGGGTACACAAGCGGAGATTATCACCTGTATGAAAAGCGGGCCAAGGCATTGAAGGAGCTGAACGCAGCGCTGGCCAGTTCTTACTCGGAGAAGTCCGGGAAACCCCTGGAAGAGATCTTGAAGATCATGGACCGGGAGACCTGGCTGACGGCAAACCAGGCGATCGAGATGGGATTTGCGGATGAAACCCTGGGGGCCGGGATGCAGGTCACAAATGCCTATGACGGACTCCGGCTGACGGAAGAGATCCGGCAGAGGGTCATCCAGGAAAAGGCGGAAGCCGATCAAAACGAGAAACTGAAAAAAGAGATTCTGGGAGACTTGGAGCTGTACGGCGTCTAAGTCTTTCTTCGTGGAAGGGAGAAACAAGATGAATAAAAAGTTATTGGAATTACTGAATGCGATCAATGAAAAGAAGCTGGCGATCCAGAACCTGGTAGCAGCAGGAAGCCTGGAGGAGGCACTGGCAGAGAAGAATGAACTGAAAGAAATGCAGAATAAGTTTGACCTGCTCAAAGACCTGGATGATGATGGCCTGGAGGAAATGCGGAACCGCGCGGCAGCAGGCACCGCGGAGACAGCTCCGTCAGGGGGGACAGATCCGGAAGAGCCTGGAGTTCCGAAAGATGCCGTGCATGAGTTTGCCAATGCCGCAAGGAGAAGGTTCCGGGTGTCTGATGATATGAGCGAGGGCAGCAATCCGGACGGCGGATATACGGTACCGGAGGATATCCAGACAAGGATTAACGAAAGACGGGAGGCGAAGGCGTCCCTGATCAATCTGGTGGATGTGGAGTCTGTTGCCACGAATAAAGGTTCCAGGACATTTAAAAAGAGGACGCAGCAGACCGGCTTCACCCAGATCGGGGAGGGCGGAAAGGTTCCAAAGAAGGATACCCCGCAGTTTGAGCGGATGGATTATGAGATCAAAAAGTATGCGGGATATTTCCCGGTGACCAATGAGCTGTTTGAGGATTCTGACGCCAACATCAGCTCTGTGCTGATCACCTGGATCGGTGACGAATCCCGTGTGACCAGGAATCAGATCATCCGTACCGTGATCAATAAGAAGGAAAAAACGGCATTGTCCGGGCTGGACGATATCAAGAAGGCACTGAACGTTACACTGGGAGCGGCTTTCAAGTCCACATCCAGGATTGTGACGAATGATGACGGGCTGCAGTATCTGGATACGCTCAAAGATTCCGACGGGAAGTATTTATTGCAGCCGAATCCGGCCGACCCGATGCAGATGCGGCTTTGCGCCGGCGCAACGGTGGTCCCGGTGGAAGTGATCCCGAACGCGGATTTCCCTTCTGACGTAGCTACGGCAAAGAAGAGGAAGATACCGATGGTCATCGGTGACCTGAAAGAAGGGATCAAGTTCTTCGACAGGAAGCAGCTTACGATCATTTCCTCCAACATTGCCTCAGCGGGAAGCCTGAACGCTTTTGAGGAGGACCTGACCTTGTTCCGGGCGATTGAACGGGAGGACTGCCAGATGAAGGATGACCAGGCGTTTGTGAACGGGGAGATCACGATCGACGATGCATCAGTAGCAGGCGGGGAAACGCCGGCAGCAAAATAAGAATGGCCGTCAGGCAGCAGGAGATGAGATATCATGTTAGAAATCGTGAAAAACAGATGCGGGATTGCGGGATCCGTTACAGTCTATGACGCGGACATTGAGCTGTATATCAAAGACTGCCTGGCGGATATGGCCGCATCCGGGGTTCCGGAACGGCTCCTTGTAAATACGGATGACTATGAGGGCGTGGTCACGGCGGTCAGCCTGTATGTAAAGGCATACCTGGGAAACGACCGCACGGACACGGAGAAGTACCTGCAGCTCTACCGGAAGAAAGTATTCCGGCTTTCCCTGGAAGAAGGTGGTTCCTGATGTGGAATGGAAGTATCAGGTTTCTAAAAAAAGGAAACAGCACTCAGGACAAAGACGGGTTTTACCAGCCGGCGGGGGAACTTTCAGAGAGCATCCCGGCCAGCTTTACGGATGTGACCCGGAATGATGAGATCCTGGCATCCCAGGAAGGGTATACAGCGGATCAGAATATTGAGATCCTGGCCTGTAATTATTCCGGGGAGGGCAGCCTGATGGATGAATCAGACGGAAGCATTTACGAGGTCAGGCGGACATACCGGAGGGACAGGTCAATGAGTATGGTCCTGACCTGCGAAAGGAGGCAGAATGGCACAATTTGAAGTGGAAGGCATTGACGACCTGATGAAGGAACTCTCTTCGCTGGATGCGGAGAGGCTGGCCCCGGTGATGCTGGAAGAGGCCGTTCCCATCTTGGAGGACGCTGTGGTGAAGGGTGCGTCTGCACATAAGGACACAGGGGCAATGGTCGATTCCATAAAACCGTCCGGGGCATCCAGGAACCAGAAGGGGTATTATATCTGCGTGCGCCCCACGGGGAAGGATAAAGACGGAGTGAGGAATATGGAGAAGATGGCAGCCCTGGAATACGGCGTGGGCGGACGGCAGGCGGCAACGCCTGTCCTGACCCCGGCCGTCCATACGGCGGAAGAGCCGGTGCTGAAAAAGATGCAGGAAGTATTTGACAGGGAGACAAAAGGATGACGGAATTTGAAAAGATTATAGCGGCGATCAAGCCCTTTGGATTTCCTCACGCTCCGGATATCTATGAGGGCAGTGAGGAACATTTTTTTGTGTATAATTACGCGGACGAAAGGGCTGATTTTTATGCCGACAATGCGCCGGCAGCAGTCAGGGCAAGCGTACAGGTACACCTTTACGTCCCGGCAGAAGAAAATTTCATCGAACTGAAAAACAAGGTGCGGAGGGCGCTGCATCAGCAGGGCTTTACCTATCCAGAGGTTACGGTACTGAGAGAAGCGAAGAAGCGTCACCTCGTCTTTGAGTGTGACATTGAGGAAGAATTGGAGGAATAGGTTATGGCATATGTAGGATTAGCAAAACCAACGGTAGCGAAACTGGATGAAAGCGCGGGGACTCCGAAGTATACGGACGGCTTTACTTGCGGTAAAGCGATGGCATTGGATATCAGCCCGCAGTATGCGGAGGGGTCACTGTTTGCGGATAACAAAAAATTAGAATCCGATAAGGAATTTAAGTACGCGGACGTAACGCTGGGGACAGATACTCTGCCGATCCAGGCACATAAGGTCATGTTTGGGCATGAGGTTTCCAAAGAGGGGGAAAGCGGTACATCCATCAAAAACAGGACAACGGATTCATCCAATTATGTGGGGCTAGGGATCTATATGGATGAAAAGGTGGACGGCCTGAAGAAATATGTTGCGATGTGGATCTATAAAGTGAAGTTTGCGGAAGGGCAGGAGAGCTTCAAAACGAAAGGGGACAACATTGAGTACCAGACGCCTTCTATTGGAGGACAGGCAATCGGGATTGATGATAACCTGTGGAAAGAAACTAGGATCTACGATACGGAGAAGGAGGCCCAGGACTGGATTGATGAAATGGCCGGAATCAAGCAGGCTCAGACACCGGAAGGGGGCGGAGAATCAGGAAGCGGAGGAGGCTCCGGAGAAGGTGAGGTTTCTGGTGGTGTAGATGAGAGCGGAAAGCCCGGAGGCGATGGCACGGAAGATGAAGGAACCAGTGGAGGAACAACCGGCGGTGAATCGGGCGGTGAGGAAACAGGAGGAGAAGAAAACGGCGGGGAGACTGTCTGAACAGGAGGTAAGACATGTTTGAGGAATTAAAGTATATTGAACTGTCCGGGGAAAAGTACCCGGTTAAGTGTGACCTGGTGGTCTTGGAAAAGATTCAGGATGAGTTCGGATCCCTGGATACATTTGAAACAAAGATTTACCCATGGGTTCCGATACTGGATGCGGAAGGGGAAAAGGTCATGGATGAAGAGGGAAACGTGGAGACAGAATTTCAGATGCCGGATATCCCGGCCGTGAACACGGCGCTCTTCTTCATGGTAAATGAAGGCGAGGAGATCGCGGCGGAGAAGGAAGGCCGGGAGCCGCGATCTTATTCCAGGAATGAGATCGCCCGCAAGGTGGATATCAGCCCGGTAAGACTTGCGCTGAAGCTCCACGAGGAATATTATCGGTGTTTCGAACTAAAAAACGAGAAGACCACGCAGGATCAGAAGAGCCGGAAGAGGGAAGCAGACAGTTAGATTTTGCGTGGCTGGTGTTCATGGGGCTGCAGATGGGGTATACAGAAAAGGAAGTCTCCAGGATGTACCTGGGAAAGTGGCTGGAGTTGTATACCCATTTCAAATGGTTCCATAATTTCAAGATGAAAAGGTGCATTTTCGAGGAAAAAAGGAAGGTGTCGTTGCTGGACTTATAGCATGGCGCATGCTATAATGGATGAAAAGCAAGCGGGGAGGGATGAAGCATGAAGGAGAGAAGAAAAGCCTGGATACAGTTGATCACGGGGATTATTTTACTGCTGTGCATGTTTTGTACTCCCGAATTTGCGGTACTGGTATTCATCGGGCTGGTTGTGTTCTATATCGGGAAGAGATTATGGCACGTTCCGATTGGGACGATCAAGAGGAAAAGAAAATAAGATGGAAAAACCACCTGGTTTTGAATCAGGTGGTTTTTTGAACCTGTCTTTATCCGAGATGGAGCTGGGTTTTTAAAGCATCCTGCAATACCTGGGAGAAATTAATATTTCTTTCCAGGGCCGCAGCGTTGAGCCATGCGGGCAATGTTACGGTACGGTTGACGGAACGGTTGACATGAGCCTGGCGGATGGAGGGCATATAGACATCAACCAATACAGCACGCTCATTCGGCTGGATCGCTACCTGAGCCAGAGGGGTGGGAGCAGGGATATCCTCCTTATCCTCCTCCAGGCCGTAAAGGACGCAGCCGAGGAGCTCCCGTGCGGATAAGAGCGCGTCATCATCATTGATACCGCTGGTGGCGCATTTTAAATCAGGAAAATCAACAGCGATTTCCTGTCCGGGTTCGTAAGTGAAAACAGCGGGGTAGAAATAACGTTCTACTTTTTTCATGGAAATAACCTCCTTAAATCTGATTATGCCGGGAGGGAGCCGGAGCTATCTGAATCTTAGCCCCGACTGTTCTTCAATGCGTTTCAGCGTTTTGAGAGGGATGTCTTTGTCGGGATGTTTTACTGTAGTACGTCCCTTTTTGGTTGGATGCTTGTATTGGTGGTGACTTCCTTCCACATTGACTTCATACCAGCCATCCGCTTTTAGCATTTTGATAACTTCCCGTGATGAATAGCTTTTCATTTGTAAGCCCTCCTGATAATAGTATATTAACACATATAAAAATATTTGTCAACGAAAAACAAATATTTTTATATGTGTTGAAAAAGAAAACGGACCACCTGCTTCGGCGGGTGGTTTTTTTCTCCTTCTTGTAACATCTATGCGTCTAATGTATAATAAAATAGCGCTTTGATGGGACAGGAGAAAAATCTTCTACTACGGAAGGAGACGATATACTATGAAGAAGCCAAAACGATTTATTGCTTTTTTACTGATGATGATGTTTTTATTGGGAGGATGTGGAGGTGAGGGTAGAAATTCAGAAACAGATTTGAAAAATGAGGAGACTGATGAAGAAAAGATTAAAGTTACTCAGATGGAAAATACCATTGAAGGTTTTGAAAATGCAAGCATAAACTATGAAAAATATAATTCTTATGCGTCAGAAAACGGATTAGGAGACACTTTGATTTATATTGAGGGGAAAGTTTTAAACCAAACAAGGATGGGAGATAATTCAGAGTTTCCAATGCTAGCATTAGTTGTAGAACAAAAAGATGGAAATAGATGGTGTGCGAGCATAACATCTGATTCTGAAATAGAAGAAATAGCAGATAAAGATGTTAGAATCTTTGGAACCTATATAGGTTTTTCTGATGTGATGAATCTCCCGGCCATTTCTGTTGCTACGGAAGGAGGAAATAAGTATGAAAAGGCAAGGGTGGAAATTAAAGAGGATGATCAATATAAAACTGTGTGGGATTTTTTAGAATATACACAAGGTTATGAAAATCAAAAATCAGATGAAGATATACAAAGTGCAGATATTTCCGACTCTAGCAGTAATGAGTATGGGAGTATGCTCATTGAATATGGTAATATTTTTTTTGAAGAGTTGTCAGTTCTTTCTAATGAGCAAATATCTCAGTTGATTCAAAATGGTGCGAATACAGAGGCGGTTTTGAATGAAATATCTTTAAATTTGACGGAGATTAGTATAGCAGAAACTAAACTGCAAGAATATTATGAAAAATTTGATGAGAATAGAAATGAGCTTCCAATGGGTACACCAATAATGACATTACTTTCACATGCACAATCGGCATTGAGACAGTATGCTATTGCACTAGAACATTTGCGGGATTATTTGGGTAACCCAAAACAAGAGTATATTGACGATTTTGTAAAGTATATGGGAAAGGCAACAGATTCACTAAATTCATTTAATGCATTGTTTTCATCGGAAAAAGAAAAAAATATGATAGAATAAAAAAATACTTGACTTTTGCATACCATTAGTATATAGTTTTGGTATGCAAAAGTGAGGTGATGAAGTGAAAAAGAAGATGGGACGTCCGACAGACAGTCCTAAGGAAATTCAAATTGCTGTGAGGTTTGACGTTGAAACTTTACAAATATTGGATGATTTCTGTGAGCATGAAAAAATTAGCAGAGCAGAAGGTACAAGACGTGCTGTCAGGAGGCTCAAAGAAAGATAAGAGCAATCGCCCACCTACCAAGCAAGCCGATTGCTCCACAAAGAAGTTTCCTTCTGTAAATATTATAATGCAGAATGAAACTTCTTTCAAGAACAAATTTGGAAGGAGAATAATTATGAATGAATTAGTAAGAACAGCAATCACTTCCATGGAAGTAGCGCATATGGTGGACAAGAAACACGCGGATTTATTAAAGGACATTCGTAGATATGTGGGGCAGTTAGCCGAAGGGAAAATTTCCTCGGGCGATTTCTTCACAGAAAACACTTACTTAGATTCCAACAACCAGAGCCGTCCCTGCTTCTTGGTAACAAAGAAAGGCTGTGAGTTCATTGCCCACAAAATGACAGGACAGAAAGGGACAGAATTTACCGCCCGGTACATAAACCGTTTCCATGAGATGGAAAATGAAACAGAAGAATCCAAGCACGACAGAAATCCCGGTCGGAGAGGTTGCCAGTTACCTGAAAGCCCTGGACAGAGTTGCGGTCCGCCAGAACCTTGCCCCGTATAAGATTGCAGAGAATTTTAAGAAAGTATCGGAACAGTTTGGGATACAGCTTACAGCGGACTTTGTGAAAGTGCCAGGATACGAGCAGATGACATTGGATGTTGTGGCTCAGTAGAGGGAGGTAGAGTGGTATGCGTAGAAATTATGATCCAGAGACATTATCCAAATATAAATATCCGAACCTTGTAGCTGAGTTCTTGGAGAGTGGATACCACATATGCACATTATCTGAGCATATGGGGTTAGGCAGACGGAAGGAAAATGATCCGCTTATGAGAGAAAAACTCTTCGGTAGTGATGAAATAACATGTGACGAAGCTGTCGGACTTTCAAAATTATTTAGTTGTAAAGTCGAGTATTTGTTTTCTGATACGTTAGAAAAACTAGGTGATATGCCTGTAGCGTATATCCGGCATTATGAAAGCAATAAACGGATGGAAAGAGATATGGAGCTTTATGAACTTTCTGAAAAAGTGAGGAAAGCATTAAAAGAAAAGCCATATTTGCCAGAACTTATAAAATACGTATTAGAGTTGGATGAACAACAGATAGAACAGATGATAGAAATCTCAAAAAATGTGAAAGCAGCATAAAACAGACACCACTCAGAAATGGGTGGTGTTTTTCAATGGAAAAAGGCAGGTGAGAGATTTGGCGGCGAAAAAGATAGGTGCCCTGATCACGCTGGACGGTGAAAAAGAGTTTAACCAGAATGTCACAAGCTGCAACAAGACATTATCCTCCTTAAAATCAGAAATGGGACTGGTAAAAGCGCAGTGTGAAGGGCAGCAGAACTCCCTGGAATCTCTGACGAAGAAGCATGAGGTCCTGACAAAGATCCTGGAAGAGCAGAAGAAAAAGGAAGAGGAAGTCCGCAAAGGATTAGAGCATGCAAAGCAGAATTATGAAAAGGTAGCTGACGGCCTTTCTGTTCTGAGCAAAGAGCAGGATGTCCATGCGAAGAGGGTAGAGGAGCTTAAGGCAGAATATAAGACCGCCACGGATCGACTGGAAGAGATGACAAAAGCCGGGGACGCCTCAGAGGATGCCATGAAAGCCCAGGAAGAGGCAGTGAACGCCCTTGCCCAGGAACTGAAAAAGGAAGAGACTGCGCTGAAAGAGGTCAATGCCGCTATTTCCAAAGGAGAGCAGAACTATAAGACTGCGGGAAACAAGATCCGGGACTGGGAAACGAAGCTGAACACGGCGGAAGCCCAGACCATCCGCGCATCCGCGGCGCTGAATAAAAATGCGGCGTATATGGATGAAGCCCGTAATTCTACAGATCAATGCGCGTCCTCTATTGATGAGTTCGGAAAGGAAGTCAAGAAAGCGGAGGCAGTGACCATCGACTTCGGAACGGTTGTCAAGACAAATCTGGTCAATTCGATGGTCAATGTGGTAAAGGATACCGCAGTATCAGCCGCCCAGTCCATGCTGAGCATGGAAACAGCACAGAAGCAGTTCCAGGCCAGCACAGGGGCGACCACAGAAGAGATGCGAAGATACAAGTCCGTCATGGATGACCTTCATAAAAATAATTATGGGGAAGATATCAATGACGTGGCCCAGTCCATGGCTCTGGTCAGGCAGTATACCGGGGAGCTGGATGCTTCTAGGATCCGGGACATGACGGAAAATGGGATTGCCATGCGGGACGTGTTCGGGATGGACCTGAGCGAGACGATCCGGGGCGTGGATTCCCTAATGGACAACATGGGTGTGACATCGGAAGAGGCGTTCGACCTGATGGCAAAAGGGGCCCAGAGAGGACTGGACAAGTCCGGGGAGCTGGCCGACAACATTGCGGAGTACGGCTCCCTCTGGTCCCAGGCCGGATTCAGTGCGAAGGAAATGTTCGCCATCCTGGAAAACGGCCTGGATTCCGGAGCCTATAACCTGGATAAGGTCAATGACTTCGTGAAGGAGTTTGGAAACAGCCTGGCTGACGGAAGGATTGAGGAGAACCTGGGAAGTTTTTCCAATCAAACAAAATCCCTGTTCTACCAGTGGAAGTCCGGACAGGCTACAACGAAGGATGTATTCCGTTCCGTGATCAATGACCTGGCAACTGCAACGAACAAGCAGGAGATGCTTACCCTGGCAAGCAATACGTGGAGCGCCCTGGGGGAAGATAACGCGATGAAGGTCATCACATCCCTCAACCAAGTGAACACAACGTTCGATAACGTGAAGGGTACCATGGAGGAGATCAAAGAGGTCAAATATGATACCCTGGAATCCAGGTTCCAGACCCTGGGAAAGAAATTCCAGACCGATGTTGCCGTACCAATCGCGGAGAAAGCCCTTCCGGCCATGGAAGAGGGTCTGGATCTGGTGGTGGAACATATGGATGAACTGATCCCGGTTATGGGAGGCGTGGCAGCAGGAGCAGTGGCTTTCAAGACGGTTTCGGCTGCGGTCACTCTGTATAAGACGACCACAGAAGCTGCTACTGTAGCAGCCGAGAATCTTAATGCTGTAAGTAAGGCAAATCCATGGGTGCTTGCTGCAACGGCTATAGTGGCAGCAGGCACGGCCCTGGCAATTTATACGGATTCAGTCAGTAAGGCATCCGCGGAGGCGAGGCTTCTGGCGGAAGAAAACCAGAAGATCTGTGATTCTGCGAATGAAGTGGCGGCCTCTACGAAGGAACTGATTTCTGATTACGGGAACGCAAGTGCAGAGATGCAGGCCCAGGGGGAATATGCCAGAATCCTGGCCGGAAGAATCGAGGAATTATCCCAGTCGGCTGACGGGAATAACGAAAAGACACAGGTCATGCAGGGGTATATTGCGGAGCTGAATACGCTGGTACCGGAGCTGAACCTGGCATATGATGAACAGTCCAGGAGTCTGAACCTGACCAATGAAGCCATTGAGGAATATCTGAATAACAGCCAGAAACAGATCGAGATGCAGGCCGCCCAGGAATATGCCGTGGAGCTCATCAAAAAGAAAACAGAGCTGGAGATCGAGAGCATCAAGATTGAAAATGAGGCTGCGGATCTGAAAGAGAAGACCAACGCGCTGCTGGAAGAGGAAAATGAGCGCGCGGGAGGGGTTGCGAGTACTTACGCCCTGTTAAACGGTTTGAACCGGGATCAGAGGAAGACATATAAGGAACTGACGGAGGCCCAGGAAGAGAATACGGAAGCTCTGGAAACGAACCGGGCTACGAAGGAAGACCTGCAGGCGCAGATTGAGGCGGCTTCCCAGCAGCTGGAACAGTATGGGGTGAAATGGTCGGATGTAACAGCGGCCACGGACGCAAACACGGAATCCACCAATACCAATGCGGCGGCCCAGACTGCGGCCGCGGATGTCAACAGCGCGGCGGTGCAGAATATCACGGAGACTTACCTGGGGATGCAGGAGACTGTTTCCGAGGTCCTTGCAAGCCAGATGAACATGTTTGAAGAGTTCAATGCTGGGACCGAGATTTCCAGCGAAAAGCTGCTTGCAAATATGCAGAGCCAGATTGAGGGGGTCACGAACTGGGCGGATAATATGGCCGTCCTGGCAGAGCGCGGAGTCAACCAAGGAATCCTGGATAAACTGGCGGAGATGGGGCCACAGGGTTCTTCGTATGTGCAGGCGTTCGCAGGCATGACGGATGAACAGCTGAAACAGGCCAATGAGATGTGGTCGCAGTCCCTCGACATGAAGGATGCTGTAAATGAAAGCGTACAGGGCATGCTCGAGGAATACACCAATTCCCTGAACGGAGGAAAGGAGCAGGTCTCTGCGGCGATGGAATCGATCGGTGTGGATGTCAGTACCGGGCTTGGAAACGGGATTCGTTCCGCAATGGATCAGGGGAAGATTGCGGTGGATGAAATGGGGCAGGCAGTGATCCTGCAGGCGCGGGCAACATTTGACAGCCATTCCCCTTCCAAAGTATTTGAAGGGATCGGGCAGGATGTGGTTTCCGGGCTTGCGGAAGGGATCGGTGGAAGCCAGGAGCAGGCAACAACAGCGATCCAGGCACTGGCGGATCAGATGATCGATTCCACAAAGCAGGTATTGAATGCGTCAGATTTTAGCGGGATTGGAAGGGAAGTTGGCTCTGGACTGCAGAACGGGATCCAGTCACAGAAAAACGCGGTGGTCAGTACAATTTCTTCCGTGGGAAGGAGCGTAAGGGATAAGGCAAAGGAGGAACTGCGTGAAGATAAATTCAAAACAATTGGAAGCGCAGTCTCGAAGGGGTTGGCATCCGGAATCAAGGGCGGACAGTCATCTGTCAGGAGTGCGGCAAATTCCGTCACGCAGGCAGTCATCAGTGAAGGCAGGAAGCTGGGAACCAATACGCTGTACTCTGCGGGATATAATGTGTCAATCGGACTTGCAAACGGGATCAGCGCAGGACGCTCTGCAGTGATCAATTCCGTGGCATCAGTTTGCGCATCGGCGGTAGCGGAAGCAAGGTCGAGGCTGCGTATCAATTCCCCGTCTAAAGTATTTGCGGAAATCGGAAGCTATACGGCGGAAGGTTTCGGGGTCGGATATGAAGAAAAGATGGGAGAGGTGAACCGGGTCATCCGGGACAGCATGGATTATTCCGGATATATGGGCTCTGTGGGAACGGCAGGATCCGGGGCAGCAGGAACATCCGGAGGGGCAGACATCATACAGATGCTGCAGCAGTACCTTCCCTACCTGGCAAATGTAGGGAATGGGGAGGTTTACCTGTATCCCAGCCGGAGGACATTCCGGAAAGAAATCTCTGAGATCGCGAATGAAGGGATCGGAATGAGAAATGTAATGGAAAGGATGCGGTAGGATGTATGTGAAAGGCGCAGTGATCAATGGGAAGCGTTTGTGGGAGGACTGGGGGCTGCGGATTGAAGACTGCGACATAGGCCCTCCGGAGGTCAACGACACTTTTGTAGATGTGCCGGGAGGAAAAACACTGGATTTTTCCGAGGCCAACGGTCCCATCAGCTATAAGAAGAGGGAAATCCACCTGGAGTTGGGAGCCATTAAGGAAAAGAACGCATGGCGCACCTTCCTTTCCAGTTTCATGAATGCGTACCATGGAAAGAAAGTGGAAATCACATTTGACGATGACCTGGCATTCTACTATATTGGCCGTGCTTATATCAAGGCAGATGTAGAGAGGACGGCAAGGATCGGAAAATTTGAGATGGAAATCGTTGCAGAGCCGTACAAATACGAACTGCAGGATTCACAGGAGCCCTGGAAATGGGATCTTTTTAATTTATGCACAGGCGTGATCCGGTATCTGGGAGAAGTGGAGATCTCCCAGGTTAAAACGCAGATCATCATACCCAAGGGGGATATGCTTACGGTACCGGTCTTTGAAGTATCAAGGGCTGACAGACTGAAAGTGCTGTATGGTTCGAAGGCGTATGAACTCCGGAACGGAAGAAACAGATATCCGCAGATCAAGGTGGGAGGAGTATCGGAGGTGCGGCTGGAATTTCAGGGAACGGGCCTGGTCAAGGTGAGATACAGGGGAGGGAGTTTGTAATGTATGAGGCATATATGGACGGGAAAGCGCTGTATTATCCAGGGGATGAGGAAGCTGTGATCATAGAGCCGCAATTGGAACTTGCGTTGAATGATGCGGGTTCGTTTGAGTTCCTGCTGCCTTCCGGAAATCCAGAATATGAAAATATCCAGAATCGGAAGAGTATGATCCAGGTACTGAAAGATGAAGAGGAGATCTTTTACGGAGAGGTCAGGAGATGTGGAAAGGATCAGGATAATATCAAAGATTGCCTTGTGATCGGCGAGCTGGCCTTCCTCCACGACAGCATCCAGCCCCAGGCGGAGTACCACGACCTGACCACCCGGCAGATGTTGGAAACCTGGCTGAACATCCACAACAGCCAGGTCGAGGAGCGGAAGCGCTTCTATGTGGGGATCGTGACGATCCATGACACCAACGACAGCCTGTACCGGTACACGAACCGGGAATCCACACTGGACGCAATCAGGGAGAAACTGGTGGACCGGCTGGGGGGATATCTCCGGATCCGGAAGGAAGGCGGTGTACGGTATCTTGACTGGATCACCCTTCCAGAGTATGGAAAATACTGTGAGCAGCCCATTGAGTTCGGCACGAACCTGCTGGACTACGCGGAGAACTGCAGCGCGGAGGATCTGGCAACGGCGGTGATCCCACTGGGGGCCCGATTGGAAGAGAGTCCCATTGAAGGCCTGGAGGCTTATACGGACATTACATCGGTCAACGGCGGCGTGGATTACTTATAC
>Ga0073906_1003994_pt1 | contig 15584 bp, 13 predicted proteins | sample Inofromicrocosms_FD_65485 | JGI IMG/M metagenome (GOLD analysis project Ga0073906, IMG submission 65485) | Mouse cecum microbial communities from Vienna, Austria - Inoculum for glucosamine and mucus D2O microcosms | ecosystem: Host-associated > Mammals > Digestive system > Large intestine >... | reverse complement strand
ATATCTGGACACTGCCAACCATCTGACCGATGCCTTTTCCGGACTTCCGGTGGTACTGTGTACTGCCGCGTCCCTGAAACCCGTAATCGGGGAGGAAGGGGTCCGGTGGGTGGAGGAACGGGGGTTCCTTGCTTCTGCGCAGCCGGAACGGATAGCGGCCCTTCGGCTGCGGCTGATTCCCTTTTCCGGAATAGGAGGGAATGGGGTTCTTCCCGCTTTCCTGCCTCAGGGGTTGTGGATGGTGGAAAAGAGCGGGGAGAAAAAAGCGTTTCAGGCGGCGGTGGCGGTGGCGGCAAGGCCGTTCCGCCAGGGATATGATATTTTACTCAATCCGGAGGTGCATTTTGAAGAAAAGCCAAAAGGGATTTATTCAAAGGTTCCTTAAGATAGACTCTATCAAACTATAAAAGCAGAAAGGCGGAAAAAGGCATGGCTGAATGCAGGACAGAGGGAAACGTTGCGGCGGAATTTTACTGCGGCAGGGGAGCGGGGGAAAATTTGGTACGCTTACCGGGAACGGGCAGGCGCAGAAGGATGTCCCTGGGAAACCTATGGAAAAGACTGATCCGGCGGCTGCCGGCGGGAGAGGTATACTATATCAACGGTCCGGAGACCCTTCCCGCCCCCCTCAGCCGGGAGGAGGAGGCAGTGATCTTCCTCAAACTGGACTATCCGGAGGAGGAGGCACAGGCCCGTCAGGAGCTGATCACCCACAATCTCCGGCTGGTGGTGTATATTGCCAGAAAGTTTGAGTCCAGCGGGGTGGGGGTGGAGGACCTGGTTTCCATCGGGACCATAGGTCTTATCAAGGCGGTTAACACCTTCTGTCCCCAGAAGAACATCAAGCTGGCCACCTATGCCTCCAGGTGCATCGAAAACGAGATACTCATGTATCTGCGCAAGCACCAGCACCAGAGGATGGAGGTCTCCATTGACGAGCCGCTGAACATCGACTGGGACGGGAACGAGATGCTGCTTTCAGATATTCTGGGCACCGAGAGCGACAGCGTCAACCGGGGGATCGAGCAGGACCTGGAGAGAAGCCTGCTGCTGGAATCGGTGGATCGGCTGGGCAAGCGGGAGAAGACCATCATGGAGCTGCGGTTCGGGCTGAAGGACGGAAAGGAGAGGACTCAAAAGGAGGTTGCGGATATTATCGGGATTTCCCAATCCTATATTTCCCGGCTGGAAAAGCGAATCATCAAAAAGCTGAAGGCTGACCTGGAAAGACAGCTTTAACGCTGAGTCCAATGAAGGAAACCGCAAAACCTTTACATATCATTCATAAAATATTGAATTGTTTCCACTGTTTTTTTGTCCAATATAGCTCTATAATAATCGTATCGCAGGCGAGTAAAAAAGCTTGTGCTTGTGATTATGGTGCTTTTGGCCGGATAAGGGGAGGATTGCTGCCGTCCGCCCAGGCGCGCCGGAATCATTCCGGTCCGGAAGAAACAGCGGCTGCACCGAAAATGACTCTGTGTTTTAAAAGGGGGCCTTTGGTCTGCCTGCCTGGAAAAAGGGAGCATTCAGGCGGGCGGAGGCCCCTTTTTGGCGTAAGGAGGAATTGGAATGGTTGGAGGTTTGCTGAAAAGGCGGATGCGATGCTCCGCCCTTATGCTCATGCTTTCTGTCTCTATCTCCGGATGTATCGGACATGCTTCCGCCCAAATGGAGCAGCCCCAGGAAAAGTTGGTTTTCTATCAGCTGGAGCCCATGCGGGAAGGGGAGGAGATTGCGGTTGTGGCCACCACAGAGGGGGACATCTATCTTCGCTTTTTCCCAAGCGAGGCCCCAAAGGCGGTTTCCAACTTTATCACACTGGCCCAGGAGGGCTTTTATGACGGGAAAAGCGTCTTTTCCATTCAGAAGATGACGGACAGTGAGGGGAATGAAAGGGATGCGGCTTTTCTGGCGGGGGCCACAAATGAAGCCGGCAGCCGTGGAAAGACTGTCTACCGTACAGGTCACTTTCGTTCAGAGCTCAGCGAAAATCTGTGGCACTTTCCGGGAGCGGTATCTGCCTACGGTTCTGATATTGGAAGGGTGGACAGTCGGTTTTTTGTGGTGGGGAGCCAGGAGATAGACGATATCACCGTTCAGCGGATGAAAAAGGCCAACTTCCCCGACAAGGTGATTGAAAAGTTCCAGGAACAGGGAGGCGCTCCCAGTTATTCCCGGCTGTATCCAATATTTGCCCAGGTGTACCAGGGGATGGATGTGGTGGAAAAAATTCTTCAGGCGGAATGTGATGAAAAGGGCGTGCCGGTGGAGGAGATTTCCATTCTTTCCGTTACCATAGGATATTACCATCCGGAGTAAGCAGAGAGGTGAAACGCCTTTTTTCTTATTAAAAATAGATAGAACGGAATAAAAACCATACCGTTTTCTCCCGTTATGTGGTATACTGGGAGGAGAGACGAAATGGCTTTTATTCCGTTTTTGCGGTATATGGGAGGTTGAAAGCAATGGAAAAGAAAAAAGCAGGCGCAATGGGAGAAAAAAGGGCGGAAAAGGTGCAGAAAGCCAAAAAGGCAGACCGCTCCCAGTCCCGTCAGGAAAAGAAGGAGCCGCCCAAGGGGCTCTGCCCTCACTATCGCAAGTGTGGCGGATGCCAGCTGCAAAATCTGGAGTATCCGAAACAGTTGGAGTGGAAACAGCGCCTGGTGCAGAAGCTGCTGGGGGGCTTTTGCAAACCGGAGTCCATCATTGGAATGGAGAATCCCCTTCACTACCGGAACAAGGTCTCTGCCGCTTTTTCCACCGACCGCAGCGGCAGGAGCATCTCCGGAGTATATCAGTCCAGCACCCACCGCATTGTTCCGGTGGACCGGTGCATGATTGAGGACCAGAAAGCGGACGAGATCATTGTCACCATTCGGGGTCTGCTGAAAAGCTTTAAAATTGTGCCCTATAACGAGTACAGGGGCACAGGGCTTTTGCGCCATGTCCTGGTCAAGCGTGGCTTTTCCACCGGGGAAGTCATGGTGGTTCTGGTGACGTCCGGCCCCATTTTCCCGGCCAAAAACCGCTTTGTCCAGGCATTGCGGGAGCGCCATCCCGAGATTAACACAGTGGTGCAGAACATCAATCCGGGGTTTACCAGCATGGTGCTGGGGGAGAGGGAAAAGCTGCTCTACGGCAGCGGATATATTGAGGACGAGCTGTGCGGGCTGCGTTTTCGCATCAGCGCCAAGTCCTTTTACCAAGTCAACCCGGCTCAGACCCAGGCGCTGTACCAAAAGGCGGTGGAGTTTGCCAAACTGACGGGGAAGGAAAAGGTCATCGACGCGTACTGCGGCATCGGGACCATTGGCCTGATCGCCAGCAAAGACGCCGGTCAGGTGATAGCGGTGGAACAGAACCCCGACGCCATTGAGGACGCCCGCACCAACGCCAAACTCAACCGAATAGAGAAAGCTTCCTTTTACTGCCGGGATGCCGGTGAGCTGCTGACAGACCTGGCGGCCCAGGGGGAGAGGGCGGACGTCGTCTTCATGGACCCACCCCGCGCAGGATGTGAAAAGGAATTTTTAAACGCCGTCGCGGAGATGGCCCCGGAGCGGGTGGTGTACATCTCCTGCAACCCGGAGACCCTTCAGCGGGATTTGCAGCTTTTGACCAGAAAGGGATATCACGTGGAGAGGATTCAGCCGGTGGATATGTTTCCGTTTACTAAGCATGTGGAGACTATTGTGTTGCTGCAAAGAGAAACCTTGTAGAAATCCTGAGACTGAGGCGCTTTTCCCGTCATGTGGCGATAGGAATTATGGCGTTTTACCATACTACAGGAGGTGCAAAATGATATCCTGTGAAGAAGCATTGGAAATAACCCGCAAATTTTCTGCTGAAATAACAAATACGCTTACCGGGAAAATAAGGGCAATTTTTGCGATTGGCTCTCTTGGCGGCGACTACTACCGACCGGGACAAAGTGATATTGATACTGTGGTTATTACAAGTGTTTCAAGAAATGAAATCCAGCAGATTACTTCTATCGTTGAAACGATAGCTGACCGGTACTGGCGTGAATATCAGGTACCGAAGGGATTCGGAGCGATTGTTTTTGCCGAAGAGCAGCTGCATCCTCCATATATCAAAAGCGAAGAACTGGTGCAGGAAATCATGAGACTAAAAATGCAGGGTAAATTAATCTATGGTGAATATGATATAAACAATATCGAGTTTCCGGACTGGCAGGCAATCAAGAATGATATATTAAATTTTCAGGAATGGAGCGATGAGCAGCCGTATTTTGAACACAGCGCACAAAGCTTTGTGAATTCGACATTGATGGGATTAAAGCGTTATTTGTTGTTGAAACATCACATTGTTGAATTTAACAAATTTAAAGTAATAGGTTTATACTTAGCCAACAATCCGCCTGTTATTAATGAAGAGATATTTACGTTTATCACCAATTATATATCGGGAAAACCATATATTTGGAACGACGAGATCCGCTCAAACTATACGAATTGGCATGATCATCTATTTGTGGTTATCAATAATCTGGTGCTCTATAATGAATAGAGATATATTTTTACGGCATTACTCACAAGCGGGTATATTGAGGACGAGCTGTGGTGTGGCAAACAGTCCACGTACAATACATTTTTAGTTTTTTTGGACAGAGAAAATTATTTCTCTGCCGGTATTTTGTTTCCCTGATTAAAATAGGACTGAACCGATGAAATTCGGCTCAGTCCTATAGAATTTTACGGATTGCATTTCCCACAAGGAGTATACCCTGATTTCATCGCATTGGACCGGGAACCATAAAATTCAAAATAGTTCTCGCGCTTGATTTTTCTTACCTCGCTGCACCAGGGATAGTGAACCTTTTTGGTGTTGGTGTTCAGGACATAATCTGCGTCGGTGTTCTGCTGCTCTGGATTGTCATAGACAACAAAGTTATTGCTGTTCCTCTGGCTGCTGCTCGACGATGACACCGCAGGTCTGGAGCTGCTGGACCGTGCTGGGGCGCTGGAGCTTCGGACCTCTTTCAGACGGCGGGTGATGCCTGTGTAGTCCCGGATTTTCAGATTGCCGATAATGGTGTAGCTTATCACCCCTGAGGAACCGTTCCCCTGGTCGGATGTTCCATCCGGGGACTGCACGATAACAGGGATTACATCAGGGTCGGAGCCGGCGTTATCTGTCTGGGCATCTTCAATTTCCGGCTCTATGTCGGGAGAATCGGGAATTTCGATGAGAAAAACCGCGGATTGACGTTCTCCCTCCCCGTCATATCTTGAGACAGTGACGGTGAAATCTCCGGGATTGTCAACGCCAATGCAGGCCTGGGCGTTACAGGAGGCGCCAACCGGAGCCTGCTGGGGGTGGTCCGAAATGTGGCCGGGATAATCGTACCCCATAACCCCTTCCGCGTCCATAATGGCGTCCGACATACTGATGAAAAGGCCGTCCATCAGCCCGGTTTCGTCTATATAACCGAGATTGGTATATGTATAATCCACAATGTATACAGCCGCGGGATTTTTATCGGAGGATTCGTTGCGGCCCTGACTTTCCCTTACGCCTGTGACGGTGAGAGCCCACTGTCCGTCCACCGTCCAGGTTTCATCGATTCTGTATTCCTCCGGCTGCTGCGGCGCCGCAAAGACAGGCCCGGCATCAGATACGCCCGCTCCTTGAGAAGCTGAGGAAGGACTGAACGCTGCCGGACTGCTGTCCGCGCCGAAAAATACAAAAAACAGCGCCGCCCCTATCAAAAGGAGCAGAAGAAGCAGAATCAATAATAAAGGCAATAATGATTTCTTTTTCATTTTCACACGGTCCTTTTTGCCATATTCATAAAAAGCTGAAGCGGCTTTCAGGCAAATTCAGAGGTTTTCTGTGGAACATTATAACTATACCATATTTTAAAGATGTGGTCAACGCCTGAAAGAAGGGTTCTGAACAAGTGTTCCACATTTAGCACAAAATTCCCTATAACCGCTGCCCCGCAATTTGTACAGAACCTTTTCACAGATGTTGGTTGCACCGATGCCACAGATTGCGCAAAACGGTATCCACAACTGCATACAACATTATTTGTTTCACGACCACAATTTGGACATTTCATATTTTTCCCCCTTTTCCTCATAGGGTATTTACACTATACCATATTATGACAAAATTGTTAAGATCCATTCTGCTACATTAACAAGAAATTTAAATATATCGCTAAAATAAGGGTTATAAAAAAGAGGTGTGAAAATCTATTCAATTTTTAATTGCTAAAGCACAGTAAATTTGCTATAATCAAAGAAACTGGAAGTAAATATCAGTAAAAGACAGCGGCATCCGCCGCCTGATCTTCCGCCATTTATCTGTAAAGGAGAGGTATCCCGTATGAAAAAAAGAATCGCCGCCCTTCTTCTGGCCATGCTTTTGGTCTTTTCCCTGACAGGCTGTCAGGTAGTGGAGAATATGCGCCTGAAGCGCCTGCTGAAAAATGACTTTTATGAATACATTAACGAGGAGCTCCTGGCCCAGATTAACCTGGGACCCACCGACGCCCATTGGGATTGGTTCGGTGAGCTCAGCGCCGGACTGCGCAACGACATGAACGAGATCATCGCGGAGCTGGTCCAAAGCGGGGAAACCTATGAGAAGGGGAGCTCCGAACAGAAGATAAAGGACCTCTATGAATGCGTCTCCAATATGGAAAACCGCAATCAGGTGGGTCTCGGCCCCCTTCAGCCCCATCTGGACAGTATCCGCGCCGCCTCCAATATACCGGAATATTTGGATGCCCTGGCGGAGCTCTCTTCGGAGTTTGGGTTCAGCAGCATTGTCGGCGGCTATATGATCATGCAGGACAAGGCGGATTCCAGTGAGTATTCCGTCTACATGATGTACGCGGATACCCTCATCGGCAAGGAGTATGTAGAGGGCGAAAATACCCAGGAATATATGGAAATGTACCTGAACTACATCCATGATATGCTCATGGAATCCGGCATGACCGACAGCCAGGCCCAGGAGAGCACCGATTCCATTGAGAAGCTACTGCGGGATATCTGTGCCAGCACCCTGACCACGGAACAGAGGTATGACCCCGGACTCACCTACAACGTCTACACGGAGGAGGAGCTCCAGCAGCTCTATACCAATGTTGATATACCCAAAATGCTGAAGATACTGCGGGTGGAGGGACAGGATAAATATATTGTCATGGATGTGGAGCAGGCGAAGAAAATAAACACTTTGCTGGTGGAGGAGAATTTGCAGGCCCTCAAGGATTACTCCACCTTTGTCATGCTCAACGATACCGCCGAATATGCCACCGCCGCCTGTGCCAAGCTCTATGAAAATATGGAGAATTATCTGTACGGCATCACCGAAAGCCGTGGAGATGAGTTCACCTGGAACGTCCTGACCCAGCAGATGCTCCCCTGGGAATTCGGGGCCATTTATGTGGAGGAAAACTTCTCTGCCGAGGACAAAGAAGCGGTGGAGGGGATGATAGGCCAGATATTGGACGAATATGAAAAAATTCTTTCCCGCCAGGAATGGATGAGCGAGGAGACGAGAGAAAAGGCAATCCGCAAGCTGGAGACCATGCAGATCAAAATAGGCTATCCGGACCAGTGGCCTGCGGCCCGCGACATGATGCAGGTGACCCCCATTTCCGAGGGGGGAAGCCTGCTCTCCAATCTGCTGGTGAGTATGCAGGTATCCATTGAGGACAGCCTGAACCGGCTGGGCACCAAGGTGGACCGCTCTGAATGGGATGTGTCCCCCCAGACCATCAACGCCATGTACGATCCCCTGAACAATGAAATTATCTTTCCGGCCGGTATTTTACAGCCGCCCTTCTACAGTCGGGAAAACAGCTATGGGGCGAACCTGGGGGGAATCGGCTTTGTCATTGCCCACGAGGTAAGCCACGCCTTTGATTCCACCGGCTCCCTTTACGACGAGTACGGAAATTATGACGTATGGTGGTCAGAGGAGGAGCTGGCGGAATATTACCAAATGGCCCAAAAAATTGTGGAATACTACGACCAATATGAGATGGGGGGGAGCCATGTAAACGGCCAGCTGACCTTGATGGAGAACATTGCGGATCTGGGCGCGATGGCCTGCGTCGCCTCCATTCTGGAAGGGGACGAACGGGCCCTGGACGAGGCATTTTGCCAGATGGCATTCAACTGGGCCTCCAAGGATACTGACAGCTTTATGGTCTACCAGCTGAGCACAGACACCCATTCCCCTAACAAGGTGAGGGTAAACGCCGTACTCAGCTCCTGCGACGCGTTTTATGAGGTGTATGATATCAAGAAATCGGACGGAATGTATGTCGCGCCTGAAAACCGTGTGGGAATTTGGAAGTAATCAGCAACGGCCTGGGAAGGAGATTGCCCGCCGTGTAAAAAATCACCGGCCTGTTATCAGACAGACCGGTGAATTTTTTACAGGCTTTGTATCTGGATGCTTTTATTTGCTCAAATCAAACCAGAAGGGACGGATATTTTCATATTCCACCGTCCAGCTCCCATCCTGGGGGAAACCAGGGTTATTCTTTTTGCAGCCCTCATAACCGGCCGCCATCATGGCGGTGGCCAGCAGAAGGCTTCCGTTTCCGGGCAGGTACAGCGGCAGGTCCTTTCGGGTATCCTGGCGGTTGTTGCCGCTCACCACATAGCGGTTCTTCTCTGTGTCTTTCAGGAGGATATCCACGGCAACCTCCGGCCTGCCCAGCACAGTGGCGGTCATGGCCATCACGCCGAAGTCCCAGCCCCACATGGAGGGGAAGTCCCATTCGTTGAGCACACGAGTCAGGGTGTTGTCCATGACGGTGCTGTCAATCCTTCCGCTGTTGATAAGCCCGTAGGCGCACAGCATGGAGGGATGGTCGGTGTTTACCTTTTCAAAGGTTTCCGGACAGTTTTCCTGGGCCATATAGGTGTTGTTGACCACCAGCGGATGGGCCATCTTTTCCATCACATCCACCCATTTCCGGTCCGGCGTCTCTCCCAGGCGTTCCTTCCAGCGGCAGGCGATTTTCAGGCCGAATACCCAGTACTCCACCTCATAGGTGGGGTTGAGGCAGGTGGCCGCGTCGTGGCGCTCCTGGGCCGGGATGCAGGGCGGCCCCAGGACATAACGTCCGTTTTTGCCGTCCCACACCGCAAAGTCCGCCATGAACTCCGCTGTCTCAAACATGACCTCCGCGTATTTTTTCAGGGTGGCGGAGTTGGGGTGGTCCTGATAGCAGCTCTCCAGATACCAGATGATGTGGGGCTGCTGCCAGATCAGCAGCGGCGCGATGGAGGAGGGGCTGTCTACCCCGTTGATGCCCACCATCTTCATCCAGCGGGCCCCCTTGTAGCCCTGGCTGGCGGCCAGCGCCTTTGCGTCGGACAGGTGGTCGATGTACCACTGCATGCTCCGCTCCAGCAGGGAGGTGCGGTTCCAGAAGTGGAAGTGGGCCGCGTGCCAGAAGTGCATCTCCAGATGGGCCTTGCCGTACCAGCTGTTGCAGGTCAGGCCGGTCTCCTGAGGGGGGACCGTGCCGCAGCACTGGCAGGCGGTGAGGTACTGGGAGAGGATGATGCGCCGCTCCAGCTCCCGTCCTCTGGGGTCGCTGCTGTTGCGCAGGCGGATGACGCCGCCCTCCTCCCAATAGTTGTTCCAGTATGTCTCGCATTCCCGGAAAACGCGGGAGGTGGGGATGTTGGAGCGCTTTTCTATGGGGGAGAACTCAATGCAGGTTTTGATGGAATTCCCTGTTTTGGAGTTGACCGAGATAATATGTCGGCCTTTTTTTTCGGTGATGTTGTCGGAGGTCTCCCGGATGGTGACATAGTATTCGTCCCGGTCCAGGGTCCGTCTAAACTGGACGATTCCGTCGTCCTCGAATACCGCCTCAGTGGAGTGGCCGTCGGTGTTCTCCCAGTCGGAGGCACCCTTGTCCGGGGAGCCATAGGGGAACCGGAGCTCAATCCAAAGCTGCCGGGCGGGAATCAGCTCCGAGTGGACCTCCACGGCTATCATATCCCTGGTGGGGTGTACGCAGGTGCGCACCGCCACTGGGATTCCCTCTACCTTGAAGCGGCTGTACAGCGCGCCGTCGTAGAGGTCGAGCTCCTGATAAACGTTGGTGATATCCTCCGGGCCCGCCTTACTACCGTCCCGCTTGCGCAGGGCAAAGCCGATGCGGCCCAGATTCAGACGATGGGGATTTTTCCGGAGCCAGTCGTAAACCTCCTCGTTGCCGGGGACCTTCTGCTTGGCGTATCCCACCTGGCGGCCATAGGTGTCAAAGGGGTTGAGCTTTAGGTCTTCCCGCGTGTAGCTGTAGCGATCCTCCGAAACGGGGGTGGTGTGCCATCCCCATTGGGATTGGGTGCACAGGGGCAGATTATCCTCATACTGCTCATAAAAGGTCTGCAAGCCTGTGATGTCGGCGTTAAACGCAAATTCCCCGTTCCCGATGGTCATAGGGGAATCGTAGTCAAAGCCGAACAGCTCCGGATTGTGTCCCTGGACCAGTTCCTTGCGTTCGATTGCCATTTGTGAAACCTCCTCTGTTTGTAAGGAGCACCGTTCCCGCCGCCCTTGCCGGGCCGCTGGCGGAGCCCGCGCTCCCCTGTGTTTCTCATCATGTCAACGGATGTGCAGCTGTGCCCATACCGGTCCGGCGGAACGCGGCCGGTATTACTGTGTTCAGGCACATAGAGTCCAGCCGGAAAAGTTTTCCGGCTGTGGTCTATATGTCTGCTCAGCGTCCAAAGGCGCTGGAATCATATGCCTGCTGAACCATCTCCAGATACTCGGACAGGCCGATGGCTTCCAACTGCCGGAGATATGTGTCCCAGTCTCTGTCAAGGCTCCTGGTTCCGGTGACAAATGCCTCCACGGATTGTGCGGTATACTTCGCCACCGTGGCTTTCAGCATAGAGAACCGCTCCGCTTGCTCCTGGGGATAGAACAGCTCCGGCAGAACCGACTCAAAGGGCTGCGCTGCCTGCTGATGCTCCAGAGAGGCCTGATATAAAACCATGTTCCGGCCCACCAGGGGACGGACATCCTCCCCATAAGGGTCCTGGGGGGCGGTGTATCCCGCGGCCAGCTCAGGAGACCGCACAACGCCGCAGAGCTGACCCCACCCGGAGTTTTCCGGATTGGTGTCCGGCAGCTGGGTGATGAGGGCCTGTTCGCCGCCCAGGCCCAGCTCGCCCTCCTCCGCGTACCGCCAGCCGATTCCCTCCGGTCCCTCCATGGTGCGCAGGGTACCCTCCTCGGTGGCCAGCCAGTCCACCAGCCGGAAGGCGGCCTCCGGATAGGCGCAGGCGCTGGTGATTGCCAGTACACCGGTTTGGTACATGGCATAGGGGTTCCAGGCGGACCGGGCGGTGCCGTCCGGCCCGGTCAGGGGAGGAACGGACCGGTACTGTTCCCAGATACGGCTGTTGTCCGGGTAAACGGTCAGGTCGCAGGCGTAACCGGGCCGCTGGGCCAGAAAGGACCCGATCACCGGAACGTCTCCGCCCTCGTTGCGCTTTACCTGGGCGGCCATATCCTGGGTAAAGGCGTCGGGGGTAATCAGGCCCTGTTCATACAGCCTGCGCAGATACCGGAGCCCTTCCCGGTATCCCTCGGTGGAGGGGGAAAAGATCACCTTCCCGCCCTCCAGGTACAGCTTGCTTTCGGGGGTGAGCTGAAAGGGGTTCATCAGGAAGCCGTCTATCTCCACCCCTGTTCCCGTTTTGCAGGTGGACAAGGGGATTTCGTCCTCCGTGTCTCCGTTGCCGTTGGGGTCCCCGTCCCGGAAAGCCAGGAGGACCTCATACAGCTCCTCGGTCGTGGCGGGCATCTCCAGCTTCAGGGCGTCCAGCCACCGGACGTTGAGCCAGAGCTTGTTGTTGAACTGGATGTGGAGAGAACCGTCCACATTGGGCAGGGTGTAGATGTGTCCTTCCGGCGTGGTGATATATTCCCGCAGGCCGGGAAGCTGCTCAAAGGCTTCCTGATACCCCTGGGAGAGGGTGTCCAGCAGATTTTCCAGGGGAATAATCAGCCCCTGAGCCCCCAGGTTCTGCTCCTCCGCCCTGGAGATGCAGTTTCCGGCGCTGGGGCCTGTGGCCACAACGTCGGCGGGCTCGCCGGAGGCAAACATGAGCTTCAGCTTTTCCTGAAAGGCCCCGTTGGAGGCAATCTGCCAGACAATATCAATATTGCTGCGCTCCTCCAGCTCCTTGGTCAGGTCGTTTTCATCCCGTGAAAGATCCCCGTCTGCCGGGGCGAAAAAGGTCAGAGAAATCCGTTTGGCAACAATGGGGAATTCTCCAGCCGGGGTGTACAGGTCCGCATCGTTTGCCGCTGCATTCCTTTGGGAGGCGGCAGGTTCGGAGGAAGACTCCGGAGTGTGGGATGTGCTTGGAGATGACGGGTCGGAACAGCCTGTCCAGGCGGCGAGCAGCAGCGCCAGCGCGGCTGTGGATATTTTATGCCTTTTCAATATGCGTTTCCTTTCCAAAAGGCCGTGTCAAGCAGTGAAATACGGCCAAAAACAAATTCATACCAATTATATTATATCCTATCACAGATAAACTGCAACCGTTTTTTTACATGATTATTCCCGCGCCTCCTAAAAAATTTCTATGCGCCTTTTAAGAAAAGCTTTTTCCAATCCATCTCCATCCATATTTGCGAAAAAGTTATTTTAGCTTCAGGCGGCTTGTGTAATTTGTCTTCCTATGCTATAATAGTCGCCGCGGGTTCCAAAATCCGCCAAAATAAGGTGCCAAACCGCAGGCTCTCCGCCCATCCGGAGAACCGCGCCGGCACACACAAGGAGGTTTATATGCGCTCTCTCTTCCGACAGATTACAACGATTACCTCAAAAGCCAAGAAAATCTTCCACGCATATTCTCCTTGTGCCAGTCCATGATACTCATCCTCAGACGCCCGTAAGCAAAGAAATCTATATTTTTGAAAAAAGGATGAGTCATAAACTATGTGGTTTTTGTTTTCGCTTTTCTCGATATTGGCCTGGAGCGGATCCGACCTGTTCTCCAAAATGGGTTCCAAAAAGGACGATAAGTACAGCCATTGGAAGATGGTCATTGCGGTGGGCATCGTTATGGGCCTCCACGCCATTTATGAAATGACCCTGGGCGGGGTTGTTGTCACCTGGAACACAATTCTCACCTATCTGCCGGTTTCCCTGCTGTACATCTCCTCCATGGTGCTGGGATACGCGGGGCTCCGGTACATAGAGCTTTCCATCTCCTCGCCCATCTGCAATTCCTCCGGCGCGGTGGCCTCACTGCTCTGCTTTATCTTTTTGCACCAGACCATGAACGGCCTTCAGTTTGTGGGGGTTGCGCTGCTCTGCCTGGGCATTATCGCCTTTGCGGTGCTGGAGCGCCAGCGCGCCGCGGATGAAATCCAGGCGGAGATTGCCGCCCACGGAAAAAAATACAGCGACAGCTTTTTAGCCATTCTGTTCCCGATCCTGTACTGCATCCTGGACGGCCTGGGGACCTTCGCCGACGCCCTGGTGCTGGACAGCGGCATGCTGGAGGAGCGCCCGGCCAATGTGGCCTATGAACTCACCTTCCTGTTTATGGCGGCTGTGGCCTTTATCTATGTCCAGATAATCAAAAAGGAAAAGATTATGCTCAGCAGGGAAAAACCCAAATTCTTGGCGGCTGTATGTGAGACGGCAGGGCAGTTTACCTATGTGTTCGCCATTGCCGCCAACGCCATCCTCGCCGCCCCGATGATCGCCTCCTACTGCATCTTTTCGGTACTGTGGTCCCATCTGTTCCTGAAGGAGCGGCTTTCCAAAAAACACTATGTGGTAATTGCGGCGGTTATGGTGGGGATTTTTATTCTGGGTATGGAGTAAGAAGCCTATTTTTCGGATTTCAGCCCTGCTCCGCAGATGGGAATCAGCACATCCTCCAACCGAACGTTTTCTCCAACGTATTTTAAATACGCCGCATAGGTGGCGGCTGTGGTGTGCTCGCAGAAGATTCCCTTTCTGGCCAGCTCGGCCCTTGCCGGGAGGATGCCCTCCTCTGGGACAGGGATGATATGCCCGCCGAACCGATAGAGATAACTTAGGATTTCTTCCCCCCTCATGGGCTTGCCGATGGCAATTCCCTCCGCCAATGTGGTGGAGGGAATTACGGCGGCCGGATGGGGGGATTTTTTTGCCGCCGCCTCTAGGAGAGGGGCGCAGCGTTCGCTCTGCACCGCAAAGATATGAGGCAGGGTGGAGGGTGAGAGTATCCCGCTGGCCAGGAAATGCTCCAGCGCCTTCATGACGCCCAGAAGGAGGGTGCCGTTTCCCACCGGAATAAAGAGGTTTTGAGGGATACGGCCCAACTGCTCGTACACCTCGTAAAGGTAGGTTTTAGTCCCCTCATAAAAGAGGGGGTTGTAGACATGGCTGGCATAATACGTGCACGATTCCCGCACCATCTCCCGGCAGACATCGGCACAACGGTCCCGCGAGCCGGGAACGATCTCTACCTTTGCGCCGTGGGCGGCGATCATGGAGATTTTCCTTGGGGAGGTCCCCTCCGGGACGAATATCCGGCACTTAATCCCGGCTCTGGCGCAGTAGGCGGCGACGCTGTTTCCGGCGTTGCCGCTGCTGTCCTGGACCACCTCCTTCACCCCGATGGCCTTACAGTGGGCGATAAGTACGGCAGCGCCCCGGTCCTTGAAGGAGAGGGTGGGCATATAATCGTCCATTTTCAGCAGGACATCCCGGTTCAGGCGGATGACAGGGGTCATCCCCTCCCCCATAGTAACAGCCCGCCACTCCTCTGACTCTGCCGGAAAGGGAAGGTATTCCCGGTATCGGAAAAGGCTCCACTCGCCGGTGTCAATCCGCTCCGGAGAGAAGGAGGGCGGGGTAAAGTTCAGCTCCCACAGTCCGCCGCAGGGGCAGCAGGTGTCAGACGTGGAGGTTTCGGTGGTTTTGCCGCATTTGGTACAGCGGAAAGCAGCTTGCATCGTCATCATCTCACAATCTGAATTTTATAAGCAGAGGCCCGGCTGTCCTTTTGCGGGGCCAGCCGGGTCTTGATAGATTGGATCAATCCAAGGTGAATACCTTTTTCAGTAGGGGCTGAGCGCCGGTCACCGGGTCCATCTCCATCACCATGACGTCCTTCATATACTCGTTCCACTTGTCCACAATGGGGCTTTCAGCCTGAACCTTTGCGGCATATTCCACGCCCTTTTCGCACTCATAATAGCCGAACAGCTCGTTGCCGGTATTCCAGATGGTATAGTTGCAGATTCCGGCGGATTTCAGCAGCTCCTTCAGCTCCGGCCAGATGTTGTCGTGACGGCGGGTGTACTCCTCCAGCATACCCTCCTTGACTGTGGCTTTCCACGCGTATTTTTCCATTTTGTTTTCCTCCCTTGTTGTTATTTTGATTCAGAAATGCAGTCTGACTTTCTGTCAGGGATGTTTGATGTCACTGAACGGCTTCCGCGCGTTTTTTCTTTTGATTTTCCAGGGCTCCTTTTAAAACGCCTTTTTCAAAACCCTCTTCAAAACCCTCTGCCCTTTGTTCATACCCATACTGCTCCATGGCCTTTGC
>Ga0073906_1003993_pt1 | contig 15584 bp, 14 predicted proteins | sample Inofromicrocosms_FD_65485 | JGI IMG/M metagenome (GOLD analysis project Ga0073906, IMG submission 65485) | Mouse cecum microbial communities from Vienna, Austria - Inoculum for glucosamine and mucus D2O microcosms | ecosystem: Host-associated > Mammals > Digestive system > Large intestine >... | reverse complement strand
ACTGCTTCGGCCGCAAGGATGGCCTGGCCGTTTACCAGCGTTTGAAAAATTGCGTCTCCAGCAAACAATAGAGCGACCCCTCTGCCTATCACAAAGCAGAGGGGTTAAAATTTTGCTGCAAGTTTAATCGTTTTCCGGGCGGCTCACTTTGCGAGCCCGCACAAACACGCTAGGCGCCGGCAACAGCCAAGCCAAAGGCCTTTGCAACCAGCGTTCCAATCCGGCCAGCAGCCGCCAGCCAAACACGCGCTTCAAAGCCTGGCTGCGGAACATTGAAACCGCCAAAACCTCCTCCGGCTCAAAACCGGCCCGGCGCAGTTCCGCTTTAATATAAGCCGGGTTAAAGTTGTAGAACACGCCGCGGCCCCGCCGGCTGGGTTGATAACCAAAAGGCTGCAAATTTGGCCGGCGCAGCAGCCAACGGCCAATCTCCAACAAATTGCGCTTGTTGGCATATTCAAACACAAACTGTCCGCCCGGCGCCAAGGCCCCGTTAACCTGCCGGAAAAAGGCCGGCACATCCTCCACGTGGTGCATAACCCGCACACAAATAGCGTTATCAAAGCGGCGGCCGCACTCCTCCAGCTTGTATAAATCCAGCTGCCGGCACTCCACATTGGTCAATCCCAAGCTATCCACCCGCTGCCGGGCCGCCTCAATCAGATGAGCAGTGCAATCCGTCAGCAGCACCTGACTGCAACGCGGCGCATATTCATCCACCAGGCGGCCAAAGCCGCAGCCAATCTCCAAACAGCTGCCCTGCATCGTTTTGGTCAGCCGGCGCAAAGCAATTCGCTCCGCCGCGTCCTCGTAACGACGGTCAGTCTGTTGCCAAAAATCCTGATAGTTCACATTGTTATAATCAAAAACTTCGTGCTCAGCATTGGGCTTTTCAGCAACACCCAGCTTATTATTCTCATAATGTCTGGGCCCAAACGCGCTTCGGCTTTGCAACACCTGTATTCTTCCTGCTTTTTCCATTACTATACACATCCTTTACTTATTTTCTTGGCTTAATTTATAGTTCAGTTAGCAGCCATTTCCGCCGCCATCTCCAACAAATTATCAGCGGAAAGGCTCAAATCCATTCCCGTCAAATGATAATAAACTCCGTCTGCCTGCCAGATAACATTGCTGCTCAGCTGTTCTTCAACCTCGCTGGTGCCAACGGAAACCACCATTGAGCCATCCTCAACAGCCGCCTCGTCCGCCGCAGTCAGCTCATAATCAACAGGCACAAATTTATATTTCTGCGTGTAAAAGGTCAACAGCACATCGCCTGACTGCTGCTCCTGCGCGTCAGGCGGCAAAACCGCCGGAGCGTTGGACTTGCTTTGCATATAACAGCTAATTTCCTCGCCGCTTTGCGGTTCCTTGTAACCCAACACCAGAATTTCCACATCCTCATATTCAACCACCTCGGCGCTGGTAAACTGAAAACCATTGGCAAAAGTCTGCACATATTTTGGGGCAAAATCCAGCTCAGCCGTCAGCTCCGCCAGCTTATTAAAATCTGTGTTGGATTTGGGCTTGTCCGCGCAGGCGGCCAGGCCGCACAACAGCAGAAATACCAACAAAGTAAACAGCATTTTTTGACCATATCTTCTCATCAACAAAACAGATCCTCTCCTTTTGGCTAATTTTTGGTTGCAAAAACCGCCCCAACCTCTTTCAAGTTTATTATACAGGCTTGAGGCGGTTCTTTTTATGATTTTCTTTTAAACATTTATTAATTTTTTCTAAAGATTTATTAACATGGCGTTTACAGTTCAATCGCGGCAATTTCCGCCGCCATATCCAGCAGTTCGTCGCCGGAGAGGCTCAAATCAAAACCAAACATATGATATTTCACCCCATCCTGCACCCAAACCACACTCTGCAAAAGATTATTCTCCACCGTGTCTGTGCCAATGGATATTACCAAGCTTCCGTCGGCCAGAGCCGCCCAATCCGCGTCGGTCAGCACGTAATCAAACGGCACAAACTTATATGCCTGCTCCTCATATTTCAGCTCCACATTTCCGACCTGCCTGGTTTGCAAGGCCTGGCCGCCGAACCCATTGGGAATGTTGTTCACATTCAGCGTCAAATTCTCGCCGCTAGTCGGGTTGCAATAAGCAACGGAAAGTTCCAGATAAACGTGGCTCATCCGCCGCCCCTGCTCATCCAACCCTTGTGCGCCGAAAACGTGCGCTTCCGCAAAACTGTAACCATTGGCAAAGCTTTGCAGATAACGCGGCTCAAAACTCAGCCTATCTAGCAGCTTGGGCATTTTATCAAAACTATTCACTTCATAGTTCGGCCCGCCAGAAACCCAGCCCCCTCCACTGCCAACCTGAGTGGCAAAAACACCCGCGCAGCTTAAACAAAAGATCAGGCAAAAACTCAGCAAAAACCGCCGCACCGGCCAATTCCAACTCAGCGGCATTTTAGCCGCCCAGCTTCTGTCAGCTCTGCTTTTGGCCAACTCCGCAAACAGAGCCGCCTCTGCTTCGGCGGAAACTTCCACCGCCGCCGCTTCCGCCTGCAAAGCCGCCTTAATTTCTCTTTCCAAACTCTCGTCAGCCAACGTTTTGCTCCTTTTCATTTTTGTCAGCCTCCCTTTCCTGCAAAAACACTGCCAAATTGCGTCGGGCCGTAAACAAACGGCTTTTCACCGTGCCGCAAAGCGAGCCCGTGGCCTGGGCAATCTCCTGCACGCTCATTTCGTTATAATAGTACAAAACAATCACCGTTTTTTGTTTCAAGGGCAGCCGTTTAATGGCCGCCTGCAAAATTTGTTGCTCCTCATTTTCCGTTAAATACTCCAAAGCCGATTTGCTCCGGCCTTCGTTTGGCAGGCCGGCAGAATATTCCTCAAAAATGGCGGCGATTGGCGTTTCCCGGTCCCGTTTTTTGCAGTAAGCCCAAGCAGTGTGGGTTAAAATCCGCCAAAACCAGGCCTTAAAACATTCCGGCTTTCTGAGGCCGGCCAATTTTTGATAGCATTTAATAAAAGCCTCCTGCAAGACGTTTTCCGCGTCAAAATAATTTCCTGTCAGCAAAAAGGCCGAACGCATAGCCGCCTGTTTGTATCGCTGAAAAAGCTCCTCAAAGGCCCATTCCTGGCCCTGCTGAAACAGCAGCACCAGCTCAGCGTCATTTTTAGCTTCTTCCATTAATCTCACCGTCGCTCAACAAGATAAATTAATTTTAACCAAACATTTTATAGGAACATTATCATTCCGCCATCAATCCGGCATCAATCGGCAATAATTTCGGCATAAAATAAAATATTTCCTGCTGTTGTTTGGTGCACCTATTTATAAGAGCTAGCGACAGGCCATTTGGTTCATTTTTTTTGGAAAAAATTTTAAAATAATTTCCATTTGCCTGACAGCAAATGGAAAAGTTAGCACAAAACGCCGCCAGCTTTCGCCGGCAGCGTCATTTGTGCTAATTATATTTGCGGATAACGGCCTCCGCCACCTCACGTTTGGTTTCACGCCGGTTCATCGCCTCTTTCTCCAGCCAGGCGTGGGCCTCCGGCTCGCTCAACTGGCAGTTGACGGCCAGCTGGCATTTGGCCCGACCTATCAAACGCTCATCCTCCAGCTTTTGGCGCAGACGGCGGTTTTCCACCACCAGCTGCCGCTGCCGAAAGTTGACAACCCGCAGCAGAGTCAAAGTTTGCTCCAAAGCCGCCCGATTAAGCGGCTTTGGCAAAACCAGCACTCCCTCAGCCTCCAGCTGCGGCTGCAAGCCCAATGCCTCCGCTTTCAGCAGCAAAAGCACGCTGGCCTGGCTTTGGCGCACCGCCAACACAGCCAAATCCGGCCCGTTTTCATCCAGCAGCGGCGCGTTGATAATCACCGTGTCAAAATCCTGGGCCAGCAAAAGGCGGCGGGCCTCCGCGCCGCCGGCAGCGGTGAAAACCTGCGGCCGCGGCCGCGCCACGGCCTGTAAAAGCGGCCCCAAAGCCTGCTGGCCCTTAGCTGAGGATACCAACAGCACCGCCTCCGGCATAATGGTGTTCAGGCCCGCCACCCCCCTTTTTTCACCCAATCCTTTAATATACACCGAAATAAAGCTCATCCTCAGCCGCCTGTTTATCCGCGCTTTGCTGATAAAAACGCCACTCTTCTTGCTTGGCGGCCAAAAACTGCTGCAATATGCCTGGTGTGATAATATTGCGCACAAAATCACTTTCCGCCGCGGCCGCCATCGCCTGACCCAAATCATAAGGCAAACGGCCAACAGCCGCCCTCTCGTCAACCGGCCCGACATCCGGCCGCAAATCCATATGCTGCGGCGGGCCCAGCGGCAGCTGCTGCTCCACACCCTCCAATCCGGCGTTCAACAGTAGGGCAAATGCCAAATATGGGTTCAAGCAAGCGTCCGGCGAGCGCAGCTCCATATGCACGGAACCAGGCGCAGCAACCGGAAAACTAATCAGCTGAAAACGGCTTTTGTCCGACCAGGTGATGTAGGCCGGCGCTTCAAAACTGCCAAAGCGAGCGTAGGAATTGGTTAGGCTGTTCAAAAACAGAGTCAACTCGCTAATCCGCCGCAGTATACCAGCAATAAAATGCCGGCCCGGCCCCTCCGTCAAAGAGTTAAAAATGTTCTCCCCGTTTTGATAGAGGGAAAAATGCACATGCAGGCCGCAGCCGTATTGCCCGGCAAAAGGCTTGGGCAACATTGAGGCGTAAAGCCCGTTGTAATTGGCCACGGTTTTCACCACGGTTTTGAAGCTGACAAAATCATCTGCCGCCTGCAATGGTTCGCTGGCCTTAAAGTCAATCTCGTTTTGGCCAGGGCCGCGCTCATGATGAGAGTTTTGCGGCTGAATGCCCATCTCCTCCAGATAGAGGCAAATCTGGCGGCGCACATCCTCGCCCTTGTCCAGCGGAGCCACATCCAGATAACCGGCCCTGTCCTGCGGGCGTTTGGAAATACTGCCATCCTCATTAAGCTCCAACAGATAAAACTCGCATTCCGTGCCCAGCCGGCAGCTCAAATTAGCCCGCTCCAGCCGGCGCACCGCCTGCCGCAGCATAAAGCGACCGTCGCCCAAAAAAGGCTGGCCATCCGGGTGGCATATATCGCAAAAAACGCGCACCACTCGTCCGGTGGCCGGCCGCCAGGGCAAAAAAGCCAGCGTGGTTGGGTCCGGGAACAGCAACAGCTCCGCCGAGCTTTCCTGCCCGGCCTCCTCGCTCATAAAACCCTTCACAGCGGAGGCCTCAAAGGGGATACCGTCCCGAAAAGCCTTGGGCAATTCATTGGGCATTATGCAAATATTTTTCTGCCTGCCAAAAATATCGCAAAAGGTCAGACGGATAAACTTAACGTCGTTTTCCTCCACAAACTGCAAAGCCTCTTCAACTGTGCGTCGCAGTAGCATTACATTCACCACCCGCTTTAATTATTCACGTAAAGCTGCTTGTAAGGGTTTTTGGTGTTGGGCAGCAGCATAAAAAACTTCTGGCTCAGCAGCTGGGCCGCCTCGCCGCCAAAGTGTTGGCAGTAGCCCTCCACAAATTCCAGCACCGCCTGTTTGTCCTCCGCCGTGGCCTCCCGGCAAATCACCTGGGGCGGCAGGCCCTCCGGCTCAAAATCGGAACGCAGCAAAATTTTGCCGCCGTGCATACCGGTGCCGGTGAAGTAACCCACCGGCAGTTGGCCGCCTTGACCGATACCCAGCACCACAATCACGCCGCCGGCCTGATACTCGCCCAAAAAGCTGCCCACCCGGCCGCCAATCACCACCACCGGAATTTTATCTTGATATTCTTTCATATGAATACCGGTGCGGTAGCCGGAATCACCCTGCACGTAAATACGACCGCCGCGCATAGCGTAACCGGTGGCGTCGCCGGCATTGCCAAAGATGACAATTTCACCCTCGTTCATCGTGTCGCCGGTGGCCTCCTGCGTATTGCCGTAAACCGTAATGGTGGAGCCGTCCAGATAAGCGCCCAGGGCGTTGCCCGGCAAGCCGTTAATCACCACATTTTTGCCGGCCAAACCGCTGCCGATATAACGCTGCCCCAAGCAGTTCTCCACCACAATATCGCGGGCCTGTGCCGCCCGAATTTGCGCGTTTAAGTCCTTAAAATGCAATCCTCTGGCATTAATATTCATGCTTCAACTCCTCCTAACTGCTGCCGGCGTTTAGCCAGCCCCAGGGCCATCAGCTGCGGCTTGCTTTGCAGCAGCTGCCAATCCACCGCGGAAAGCTCCTGCCGCTCCCGAATTAGGGCGGTGTATATGCCGGCCCGCGCCACATCACCCACCAGAATATAGCCAACCAAACGGTTTTCTTTCACAAACAGACATTTATAGTTTTCCCCGTCGGCAGAGGTGGAAACCAAAGCTTCGCCCTCATACGCCCCGGCGGACATAATATGCTTATCCCAAAAGCCGATCGAGTTCATAGCCATACCGGTGCAAAATTCCTCAACCTGGCCCGCCATATTGGCCCCGGCGCAATCGCCCTGCATATAGGCGTTGGGCAGCAGCGCCAAAATGCGCCGCTCGCCGCTGACCAGGTCAAATCCTTGGGTGCAATCCCCGGCGGCCTAAACCTCCGGCAGGCTGGTTTGGCAATGCTCATCCACCAGCACGCCGCGGTCACATTCCGCGCCGGCCGCCGCCAGCAAGCCGCTGTTGGGGCGCACGCCAACCGCCATCACCAGCACGTCAAACTCCAGCTGTTGGCCGGAATTTTGCAGCACCGCCACATTTTCCTTAAACTCCGCCACGCAATCGCCCATAATGAACTTAATGCCGCGTCCCTCCAGATAACGCTGCATAACCGCGGCGGCCTCGGCGTTCAAAATGCTGCTCAGCACCCGGTCAGCCAAATCCACCACGCAAACCTCCTTAACGCTTTCGGCAATGCCTTCCACGCATTTCAGGCCAATCAGGCCCGCGCCCACCACCAGCACCCGGCTTTGCGGCGTAATGGCTGCTTGCAGGGCCTCCGCGTCTGCCAGCGACATAAAGGTGAAGCATTTTTTCACGCTGTCCAGCCCCTTGGTGGGCGGCACAAAAGGTTGACTGCCGCAGGCTGCCAACAGCTTTTCATAGGCCACGGTGCGGCCGTCGGCCAGGCGCAGCTGCTTGTCTTTCGGGTCAATTTGCTCCACCTTGGCCTCCGGCCCCAGCAGCGTTTGCACCTGGTTTTGCTCGTAAAAATCTGCCGGACGATACAGCATGCGCTGCTTGTCGGTGCGGCCCAACAGCAGATAGGAAATCAGCGGCCGGGAATAGGTGTGATAAGGCTCATCCGCCAGCAGCAGAATTTCCCCCTGCGGATCCACCCGGCGGATTCCCTCCACACAGCCAATCGCCCCGGCGGAATTGCCGACGATTACGTATTTAGCCGCCAAATTGGCCGTTTTTTTGTTATCCTTGCTCATAGACCTCACCTCTCCTCAAAAACAATCGCCCGGTTGGGGCAAGCCGCCACACAGGCCGGCGTGCCGCCGTTGGCCCGGCTGGTGCAAAGCTCGCACTTTTGCATAACATGACCGTCGTTCGCCGGCATAACCGCGCCGTAAGGGCAAACCAACACGCAGGTTTGGCAGCCCACGCACTTTTCCTGGTCAATATGCACCACGCCGTCCACAATGGAAATAGCTCCGGCAATGCAGCTTTTGCGGCAAATTGGGTCCTCGCAATGGCGGCAGGAAACAGCAAAGCTAATATTATCTTTTTCTTCTATTTTAATACGCGGATTGATAGCGGCCGCCCGCCCCTGCAAAGCCCTACTCATCGCCAATGCGCCGTCGCCGGGCTGCTCCTGGCCGGAATTGGCAAAAGCGCAGGCAAACTCGCACAAATGGCAGGCCAAGCACCACTGCTCCTGAACATATACTCTTTTCATACTGCTCGCCTCCTTACTCGCCGGCGTGTTTAATGCCCAAAATTTCCAGCTCTTTTTCTGTCAGGCCAATGCCGCGCAACATCAAACGGTTGCCGCGCAGGGCCTCGATGGAGTTAATACCCATGCCGCCCATAATCTCCGTGATTTCATGCTCCCAGGCCTGCAACAGGTTAATCAGGCGTTGGGTGCCAATCTCAGGGTTAAGCCTTTTTACCAGCTCCGGCTTTTGGGTGGCAATGCCCCAGTTGCAGTTGCCGGTGTGGCAGCTGCGGCACAGGTGGCAGCCCAAGGCCAGCAGAGCGGCGGTGGCGATATAAACCGCGTCCGCGCCGAGAGCAATGGCTTTCACCACATCCGTGCTGTTGCGGATGGAGCCGCCGCAGATAATGGAGATGTTGCCGCGGATACCCTCCTCGCGCAGGCGTTGGTCAACGGAGGCCAGGGCCAGCTCAATCGGAATTCCCACATTATCACGGATCCGGGTGGGGGCCGCGCCGGTGCCGCCGCGGAAGCCGTCGATAGCGATAATATCCGCGCCGCTGCGGGCCACGCCGCTAGCAATGGCCGCCACATTATGCACCGCCGCAATCTTCACAATAATCGGCTTCTGATAGTCGGTGGCCTCTTTCAGCGAGTAAACCAGTTGGTGCAAATCCTCAATGGAATAAATATCATGGTGCGGCGCGGGAGAAATCGCATCCGTGCCTTGGGGAATCATCCGGGTTTGGGAAATATCCCCCACAATCTTCAGGCCCGGCAGGTGCCCGCCAATGCCCGGCTTGGCCCCCTGACCAATTTTAATCTCAATCGCCGCGCCGGCGTTTAAGTAATCCTTGTAAACGCCAAAGCGGCCGGAAGCAACCTGAACAATGGTGTTGGGGCCGTACTGGTAAAAATCTTTATGCAGACCGCCCTCGCCGGTGTTGTAAAAAGTGCCCATGGCCTTGGCCGCCTGAGCCAGGCTGGCGTGAGCGTTGTAGCTAATCGCACCATATGACATGCCGCCGAACAGCACCGGCAGCGCCAGCTCCAGATTAGGCTCCATTTTGGTCAGCAGGCGGCCCTCGCTGTCGCGCTCAATGTGATCAGGCTTTTTGCCCAAAAAGGTGCGCGTTTCCATCGGCTCCCGCAAAGGGTCAATGGAGGGATTGGTCACCTGAGAGGCGTTAATCAATATTTTATCCCAGTAAACCGGAAATTCTGCCGGGTTGCCCATAGAGGAAAGCAGCACACCGCCGGAATTGGCCTGGCGATAAATCTCTTTCATATAATCGCTCGTCCAGTTGGAATTGGTTTTGAAAGTGTTGCCGCTTTTCACAATCTTCAAAGCCCGCGTGGGGCACATGGAAACGCAGCGGTGGCAGTTTACACATTTGGAGTCATCACAGTACATCTTCTGGGTGGCTTCGTCACAGGCGTGCACCTGGTTGGCGCACTGCCGCTCGCAAACCCGGCAGCCAATGCAGCGGTTGGGGTCGCGTACTATTTCATATTCAGGATAGAAAAAATCTACAGCCATTATACCCACTCCTTTATATATTCACGCTTTTATCCAAAGTTACGATAACCGGCTCGCCGCCTCGGGGAGACCAAACCTTTTCCACGTGCGGCTCAATCACCCGGATGGCGGATTCCTCGCTGGCGATATAGACCATATCGTCCTTTTCGCCCACCACCATAGAGCGCAGCTTTAGGCGGTCGTTCAAGGCCAGCAAACCGCCCTCGAACCCCAGCAAGATAGAAAAAGGCCCGGTAATCAGCAGGCTGGAAAAAGCGTTGCGCAAAAAGGTAAGGCGTTCCTTTTCCTCCTCCGGTTTACGGCTGATGGTTGACCAAAACGGCGCGGCGATGACGTTGGCCATCTCCGTCAGCGTCAGGCCCTGCTTGCGCACCAGATAATCCACTATGTAAGTGATAACCTCCGTATCAGTCAGCAGATTACAGCGATAACCATACATTTCAATGAAACGGCGGTTAGCGTCGTAAGAGGAAATCTCGCCGTTGTGGACAATAGTTTTGTCCAGCAGGGCAAAGGGGTGCGCGCCGCCCCACCAGCCGGGCGTGTTGGTGGGGTATCTGCCGTGAGCCGTCCAGGAATAGCCCTCATATTCCTCCAGGCGATAAAAATCGCCCACATCCTCCGGGTAGCCGCAGGCCTTGAAAACGCCCATATTTTTGCCGCAGCTGAAAATATAAGCGCCGGGCATTTGGTCGTTCACCCTAACCACACTGCGGAAAACATATTCCTGCTCGTCCAGCTGGCTATCCGCCAGCTTGGTTGGAAAAGGATTGACAAAGTAACGCCAAATCAGCGGTTCATTGGTAATCCGCGGATTTTTACGAATGGGAATTTTGGAAAGGTTAATAATATCAAAATGATGGTCCAAAAAATCCTCGCAGGCGTTTTTGGCCTCAATATTCTCATAAAAAACGTGAAAAGCATAGGCATTTTTGTATTCTGGATAGATACCGTAGCCGGCAAAACCTCCGCCCAAGCCGTTGCTGCGGTCATGCATAATTTCGATTGATTTCACAATCTTGCTGCCGTCAATCCGTTTGCCACTGCGTGAAAAAATGGAAGATATGGCGCAGCCGGCCGGGATTCTAACCTGCCCTTCTCTCTGCATAATGGTCACTCCTTAATAAGAAAACTTGAAATACATCAAAAAAAGATGTGAATAATTGTATAATAATTTAAGCCAACAGTCAATATTTTTTTGCATTGTATACAAAACATTTTTTGGAAACCTGTTGTTTGAGCAGCCTAACAATGTTCTTCTCACAAAAACATGTCCGCCTAAACAGCGATAATGATTAATATTAATACATCTTTATATTGTAAATATACAACAACCGCAAAAAAATCCAAAAAAATCAGTGCAAGGCCTTTACAAGCGGCCCCCAAATAATTTATAATAGATAAGTTATCACAAAAATATTAAAAAGATAAACACTAACAAAATTTTGGAGGCATTAAACAAATGCAGCGAGAAGACTTACGCAACATCGCTATCATCGCCCACGTTGACCACGGCAAAACCACGCTGGTGGATCAGCTGTTGCGGCAGAGCGACACCTTCCGGGCCAATCAAACCGTGCAGGACCGGGTTATGGATTCAAATGATTTGGAAAGAGAGCGCGGTATCACCATTTTGGCCAAAAACACCAGCGCCATTTACCATGACGTGAAAATTAATATTGTAGACACTCCCGGCCACGCCGATTTTGGCGGCGAGGTGGAGCGCGTGCTGAAGATGGTAAACGGCGTGCTGCTGCTGGTGGACGCCTTTGAGGGCCCCATGCCGCAAACCCGCTTTGTGCTGCAAAAAGCCCTGGAGCTGAACCTGCGCGTGATTGTGGCCATCAACAAGATTGACCGGCCAGACGCCCGCCCGGATGAGATTGTGGACGAAGTGTTGGAGCTTTTTATGGAGCTGGACGCCAGCGACGAGCAAATGGACAGCCCGTTCATCTTTTGCTCCGCCCGCAACGGCATTGCCGGCCTGGAGCCGAACCAGATGGCCACGGATATGACGCCGCTTTTTGACACTATTCTGGATTATATCCCCGCCCCAGGCGGCGATGAAAACGGCCCCTTGCAGGTTTTGGTTTCCTCTATTGATTACAATGAATATGTGGGCCGCATTGCCATTGGCCGCATTGAGCGCGGGCAGATTAACCAAAATCAGGAAATCAGCCTGTGCGATTACCACGATTCCAGCCTCAGCCAAAAAGCCAAGGTGACGGCTATCTACCAGTTTGACGGCCTCAAGCGCAGCCAGGTGGAGCAAGCCTGCGTGGGCGACATCGTGGCCTTTTCCGGCATTGAAAACGTCACCATCGGCAACACCGTTTGCGACCCTGCCACGCCGGAACCGATTCCCTTTGTGAAAATTTCCGAGCCAACCGTGGAGATGACCTTTTCCGTCAACGACAGCCCCTTTGCCGGCCAGGAGGGCAAATTTGTCACCTCCCGCCAGCTGCGCGACCGGCTTTATCGCGAAACCCTCAAGGATGTTTCCCTGCGCGTGCAGGACACTGACAACAGCGATTCCTTTTTGGTGCTGGGCCGGGGCGAAATGCACCTTTCCATTTTGATTGAAACTATGCGCCGCGAGGGCTATGAGTTCCAGGTGAGCACGCCACGCGCCTTGATTAAGGAAATTGACGGCCAAAAGCAGGAGCCATATGAGGAGCTGACCATCGACGTGCCGGAAGAATCTATGGGCGCGGTGATGGAGAAAATGGGCAACCGCAAGGCGGAACTGCAATCAATGGAAAAAGCCGGCAATCGCCAAAAGCTGGTTTATATCATCCCCACCCGCGGGCTTTTCGGCTATCGGGACGAGTTTTTGACCGACACCAAGGGCGAGGGCATTATGAATTACCTGTTCTACGGCTACGGCCCGGTGAAAGGCGAGATTGTGAAACGCTCCACCGGCTGCCTGATTGCCTTTGAACGCGGCGAATCTATCACCTACGGCTTATATAACGCGCAAGAACGTGGCACCCTATTCATAGGCCCCGGCGTTCAGGTGTATGGCGGTATGGTGGTTGGTTCCTCTCCACGCACCGAGGATTTGGTGGTCAACGTCTGCAAAAAGAAGCAAGCCACCAACACTCGCGCCTCCGGCTCCGACGAGGCTTTGCGCCTTTCCCCGCCGGTTAGCCTGAGCCTGGAGCAATGCTTGGAGTTTATCCAGGGGATGACCTGCTGGAGATTACCCCGCAAAACATTCGCATTCGCAAAAAAACGCTGGACCACTCGCAGCGTATGAAACAGCTGAAGCGAGCCGCCAACGTTTAACTGATTAGCAATATTTCTAGTACCAATATTTTAATGAGGTGAATTTTAAGTGGGCATTGTTGATTTGGTCAATCGAGCTTGCGGCTGGCTGAAGCGCCGCCCGGCCACTTTGGGCAAACTCCTGATTTTGTTGGCCACCATTATCTGGGGCAGCTCCTTTGTGGTGCTGAAAAACACGCTGGACACCATTCCAACCGAGTTTTTGCTAGGCTTTCGCTTTTTCCTGGCCGCCGTGCTGCTGAGCGCAGTGTTTTACCAAATGTGGCGGGAGTTCAACCTCTCCTACCTACGCCGCGGCCTGCTGCTGGGCCTGCTGCTTTTTGGGGCCTATTACAGCCAAACGCTGGGCCTCACCGACACCACGCCCGGCAAAAACGCTTTCCTCACCGCCACCTATTGCGCCATCGTGCCGTTTTTGTACTGGGCGGTGGACAAGCTGCGGCCAGACCGCTACAACATCAGCGCGGCCCTGCTCTGCCTGCTGGGCATTGGCATGGTGGCGATAACCAGCGGCTTTTCCATGCGCCTGGGCGATAGCCTGACCCTGGTGGGCGCTATGTTTTACGCCGCCCACATTGTTGCGCTGGCCAAATTCACCCGTGGTCACAATCCGCTGCTACTAACCACAGTGCAATTCTTCACTTGCGGCATAATAAACTGGATATTGCAGCTTTTTGTGGTAAAGCAGCCGGTGCCGGAGCTGACGGCCGCCAACATTAGCGCGCTGCTGTATTTAACCATTCTCTGCTCTGCCGTGGCCTTAACCTTTCAAAGCTATGGCCAAAAATATACCGAGCCAGCCACGGCGGCCATTCTGCTCTCCCTGGAATCCGTTTTCGGCGTTATATTTTCCATCATATTTTACCACGAAGCTATCACCTTGCGGATGTACTGCGGTTTTGGTCTAATTTTTCTGGCGGTTATCATCTCTGAAACCAAGCTCAGCTTTCTCAAACCGCGTCAACAGCTGGTTAGCTTAAAAAAAATTCCCTAAATAATAAAAAAAAGCTGATTTTAAGCAAGCTACCGCTTGACAAATCAGCTTTTTTCTTATAAAATATAAGATACTCAGTTCAACAACTTTGGCTGAGGTGTCATTTCATTCTTTCTTTCTAAATTTTTAATTTTAACCTTTGTCGTGCTATGCGAGGCATTAGCGGCGCCTTGTAACCCTCAGTCCGCTCAAGAGGGGCAGTGTTCGGCCGAGAGGCAGGCTTGTTGTGGCCAGTTACGCAGTGAACAGCGTTGACGCCCTGGCCCTGCGCAGCAGATAGCCGTGAACCGTGTCAGGGCCGGAAGGCAGCAGCACTAAGCGGTGTCATCTGGGTGCCGCAGGTTCACCGGGGCCGAGCTGCAAGCGGCGTAACTGACCACAACAAACAGGCTTCAACGCCGAAGGCACGGCATTTTTTCTTTTGAGCGCTTAACGATTTGCAAGCCAGAGCATAGCGAATGGCGAAGTAAGAGTTTAGCGACCAAAGAGAGCCCAGCCGCTGGGTGCGAAAAGTCCATTTGACTTTAGGCAAATGGAATCATTTTAATTTTTTAATTAAAAGGAGATTGACAATTAATGTTAAACAACAGATGGGAATTGAATAAAAACCTGGCACAAATGCTTAAAGGCGGCGTGATTATGGACGTAACCACACCGGAGCAAGCCAAAATAGCCGAGGCCGCCGGCGCTTGCGCCGTTATGGCTCTGGAGCGTATTCCGGCAGATATTCGGGCCGCAGGCGGCGTTTCTCGTATGAGCGACCCTAAAATGATTAAAGGCATTCAGCAGGCCGTGTCTATTCCGGTGATGGCAAAATGCCGGATCGGCCACTTTGCAGAGGCCCAAATTCTGCAAGCCATTGAAATTGACTACATAGACGAAAGCGAGGTTCTCTCCCCGGCCGACGACAAATATCATATCGACAAAACCGCTTTTGACGTGCCATTTGTCTGCGGCGCCAAGGATTTGGGCGAGGCCCTGCGCCGGATTGCCGAGGGCGCGGCGATGATTCGCACCAAAGGCGAGCCCGGCACTGGCGACGTGGTGCAGGCGGTGCGCCACATGCGCTTAATGCAGGCGGAAATCCGCCGCCTGGGCTCTATGGCCGAAGACGAGCTTTTTGAAGCAGCCAAACAGCTGCAAGTGCCCTATGAGCTGGTGCAGTTTGTGCACGAAAACAAAAAGCTGCCCGTGGTGAACTTTGCCGCCGGCGGCGTGGCCACCCCAGCCGACGCGGCGCTGATGATGCAGCTGGGCGCAGAGGGTGTGTTTGTCGGCTCCGGCATTTTCAAATCCGGCAACCCGGAAAAACGGGCGGCCGCCATTGTGAAAGCCGTCACCAACTTCACCGACGCTAAAATGCTGGCCGAGCTTTCCGAGGATTTGGGCGAGGCTATGGTGGGCATCAATGAGCAGGAAATCAATCTGCTGATGGCCCAAAGAGGCCAGTAATGCGTATCGGCATTTTGGCTCTGCAAGGAGCCTTTATCGAGCACGAGCAGGCCCTGCAACGCCTGGGCGTGGACTTTGTGGAAATCCGCCAGCTGGCGGACTGGCAGCCGGAAACTTTGGACGGCCTGATTATCCCCGGCGGCGAAAGCACCGTGCAGGGCAAGCTGCTGCGGGATTTGGGCCTGTTTGCACCAGTGCAGGCGGAAATTTTGCGCGGCCTGCCGGTGTTCGGCACCTGCGCTGGCCTGCTGCTGCTGGCCGAACACCTCAATAACGACGAGCGGCAACACCTGGCCACCATGCACATCACCGCCCGGCGCAACGCCTATGGCAGGCAACTGGGCAGTTTTTACACCGAGGCTGAATTTAAGGGCCTGGGCCAAATCCCGATGACCTTTATCCGCGCGCCTTACATTGAAGCGGTTGGCCCGCAGGTGGAGGTGCTGGCCGAGGTAAAC
>Ga0073906_1003989_pt1 | contig 15609 bp, 9 predicted proteins | sample Inofromicrocosms_FD_65485 | JGI IMG/M metagenome (GOLD analysis project Ga0073906, IMG submission 65485) | Mouse cecum microbial communities from Vienna, Austria - Inoculum for glucosamine and mucus D2O microcosms | ecosystem: Host-associated > Mammals > Digestive system > Large intestine > Cecum... | reverse complement strand
CGGCACCGCACAGCCCGTGGGGAAAGCTGACGCATCGCAGGACGAAAAGGGAGCGGTCAGAGACATGAAAACGGTTGTCCTTTTGAACGTATCCGGCCCGGTGGACGTGCGAAACTGGATTGCGGACGCGGTTCTTTGCATTTTTATCCCGGGATATATGGGCGGAAAAGCGGCGGCGGACATGTTGCTTGGAAATGCCGCACCGGCGGGACGATTGCAGGTCACGTTTTCGGTTCGTTATGAGGACACGCCGTCCTATCCGAATTTCCCCGGGGAACATAATGACGTGTATTATGGGGAGGGAATTTTCGTCGGATATCGAAATTACGAAAAGCGGAAGATTTCCGTGCAATATCCATTTGGTTATGGGCTGAGCTATTCAAAGTTTAAGCAGGAGTCTGAACTGGACGGTCTGGAGTTTGATTTGCGAAACCAAAAGGAACTGCAACTGGTGCTGAAAGCAGAAGAACTCGCATGTTTTGACCCCAAAATGGAAAAATGGGTGATTCCGACGGGAGAATATCAATTGTATTTGGGCACTTCTTCCCAGGAAATTTTTGCGGAGATACCCATGAGGGTGATCGGGGAAAATCCATATACATATGGATCGGATACGTTGTTTTCCGTGATTTTGGCAGATCCCAAGGCGACGGAGGTTTTGGAACGATATTTGCCGGGCTTGCTGGAAAATGACGGGGTTTCCATCCTGGGGGACAGAACACTTCGCGACGCCATGTCCATGATCGTAATCGGGTATATGCCAAATGCCGTGGAGGCGGAAAAAATGCTGCAGAAAATGTACCAGGACATTGCGGAGATTCAGTAAAATGTTCATTCCGGCAGACCCGTGCGGCTTTGCTTTTTAAAAGCCGACGGTGTCATGCGGGTTTCTTTTTTGAAGCATGTTCACTTTTTGAAAAAATATGATATTTTCGATAATTATTTGAAACTTATCAGCTTATTACTTAAAAACGAGTGCATAATCACGAAAATTTCGGGAATGGTGTTGACATTCTGCATTTTTGGATATACTATGGTATAGGAGAGTTTTGTTTTGGAGGTAAGGATCCATGTTATTAATGTTTAAGGTGAAAAACTATCTTTCATTTAAAAATGAATCTATACTTGATATGAGGGCAACCGCTTATGTGCAGCATCCTACCCATGTTATACGAGTAAATGACAAACTGGGTCTCTTAAAGACAACGGCTTTGTATGGTGCGAATGCATCAGGAAAATCTAATTTGATTTCGGCAATGTTTTTTTTTGAACGGTATATATTTTCTCAATTTATTAACAAAAAAGAAAACGAGGATTTTGAATCTAACGAAATTGGCATGAAAATGAAGCTAGAACCATTTGGTTTATCAGATGATATAAACAATGCTTCAGAGTTTGATATTATATTTTTGCATAATGATAAACAGATACAGTATGGTTTTGAGTGTACTCCTGAAGAAGTTCTGAATGAATGGTTATTCATCGACGATAAAAAGGTATTTGAACGAACCGACACGGAACTTTCATTTGGAAGCAGGTATCAAAGGATGCTGGGCCCCTATAAAAAGTTACCTGCCGAGAGGCTTTATGTTGCTGTACTTGAGTATTTTCTTGATGAAGAAGCCAAAAAAGTCGTGCTTGGTGATTTTATTTCTTTCTTTAGTAAAGAATACAATGTGTTTACTGAAATTCTTTTTGAATCTACGGTAAAGGGTCTGGCGGGAACGATTGGACTTTCAAAAAAACTAGTTAGTAATAAGGCGTACAGAAAAAAAGTGGAGCATTATTTGCGGTTGATTGATGTGGGTATCAAATGCCTAGATGTGCAAACAGAAACGATTTTTGACGAACGTACCGGTAAAAAAAAGAAGAAAAAAGTTGTCCGTACCGTGCATGAGGTTTATGATGAAGCTGGAAATATAGTCGGAGAAAAACTTTTTGATTTACGTCAAGAATCCAGCGGCACGCTCCGTTTTCTGGCCTATATCCAAAATATAGTTGAGATGGTTTCAAATGGCGGTGTGTTTATCGTGGATGAAATATCCGCAAGACTGCATCCGCTGTTAACTAAACTGATTGTGGACATTTTTTGTTCGGATCAAAATAAAAAAGCACAATTGATTTTTACGACACATGATATTTCATTGCTGAACAATAATCAATTTCGGCGTGATGAAATCGTATTTGTAGATAAAAACGAACGTGGGGAATCAAGCTTATATGCGCTTTCCGACTTAAAAGTGCGTGAGGATACAACTTTTAATAAAGATTATCTCCAAGGAAAATATGGGGCCATTCCTATCTTTAATTATGATGAAATTATGGGGGATGAATTGAATGGGTAGAACAAGGTTGTCACCACAGCGCCTTTCAGAAACAAAGAAAACAAATATAGGACGTATCATCATATTTTGTGAAGGAAAAACTGAGAAATATTACTTTGATTATTTTGCAGAAATTATCAAGAAAAACAAGTATACGGACATAGAAGTCATCTTGGAAACTGCCAATGGAAATGCACGGACTGTTCTAAATTTTGCAAACGAATTTATGACCGATGAAAAGCATAATCAGAAATTCAGCACCTATGGTAAATATCTGGCCTTTGATTGCGATGATCCGCCAGATATACAAGCCGTGGTTCTGGCGGCTGCGGAATATGAATTGTTAATCTCTAATCATTTATTTGAAACATGGTTATTAATGCATTTTGAGGATGTGGAAGAGAAACTATCAAAGGGAGAAATTTACCGGCGTTTATCATTTCATTTACATGGCACTTATTCTAAAGGACATAAGGGCAAAACCCGCGAAATAGTTCGAAATGGTAATGTAGAAAAAGCTATTGATAATGCGAGGATTCTGGAAAGACGGTATGCTGTCGAGGGAAAAAGTATATTTACAGATATTAAAGATATGAATCCGTTCACAAGCGTCTATAAACTGATAGAACAGTTTATGGTTGAAATTTCGGAATAAAATAAATTACATAAAATGCAATGGGGAAAAGATGGTTGTCATTGGCCATCTTTTTCTTTTTGGAAAAGAGAAGTTCTGTTCCCCTTTCTGACATACAAATAAAAATGAATAGGGAGGTACTGGGAATGAGTGCACAAGTACTAAAGCTGAATATTGCCGATGAGAAATTTTCTGGAAAGAAAGCGTTGGGATTTTCTCTGGTGAGGTTGGGAAACATCCTCGCGGGATTGATGACGGGAGAGATAACCTATTTCGCGACGAACAGCTTGGCGTTGGCAGTGGCGGCGATTTCCATGGGCATGGCCATCAAGACGGCCATCGGCGCGGTGACCGACTTGATCATGGGGACGATTGTAAATCGGACGCATACAAAGTTCGGAAAGGCCAGGCCGTACGTGTTTGCCGGGATTTTGATGTGGATTTCGCTGGTGGCTTGCTTTGCCGTCCCGACCAGCTGGTTTGGAGGGGTGTCGGTGGAAACTAGGAACATGGCGTTGGTCGTGTACATCACGATATTTTCCACGGTTCACAAGAAGGATTCGTCATCATGGCGGTCGTGACGGCAGTGTTTGGCATTTTCTCATGTATCGCTTGTTTTGTCCTTTGTCCGGAGTACACGGAAGAAGAACTGGCGGCGTTTGGCGGGTATGACGTGGAACAAGCAAAGGAAAACGTTCCGATTGGCACGTTTTTGAAAAGTGTGTTAAAAAATAAGTATCTGGTGATGTATACGATTATCAATTTCTTGTACATGATGATTTTGATGAGTTCTTTCGGGGTGGGACAATATTACTTCCAGTATGTGTTTGGAAATCTGGCGACATTTTCCATCGTCATGGCAATGTCGGCTCTGATGCTTCCGATTTATATCTTTATCCCGAAGATTTGTAAAAAGTTCGGCGTGGCAAGCGTAATCAGCGGAACCATGATGATTGCATGTGTGGGGGTCATCATCCGTCTGTTTGCGCCGGCTCTTTTACCGGCACAGTGCATCGGGTATTTGTGCGTCAGCCTGCCCAACATTTTCGTCGCATGCGTCGGCTCGCATGGGTACACGGGGTTTTACGTGGATTTGACCGACAAGCTTCGCATCGGCGAGGACAATGAAATCAAGGTGGTGGCGGACAATACGCAGACTCCGAACAGCCGTTGGTATTCCGGCAGCGGGATTTACCGCAACGTAAATCTTCTGGTCGGTGACAAACGTCATGTCAAGTTGGACGGCGTGAAGGTGGTGACGGAGCGTATTCATCCGGCAGTCATCTCCGTGCAAACGGAGGTGGATGATGTTCATGCTGACGGCTTTCATGGCGACGGTTCTCATGATGCCGGTTTGAACCAGGAAACGGCCTTTGCCGATTTGGACGTGAAGGTTGAGGTGTATGAGTACCATAAGGGGTTTGACACGACCGGAAAAATAAAGGCGTTGGAGGACGGTGATGTTCCGGTTGCGACTGGAAGCGGCACGGATTGCCGTATCGAGATGGGGGATGCCGCGCTGTGGAACGAAGAATTTCCCAACTTGTATCAGGTTCGCGTGATGTTGATGGAAGGGGAAAAGCTCGTAGACGAGCAATCTGTGGTCACGGGAATTCGGACGCTTGAGTGGAACGCGGAAAAGGGAATGGTGGTAAACGGTAAAAGCGTGAAGCTGCGGGGCGGCTGCATTCACCATGACAACGGCATTCTGGGGGCTTGCGCGCCTTATGCGGCGGAATATCGGAAGGCGAAGATACTAAAAAGAGCGGGATTTAACGCGATTCGTTCCGCGCACAATCCGATTGGCAAGGAAATGCTGGCGGCGTGTGACGAACTGGGAATCTATGTCATGGACGAGGCATTTGACCAGTGGCAGTTTCCCAAATTGGATTATGACTATGCGCTCTACTTTGACAAGGAATGGGAGAAGGATTGCCTGGCCATGATTTTAAAAGACCGCAACCATCCGTCCGTCATTATGTATTCCATCGGAAATGAAATCGGGGATACGGGAAAGGCAAGCGGGAAGGAAATCAGTCATCGTTTGTCACGGTTTTTCCATAAACATGACGCGACACGCCCCACGACGAATGGCATCAATCCCACGGTGTCCGCGATGGGTGGAACGCCGGGGGCGAAGAACGTGACGGAAAGTGATGTCGTAAATCCTTATGAAGAGTCTGCCGGGTCACAGGCGACGGCAAGCCTCTTGGCAAACATGATTGCGACGGTGGCTCCGTTTATCAGCAAGTTGCTGGGAAAGCCGAAAAAGGTGGAAAAGCTGTTGAAGCCTTGTTTTGATGAACTTGACATCGTGGGATACAATTATGCCGAGCAATGCTATGAGCCGCATCATGAATGGGCACCGAAGAGAATCATGGTTGGCTCGGAGACATATCCGCAGAGCGTGGCCGAAAGATGGCCGATGATTATGCGCAGTCCGTATGTTATCGGGGACTTTATGTGGACGGCGATGGACTATCTGGGAGAAGCAGGAATCGGCGTGCCGATTTACGGAAAGAGCAGGGGTGGATTTAACCGCCCGTACCCTTGTGTCAGCGGCGGATGCGGCGCGATTGACCTGATTGGACATGTAGATACGGAAGGCTATCATGCGGCAATTGCCTGGGGATGGTATAAGAAGCCATATATCGCAGTACGTCCGCTGAATCACGTGGGAGAAAAATATTTTTTCGGCATGTGGCGGGGAACCGACGCGGTGGCCAGTTGGAGCTGGATAGGAATGGATGGGCGCATGGCGGAAATCGAGGTCTACAGCGAAGGGAAGAGCGTGGAATTGCTTGCGCTTCAAAGCCGGGATATCGTGCGTTGGCAGGTACGGCTGACGGATGAAAACGGAAAGGAAGGAAAATGGAGCGAGGAAGCCGTTTTCGAAATGGGTCTGCTGGAAGCGAAGGATTGGAAGGCAAAATGGGTCATGGGAGGTTATGACCATGACAAGGACGCGAAGGTACGCTATTCGGTGGATTGTTTTAAGAAGGAGTTCCATTTAAAGGGGGAAGTGGAAAAGGCACGACTATACGCTACGGCGTGTGGCATGTACGAAGTGCGGATAAATGGGAGGAAAGCGGGGGGCTGGGTTCTCGCGCCCGGTTCGACGGCATTTCAAAAGCGGGTGCATTACCAGACGTATGACGTGACGGAACTGCTGGGAATAGGAGGGCAAGGGCAGCATTCGGAAAATCAGCCGGGGAGTCGGGCGCGGCAAAAAGGACAAGAGCGGCAGGAGAGCTGGGAACGGCGGGCGGATGAAGCGCGGCAGGTTTTGACGATAGAACTGGCCGACGGATTTTATGCTAGCCGCCAGGGCGTGTTTGGCAAGGCCAAGCCGTATGGATACGAGCCGAAGGTATGTGCGCAGTTGGAAATTTTGTATGCGAATGGCACGGTGGAAGTGATTGGAACCGATGAGACATTTTCGTGGTCTAATGACGGGGCGATTCGGCAGTCGGATTTAAAGGACGGGGAAATCGTGGATTATAATTTTGAACCGTCCTATTCGCGACATGCGTTAGGGACGGCCTATGAGGGAATCGTCTGTGCCTCGAACAGCGTGCCGGTGCAGGAGATGGAGCATTTTTCAAATCCCCGGGTGATTCACTGCCCGGATGGAAATACGGTGCTCGACTTCGGCCAAAATATTGCGGGGTACATGGAAGCGGCATTGCAGGGACCAAAGGGACACAAGTGTTCCATGGTGCTTGGGGAGCGTCTAAATGAAGACGGCAATTTTTCCTATACCAACATTTCCTGGGAAGGGGAGTATACGACGTGTCATTTTCAGACAAACGATGTCATTTGTGACGGGGCGCGTCACACCTACAAGCCGAAATTTACCGTGATGGGATTTCAGTACGTGCTGCTCCTTGACTGGCCGGAAGAGGTCGTGGCTGAGAATTTTACCGCGATTGCGGTGTACAGCAAAATGAATGAGACGTTTACCTTTTCTTCCTCGGAGGGCGGTGCCGGCTGGGGCGACGCGATGATTTTGATTCCGTATTATTATTGGAAACGCTATGGCGATGACGCGTTGATTTGTGAGTTTTGGGAAGAAATGGAGCGTTGCTTCGCGTTTTATAAACGAAGGATGGGAAAGCGAAATCTCTTGTCGCTGTTTCATCCGAAACGGAGTAAATATGATAAATATTTATGTGCCTGCGGCAGGGATTTTGGAGAATGGACGGAGCCGGATGACTGTGCGCCGCCAAAATCAAAAATGATGATTCCGATGGCCGAGGAGGCGACCGCTTATCTGGCTTATACGGCAAATTTGATGCGGAAAATGGCCTCGCACTTTGGAAAGGCGGAAGAAGCTAAAATCTACAAGGAGGTCGCGGTCAATACGACAAAAGCGTATAATTATTACTTTGTGAAGGGCGGTGACATTTCGACAAACCGCATGTGCAAATATGTGCGTCCTTGTGGTTTGGGGCTGGCGCAGGGAAAGTCAAGGGAAAAATTATTGCAGAAAATCGTGGAGCTGAATCGGGAGCGCGAGTACAAGATAGGCACGGGCTTCCTTACCACGCCGTTTGTATTTGAAATGCTCTCGGAGGCGCGGGTGTTGGATGCGGGACATTATGAGATTGAATGTGCCGGACGTTGATGAAAAGGAACTAAACAAAGAAACACCCCGATGATGCTTTCGGGGTGTTTTAAAAGAGGCACAGACCGGATTTGAACCGGTGATCAGGGTGTTGCAGACCCACGCCTTACCACTTGGCTACTGCGCCTAGCTGAACACTTAGCGAGGTATTTCACGAGCTTAGTGTGAATCTACTCCTTGAATCTTAACGAGGTATCCCACGAGTTTAGATGAAAGGAGTTTCCTTCGTGCGATGCGTGTCGTCGGCGTTAGCGAGGTGCTTCACGAGCTTACCAGACGACATATCTATGAGCATGTTATAGTATATGCTCTTTGTAACAAAAAGATTATACCAAATTATGGTTCTCACGTCAATTCTTTTTTTGCGCAAATTTTCTGCGCATTACTTGCTTATCGAAGTTACCTTGTATAAATATAGGTCAAGTTAAGAGCTTGCTGCGAGGTATTTCACTCATCGTTTCCCTACCCCGTGAAAAGTAATCCCTCTCTTTTCATTTTGTTCTTGATTTTCCATGAATCAGTTGAGCTTTCAAGGAAAATGAGATATACTGAAGATAGGTTGAAAGAGAATACGAGTTCTCATGGACACGGGCTCAAGGCCGGGGAGCCAGGTGAAAAAGTCTAAAGGAGGAAATTCTTATGGGGAAAGCGAAGGAATTGTCGCCGGAAAAAATTGCCAGGAGGAAGGCGGCGGAGGCAAGGGAACTTGAGAGGCTTCGGAAGGAGCAGGCGAAGCCGAAGGGATCCGGTTACATGATTTATTTTATCATGATTATCACCGTGGTCTACCTGGTGGATGAAATCGCTTCGCAGATAGGGACGCAGATGCAGACCATCGTGGCCTCGGAGATTTTCGCGCCGGTATTCGGGGCGGAGTACGCGATGGCCCGGATGGGGAGCCTGGGCATGATTGGAATCATCATCACGGTGTTGGCGTTTCTGTACAAGCCGTTGTCAGACCGCTACGGCCGACGGATTTTCCTCGTCGCCAACACGCTCGGGATGGGGCTGGGAATGCTCTTCGTGGGTATCGCGACAAACATACCGGTATATTTCCTGGGCGCGTGGGTGACGGCTTTTTTCACGCCCCATGACATGCAGGCGGTGTACATATATGAGTCGACGCCGGCGAAGCATCGCGCGAAAATTTATTCCATCATAAAAGGAATGGCGACGCTGGGGATGTTTTTGATTCCGTTTTTGAGAAATTTGTTTATCACGGAGACGGACCAGTCGGGGTGGCGGTTTGTTTACATCATTCCAGGCATAATCGGGCTGGCGGTCTCCATTGCCGCGCTGTTCCTCGTGAGAGAATCGGATGCCTTCGTGGAGAGCCGCATCCACCAGCTGACCATGACGGAGGAGGAGAAGGAGGCGGCCAAGGCGAAGAACCAGGACGCGGAAGCCAGGGGCGGTCTGGGGAAGGCGTTCAAGTTCATATTCCGGCACGGACAACTGAGATATTTGTGCATCGCGTATGGGTTCATGATGTTCGGCATGCTGATTGCGATGTACTATGAGACGACGATGACGTATGGGTACGCGCAGAGCTTCCAGGCGGCCGGCATGGAGATGGAGGCGGCCAGGCAGCAGGCCATCCCAATGGTGACGGCGGCTCTCATGACGTTTCCGTTGGCCAGTGCTGTGATACAGATTTTGCAGGGCTTCTTCTCCGACACGCTGGGAAGGAAGCCGGCGCTGCTTAGCATGAGCATCATGTGCCTGGTATCCTATTTGCTGTTCTTTGCCGGGGCAAACCAATCCTGGAACCCGTATTTCGTGGGCGTCATGGCAGGACTGTCGGTCGGCAGCTACTGGGGAGCCGGTGACATTAACGGCATCATGATTACGGAGTCGGCGCCTACCAACTTGCGGTTGTCCATATTGACGCTGCAGCCCGTAATCGGGATGGCCATCTTTGCGCTTGGTATGATTGGCTATCTGGTGGCCATCAATCTTTTGGGGGACGCGATGATTGGGATCATTTGCTTCGCGTTCGCGGTGCCGGGCCTTGCCATCGGTATCCTGCTCGTCATGTTCAAGACGAAGGAGACCCGTGGCGTGGATCTGGGCAAGGTGAGCGGGGATGAGTTTTAGAATGTGAGAGTTGCTTGAAATCACATGGGGATTGCTCGCGGGAATAAAAAGCGGGAGGCGATGAACCTCCCGCTTTTTGATATCATAGGAAACTTCGTTCCCTATGATACAAAACCCTCTGGGGGATGCGCACTTCGCGCCTGGGGAAGATGGCTGCTGACGCAGCCGCGCCCCGGCGCGAGAGTTCCGCAAGCAAAACACCTTGGTCTTTACAGATGCCAAATATCTTCGTTGTACTGCCGTATCGTCCTGTCCGACGAGAAATACCCGGCCTTGGCGATGTTTACCAGCATTTTTTTCGCCCATTCCTGGCGATTTTCATAATCGGCGAGCGCAAGGTCTTTCACCTTCACATAGTCCTGGAAATCCAGAAGCGTCATGAACCAGTCCTTGTTGACGAGTTCCGAATAGAGCCGCCGCAAGTTCTCTTCCTGCCCGATGGACAAAAGCTGCGGGCTCACGATGAAGTCCACGCACTGGCGGATGTCCTCGTCACTTTCGTATATTTCCTTGGAACAATAGTCGGCTTTTTCGTAATGCTCGATGACCTTTTCACTGGACTCTCCGAAGATGTAAATGTTGTCCTTGCCGACCAGGTCGCCGATTTCCACGTTGGCGCCGTCAAGCGTTCCCAGCGTCACGGCTCCGTTCAGCATGAACTTCATGTTTCCGGTGCCGCTGGCCTCCTTGGAGGCGAGGGAAATCTGCTCGGAAAGGTCGCAGGCGGGAATCAGCTTTTCGGCCGCCGTCACGTTGTAATTTTCCACCATCACGACTTTCATGTAAGGCGACACGTCTGGGTCGTTTTCAATCAATTCCTGCAGGCAGAGCAAAAGATGGATGATGTCTTTTGCAATGACGTAGGCGGGAGCCGCCTTCGCGCCGAAAATGAACGTGAGCGGCGTGGTCGGCTTGTGGCCGTTTTTGATTTCCAAATACTTCCGAATGATATACAACGCGTTCAGCTGCTGCCTTTTGTATTCGTGGAGCCGTTTGCTCTGGATGTCATAAATACTGTTTTCGTCAATTTCCACGCCCGTATTGTGCAAAATGAATTCCTTGCACGCCTTTTTCGCGTCGGCCTTGATGGCGAGGAGCCTCTTTAGCACTTCGGAATCGTCCTTGTATTCCAACAATTTTTCCAAGGCGAAGGCATCAGTTTTAAAACCGTCCCCGATGAGCGACGTGATAAATTCGGTCAGCTCGTGGTTGCAGTGCATCAGCCAGCGGCGGAACGTGATGCCGTTCGTCTTATTGTTGAATTTCTGCGGGTAAATTTCGTAAAAATGTTTCAGCTCGCTGTTTTTCAAAATGTCCGTATGGAGAGCGGCCACGCCGTTGATGGAAAAGCCGTAGTGGATGTCCATGTGCGCCATGTGCACCAGGTCGTTTTCATCAATGATGGCCACGGATTTTTGCGGGTATTTCGCCTTCATCCGTTCGTCAAGCCTGCGGATGATGGGAACGAGGTGCGGCACCACGTCCTCCAGATAATCCATCGGCCACTTTTCCAAGGCTTCCGCCAAAATGGTGTGGTTCGTGTAGGCACACATGGCGGACGCGATTTGGCAGGCTTCCTCGAACTCGATGCCCCGTTCCGTCAAAAGGCGGATGAACTCGGGGATAATCATGCTCGGGTGGGTATCGTTAATCTGCACGACCGCGTAATCCGGCAAATCATGCAGCGTGCAGCCTTTCTTTTCCGCCTCGTCCAAAATGTATTGCGCCGCGTTACTGACCATGAAATATTGCTGGTAAATGCGCAGCTTCCTTCCGTCGTCGTCGCTGTCGTCCGGGTACAAGAACAGCGTCAGGTTGTGCAGGATGTCTTTTTTGTCAAAGGAAATCCCGTCACCCACGATGCCCTCGTCCGCGATGTCAATGTCGAACAAGTGGAGCTTGATGGACTTGCTGTGGTATCCGGCCACGTCTATGTCATATAAGGAAGACTTCAGGACGAACCCTCGGTAAGGAACCATGTAAGACACGCCCGTGGATTTAAGCCAGCCGGTTTCGGCAATCCACGGATTCGGCTTCTCGCTCTGCAGATGGTCGTGGAACTCCTGCTTGAAAAGCCCTAAATGGTAATTCAGGCCGATGCCTTCGCCGGGAAGTCCCAAAGTCGCGATGGAATCAAGGAAGCAGGCGGCCAGCCTTCCCAGCCCGCCGTTTCCAAGCGACGGCTCAGGCTCGATTTCCTCGATTTCGGCCAGCGATTTTCCATTTTGCTTCAAAAATTCGGCCACCTGGTCGTAGATGCCGAGGTTAATCAGGTTGTTGGACAACAGCTTGCCAATCAGGAACTCCGCAGAAATGTAGTACACTTTTTTCTTGCCGTCCTGATAGCCCTTGTTGACAAGCGATTGCTTTGTATAAGTCAATAATGCCTGATATAATTCTTCATTCGTGCATTCGCCACAATCCTTGTGGAACATGTCCTGAATGATCATTTCCAATTCTTTCATGATGATATTCCTCCTTACTGTGAGCACTTACAATGAACACTTAGCGAGGTTTCACACGAGCTTAGTGTGAATGTACTCCGCATACCTTGGTGAGGTTCTTTCGAACCTAGTTATGCGGAGTTTCCTCTATGTCTTGCTTACGTGCGAACGTAGTTACCTGCAACTTGGCGAGTTTTTTTCGAGCCTAGTGCAGCGTAATTTCCTTTATCATAGCATGCCATAAAGGCAAAAAATATAACAAAATTGTTCTTTTATGACATTTTCCTGCGGAATTTACTTGGCGAAATTCCGTTGGCTTGTTCGAATTTCTTGATAAAATAGCTGGTATTGTTGAATCCCACGGCCAGCGCGATTTCCGTGACGGAATCTTGCGAATGCATCAAAAGTGTTTTCGCTTTTTCCAGGCGGAGGTCATTGAGATACCCGATCAAGGTCTTGCCCGTATATTGCCGGAACATTTTCATAAAATAATATTCACTGAAATTGGAGGACAGGGCCAATTCCCTCGCGGTGAGCGTTTCCGCATAATGCCGGTTCATGTAATCAATGACCCGTTTGATGGACGAGAGGTTCTTGTTTTGCTCCGCGTCCGTGGGAATGATGTAATTCCCTATCAACATTTCATAGAAGAAATCATAAAGCAGGCCTTTTAATTTGACAAAGTAATACGGCTCCTTCTGTCGGTGGCAGTCGTGGACCTGGTAAAAGAGCGAAAAAATTTTGTCATAATTCTCGGCCTGCGGGGAAATCTGGTGCACAAATTCCGCTCGGTTCTCCATCAGCGGCAAAATGACCCGCTCCTGGCAGAGGTCGCCCGCGCTGCCGCGCAAAAATTCCAAATCGAAAACAATGCTCTTGAAGTATAGGATACGCTTCAAATCCGTCTTTATACCATGGAGCACGCCGGGATTCACGACGAGGACGTCGCCCTTTTTCACCCGCAGGTTTTCGCGGTTTAAGCGCATCATGCCGATGCCGTCCTCGATGCAAAGGATTTCCATCTCGTCGTGCCAGTGGTTGTAGACGGAGTGGAAAATGGCGCAGTTGTCGGTGTAAGTTTCGATTGGAAGCTCGAAGGAGCCGTGCATGCCGCGCTCCTTCAAGGTGTTGTCCACCTCGGAAAATATTTGCGAAGCGGGGGCGGTTGTGGAAAGGGCGGGTGGGTTTTGCATAAATAGTCCTCCATGCTGTCATTGCGGTCAAAATGCATTTTAATCTGCCATCTGTACGCTGATGTTACATTATAATAAAGTATAAAAAAGATAGGGGCGAAAGTCAATATAAATGAATTGTTTGCATTGCAATTGGAAAGAGGTTATAAAGAGGCGAAAAAGATACTTGACATGTCACGTGGGATTGCATACAATAGTCTTTGACACCTAGAAAATGAGAAACAAAGAAACCCGTTTCTTTGAATCGGGTGTGGAAGGGAGGACGTAAACATGCCGGCAACAATTATGAATGCCAGAGTTCCGACGGAAATGAAAAAGGTAAGTATTTCGGCAAAAAGACAGATAACAATTCCTCAAAAGTTTTTTACCATGTTGGGATTTGACACGGAAGCCGAGTGCTTGGTGCGCGGGAATGAATTAGTTATCCGTCCTGCGAGAAATAATATGGGTGGGGAGTTTGCCGAGCAAATATTGGCGGATCTCATTGCACAAGGATATAGTGGGGCTGATTTGCTCGAACGTTTCAAGAGGGCGCAGAGGCAAGTGCGTCCGGCCGTGGAAGCCGTGCTTGAGGAGGGAAAACGTGTTGCCGCTTTGGAAGCGGGGTATGCAACTTATGAAGATGTTTTTGGTGGGGAGGAAGAGGAGTGACAGAGGTACGTTTTCTTCCACCGGCCGCAAGGTTCATAAAAAAGTTGAAGGATAAAAGGCTGAAACGGTTGTTTCAGGAGGCAATTGGCAAAATACGGGTGGATTATACGATTGGCGAAGCCAAAACGGGTGATTTGTCCGGCGTGTTCGGGTACGATATTTATTATAATAAGACCAATTATGAACTCGCATACATGGTGGAATATTTAGAGGACGAGATTATCGTTATAATTATGGCCGGAACAAGGGAAAATTTTTATGACCAGCTTAAGCATTATATGAATAATTGAAATAAAAATGATAAGGATTATGAACAACTTTTGGGGCGGGTTATGAAACGCTTGAGAGAAGGGGTAGAAAAGGCGGCCGCCGGGTTATGCCCCGGCGGTCGCCGTTGTCTCATGTCATGGGAAATTCAGTGCATTCTTACAATCCCAGTTTTTCTTTCAATTCCATCATGATTTCATACGCGCTGTACTGGATCGGAATCTCGTAAGTCTCTTCCTTGCCATGCTGCGCGTCCCACACCTGCGCGAAGAACGGGTTCTTGCGGGCGATTTTCGGATACGCCCAAGAATTTTTCAAACATTCCGGGCACCAGTGGCCGCCGTGCAGCGCGGCATTGACGGACAGCTTGAACTTGTGTCCGAACGCGCACTTCCATGTTACCGGGGTGTAAACGTCTTCCGGCTCGCCGTCTTCGTAGGTGCCGCCGCGGTATTCGGCCGCCTTTTGCAAATCGGCCGCGTCCAGGTTTTCCAGTCCCTTTTCCTCGTCATAGCCGTGGTTTAGGAAAGTTTCTTCCTCGCTCGGATGATGGAATTCGAACGGCTTCGCGTCGTGCTTGGCCTCCCATGAGCCAAAGAAGGCGTTTACCCAGTCCGTTTCGTGGTTTTCCTCCATCCAGATGGTTCCCATCCGTTTTTTGCCGATTTCCTTGTTGTGTGCCTTCATGCCTTCCGCGCCCGGCATCATGGCGGCAATCATCGGGTTGGCCATCATGCGGCTCATTTCCGCCGTGACACCGCCCCAGTACTGCTCGGCCGGAATGCAGCGGAAGTGCAGGTATTCATCCAGCAAATCTGAGTCGGTGTAGTAATGTCCGTGGAAATTGAACCTCGCGACGTCCTCCGGGTCGAAAAGGTCTTTGTACCCGATGCCCGCCGGTTTCAGCGACATGTCCATCAGCTCCCAGGTCGTCATCCGGTATCCCTTGCCGCTGCTTAAGTTGTAGGCCTTCCGCCAGAAGCTTTCGTCCACCCAGTCCTCGCAGAGGTTGGCCATGCAGATGCCGGATTCGATGGACGTGCTCCACTCCAGCACGTTGTTCGGCGGCTGGTGGAAAATGATGGGTTCCTCGCCCGCGCCCTCGGCGCTCGGGTGCTGCCCGGTCTGGCGTATGGACACCCAGTATTTCAGGCCGCTGTCAAACAACGCCGCCTCGGAAAATACCTTGGACAGTGCGTAGTAATCGTGGATGGACGGCTGCATCGGGTCGCCGACGCGGCCGAAATGTACCGGATCCAAGCGGCTTCCCGTCATGGCGACGGTGCCCACGTAGGCGAAATGAACCTTGTCCGGGTCGGGCTGCTCCTTGATGGCCTTGATAATGTTCAGCGTGGAGCCGATGTTCGTATAG
>Ga0073906_1003984_pt1 | contig 15615 bp, 17 predicted proteins | sample Inofromicrocosms_FD_65485 | JGI IMG/M metagenome (GOLD analysis project Ga0073906, IMG submission 65485) | Mouse cecum microbial communities from Vienna, Austria - Inoculum for glucosamine and mucus D2O microcosms | ecosystem: Host-associated > Mammals > Digestive system > Large intestine >... | reverse complement strand
GTGATGCTGCCGGTGAAAAACAACAAGATGCAGGCCCGCGACGGTTTTGCCGCCGTTGCGCTGTGCTGGATTGTGCTGTCCATGTGCGGCGCGCTGCCCTATGTGTTCAGCGGCGTGCTGCCCAACTACGCGGACGCCTTTTTTGAGACTGTGTCCGGCTTCACCACCACCGGCGCCACGGTGTTTACCTTCATTGAGGGCCAGCCGGACGCCATCCTCTTCTGGCGCGCGCAGACCCAATGGATGGGCGGCATGGGCGTACTGGTGCTGGCTCTGGCGTTGGTGCCGAAGCTGGGCGAGGGCAGCGTGTACCTGATGCGGGCGGAATCCCCCGGCCCTATCAAGTCCAAGCTCACCCCGCGGGTGGGCGATACCGCGAAAATCCTCTACAGTATTTATATCGGGCTGACCGTGGCGGAAGCCCTCTGCCTGCGGCTGGCCGGTATGCCCTGGTTTGACTCCGTGATTCACGCCTTTACCACCATTTCCACCGGCGGCTTCTCCGTGAAAAACGCCAGCATCGCCGCCTATGGGAGTATTGTGATTGAGTGGATCATCATTATCTTTATGTTCCTGTCCGGCATCAACTTCGCCCTGCTCTTCTACGCCCTGCGGCGGGATTATCAGGCCGTGTTCCAGAGCGAGGAGCTGCGCTCCTATACCCTCATGACGGTGATCGCCTCCGCGCTGATTGCCATGAACCTGATCGTACACGCGGGGATCGCGGCCAGCTTCCAGACCGTCACGGACAGCGTGTTCCAGGTGGTGACGCTGATGACGACCACCGGGTACATGACCAGGGACTATGTCCTCTGGCCCACGTTCTCCCAGGCGGTCTTGATCCTGGTGATGTTCGCCGGGGGCTGCGCCGGGTCCACGGCGGGCGGCATCAAGCAGATACGCTTTGTGCTGCTGTGCAAGAATCTGAAGCGGGAGGTCCAGCGGATCCTGCACCCCAGGGTCGTCAAGACGCTGGACAGCGACGGAGAGCGGGTGGAGGAGGCCACCCTGTCGGGGATCTCCTTGTTTTTCTTCGCGTATATCCTGCTGCTGCTGCTGGGGACGCTGGTGGTGGCGTGGGACGACGTGGGGTTCACCGCCGCCTTTACCGGCGCGCTGACGTGCATCAGCAATGTGGGGCCGGCCTTTGACGTGCTGGGACCCACGTGCAACTTCTTTGACCTGAGCACGGTCAGTAAGGTGGTGCTGAGCTTCGAGATGCTGCTGGGGCGGCTGGAGATTATGCCCCTGCTGCTGCTCCTGTTCCCAGGGCTGTGGCGGAAGCGGTGAGCGCTACAGCTGCTCGGAAATGGCCGCCATGCCGAAGCGGAACCCCTCGGTGAAGCTCCGCAGGCCCTCCTCCTCCCGGATTGTTTCGGCAGAGGACTGCAGTTCACCGGCCTTTTTCGCGCCCAGGGCGTCACCCACCTCAAGCAGCAGCCCTTCCAACGTTTTCCGGGCGCGGCGGCTGGCTTTGGTCTCCAGCTCGCAGCTCTGATAGAGTTCAAAGAAAATGTCGTTCATTTTGTGGTCCTCCAGATATATCGTGATTTACTTCATTATATCACAATATATCTTGATGTCAAGAAGGAGTTTCTAATATGTATGATTCGCACAAAATAGCAGAGCGAATACGTGAGCGGACAAAGCGGCAGGGGAAGACTTTGCGTGTACTGTTAGTGACGGAGTGCGGGCTAAATATCAACACGATATCACACATTGACAGCGGGCGGGATATCACTACCCTGCATTTCGCCAAAATCGCCGATGCTTTGGACTGCTCGGTGGATTACCTGTTGGGCCGTACGGATAACCCGGAGATCAACCGGTAGGGCAAAAAGAAGTAACCGCCCCCAGTTCCCCAACTGTGCGGTTACTTCTTAACCAAACATAGGGGCTAACCGCTTACCGGCAGCGCCCTTTCTATAGATATTATACGTGGACAATATAAAATTGTCAAGCCCCTTGTGAGAATCGAATTCAGCCGCAATCTGGCATCTGGCAGGTATCTTTTGCTGAAAGGTGTAGAGTTGGATTATGAAAGAAAATCAGGAGATACTGACAACGTGTTTTATACTATTTCATCGATTTATTAAAAAGTGGAATTTAACCCTGGCACAAATGGGAATCCTGGTGGGAAAGTATTCCCTGGTAACATTTATATCTGAAAACGAAGATGATATTAATGAATTCGGAGTGGATGGAGCGGTTCACGTGATCGAGGAGTATATACGGCGTCAAGGAGGTATTTTGACCCATGGAGCAGTCAGCTGATACCGCGTATTTTATACAGCAGCGGCTGCACAACGAACTGATTACGGATTATATGGAGAAAAACGGCGTAACAGCAGATGCGGCAGTAGAGGCGCTTTATGCCACGCGGACGATGCAGGCGCTGCTGGATGAAAAGACAGAATTTTATGCCAAAAGTATCAATGAACTGAAATATTTGTTAGAACTGGAACGTCAAAATGACATATATGCCTGGAAAATGCAGGCAATCATTTACTGATAAAAATGCGAAGGAGACATGCCTCATGGAAGAACAATTCAAAGAATACGCAAAACTGCTGGTTGAGGTAGGTGTGAACATCCAGCCGGGCCAGAATCTGGTCATCGCCAGCCCGGTGGAGTGCGCCTGGTTTGCCCGTCTGTGCGCCCAAGCCGCCTACGACGCGGGCTGCCGGGAGGTCATCATGGACTGGAACGACGGCCCCCTGGCCCGGATGAAGTACCTGCATGCCGCCGACGATGTGTTCGACAGTTACCCCGGCTGGCGGGCCGACTTCTGCAACGGGTTCGCCCGTGAGGGCACGGCCCATCTGATCATTGCCGCCGATGACCCGGAAAACCTGAAGGGCGTGCCCCAGGACCGCATCACCCGCAGCCAGCGCAGCGCCGGGAAAGCGCTGGCGGAATTCCGCCGCCTCCAGATGTGCAACGGCTTCCCCTGGTGCATTGCCGCCATCCCCGTTCCCGCCTGGGCCCGGAAGGTCTTTCCGGACCGGAGCGAGGAGGAGGCCATGTCCGGCCTGTGGTCCGCGATTCTCTCCGCCGTCCGGGTCCAGGACCGGGGCGACGCCGTTGAGCGCTGGCGGGAGCATCTGGACACGCTGAAAACGCGGGTCGACAAGCTCAACGGACTGGATTTGGAGAGCCTGCATTATACAAATCGTTTAGGGACCGACCTGGTGATCCGCCTGCCGGAGGACCATGTGTGGGCCGGCGGCAACGGCGTATCCGCCGCCGGCGTGCCGTTCATCCCCAACATCCCCACGGAGGAAATCTTCACCGCCCCCCTCAAGGAGGGCATTGACGGCGTAGTCTACGCATCCATGCCCCTGTCCCACCGGGGGAATCTGATCGACAAGTTTTGGATGAAGGTGCAGCGGGGCAAAATCGTGGAGGTCCACGCAGAGGTGGGGGAGGAGGCCCTGCAGGCCGCCATCTCCGTGGACGAGGGCGCGTCCTATTTCGGCGAGGTGGCCCTGGTGCCCTACGACAGCCCGATCTCCAACCAGCGCCTGCTCTTTTATGAGACCCTCTTTGATGAGAACGCCTCCTGCCACCTGGCCTTTGGCGAGGCGTACTCCGAGTGCATCAAAGGCGGCACGGAGATGTCCAAGGAGGAGCTGAAGGAGTGCGGCCTCAACGACTCCATCACCCACGTGGACTTCATGGTGGGGACGGCGGACTTGTCCATCACAGGCCAGACCTGGGACGGGAGGGAAGTGCCCATTTTTGTCAACGGCAATTTCGTGATATAATTGGCCCTGTCCAACGGGCAAAGGAGCGGGACTCCCTGTGGGAAGTCCCGCTCCTGCTGTCTTTATTTCTTCTCCTTAGAATCCACGACCTTGTGCAGCATCTCGCTGAATTCGTCCAGGCTCATAGCGCCCAGGTCTCCCTCCGCCCGGTGGCGGACGGACACCGTGCCGGCCTCCATATCCCGGTCGCCCACCACCAGCATATAGGGGACCTTCTCCAGCTGGGCCTCCCGGATCTTCTTGCCGATCTTCTCGTTCCGGCCGTCCACTTCCACCCGGAAGCCCTGGGCGTCCAGCTTTTGGGCGATCTCCTTGGCATATTCCGCCGCACGGTCCGTTACCGGCAGCATCTTCACCTGCACAGGGCTGAGCCAGGTGGGGAATGCGCCCGCGAAGTGCTCGGTGATGACCCCGATGAACCGCTCGATGGAGCCCAGCAGGGCACGGTGGATCATAATGGGGCGGTGCTTCTCACCGTCTTCGCCCACGTATTCCAGCTCAAACCGCTCCGGCATCTGCATATCCAGCTGAATGGTGCCGCACTGCCAGGTCCGGCCCAGGCTGTCGGAGAGATGGAAGTCCAGCTTGGGGCCGTAGAACGCGCCGTCCCCGGCGTTGATGACAAAGTCCTTGCCCATCTCTGTGATGGCGGCCTGCAGAGTGTCCTCCGCGAATTTCCAGACCTCCTCGTCGCCCATGTGGTCCTCGGGCATGGTGGACAGCTCGATCTGGTAGGTCAGGCCAAAGGTGGAGTAAATCTCGTCAAAGAGCTTTACCACGTTTTTGATCTCGTCCTTCATCTGGTCCGGGGTCATAAAGATGTGGGCGTCGTCCTGGGTGAAGCAGCGGACACGGAACAGGCCGTGGAGCGCACCGCTCATCTCGTGGCGGTGGACCAGACCCAGCTCCGCCGCCCGCAGGGGCAGGTCACGGTAGGAGTGGGGCTCGTTCTTATACACCAGCATCCCGCCGGGGCAGTTCATGGGCTTGACGGCGTAGTCCTCCCCGTCAATGACCGTGGTGTACATGTTGTCCTTGTAGTGGTCCCAGTGGCCGGACTGGTGCCACAGGTGTTGGTTGAGGATGACGGGGGTGGCGATTTCCACATATCCATAGCGCTTATGGCACTCCCGCCAGTAGTCCAGCAGCGTGTTTTTCAGCACCATGCCCTTGGGCAGGAAGAAGGGGAATCCGGGGCCCTCCTCAGACATCATAAACAGGCCCAGCTCCTTGCCCAGCTTCCGGTGGTCCCGCTTCTTGGCCTCCTCAATGCGGGCCAGGTACTCATCCAGCTCGTCCTTCTTGGGGAAAGCCACGCCGTAGATGCGCTGGAGGGTCTGGCGGCTGGAATCGCCCCGCCAGTAGGCGGCGTTGCAGGCCGTCAGCTTCACGGCGTTGCCCTTGATGCGTCCGGTGGAGTCCACGTGGGGGCCGGCGCACAGGTCCACGAACTCGCCCTGCTTATAAAAGCTGATGACCGCGTCCTCCGGCAGGTCGTTGATGAGCTCCACCTTGTACGGCTCGCCCTTCTCCTCCATGTACCGGATGGCCTCCTCACGGGGCAGCTCGAACCGCTCCAGCTTCAGCTTTTCCTTGCAGATTTTCCGCATCTCGCCCTCGATCTTCTCCATGATCTCCGGCGTAAAGGCGATGGGGGAGTCCAGGTCGTAGTAAAAGCCGTTGTCGATGCTGGGGCCGATGGCCAGCTTTACCTCCGGGTACAGGCGCTTGACGGCCTGGGCCAGGATGTGGGAGCAGGTGTGCCAGTAGGTCTTGCGGTAGGTCTCGTTTTCAAAGGTGTACAGATTTTCTTCGGACATTGTGATAGCTCCTTTCAGATTTCGGGGCAAAAAAAGTTCACCCCTGACTTGGATTCAGGGGTGAAGTCTATTGTACGCATATTGCGCGGAAACTCCACGGTTCCACCCTGCTTACGGCGCATGGGCCGTCGCTCGTGACCGCTGTAACGGGCGGGTCCCGTCCCGGTTATCCCGGACTGCTCCGGAGTGGTACAGCCGCGGCGGACCGCAGGCGCCTTACACCCAATGGCACCCTCTCTGCAACGCCGTTTCGCGGTTTCTTCTCCTTCATCGCTGTTACTGCCATACTATAGCACCGCCCGCCGGAGTTGTCAAGAGCCTGATTGGATAAAGCGGGCAGCAGCCAGATGGCATCAAAGGTGTTTGGTTTTTGATTTGCCCGCCATTTTGGGCAGCTCCGGCAGCGCCGGCCGATCGATGTGCCCGGTCAGCAGGTACGCATCCAGCGGCCTTGCCAGCAGATTCATCAGCAGCACCGCGCACCCCGCGCCCTCGGCAAGGGGTCCATAGTAGCGCAGCAGTACCGTCAGAAAACCGCAGCCAGCGCCATAGAGCAGCTGCCCCGCCGGGCTGATGGGCGACGTAACGGGGTCGGCAGCCATAAAGAACGCCGCCAGCAGCAATCCGCCGCTGAGCAGCTGGCAGAGCATCCACTCCGTGCGGTCATTCCCCCAGGCGAAGACAAAGGTCAATATCGCGGCAGTGCCCAGAAATGCGGCGGGAATCCGCCAGGAGATGGTCCGCCGGCCAATGAGAAACAGCCCGCCGGCCATCAGCAGCAGCGCGCTGACCTCCCCCGCCGCGCCGCTGGTCAGCCCCACCAGCAGCTCCGGCAGGCTGTACAGCTCCCGCAGCCCCGCCAAATCGTTGGCCCGCAGCAGCTCCAGGGGCGCGGGCATAGCCGCCGCATCCACAGCGCCCCAGAGGGGGACGGCGGTGTGGGGGGCCGTCCACAGGGTCATCTCCCCGCGCCACAGCAGCGCCAGAAGCGTCTGGGCAGCCAGGGCGGGGTTGAGGAGGTTCCTGCCGATGCCGCCGAACAGCTGCTTGACAACGACAATGGCAATCAAGTCCCCCAGCAGCAACAGCCAATAGGGAACCGTCACCGGGCAGGACAGAGCCAGCAGCAGCCCCGTCACGGCGGCGCTCAGGTCCCCCACCGTCATATCCTGCCGCCGCGCCAGGCGGAAGAGCAGCTCACACACACAGCAGCCCGCAATGGATACCAGCGCGTTGACCGCCGGGCGGGGACCGAAGTTGTACACGGCGAAGCCCAGCGCCGGCAGCAGGGCGGTGAGGACAGCGGCCATCATCTGCCGCGTGCCGCTGGCCGTGCGGATGTGCGGGGCGGAGGAGCCGGTCAGGTTCAGTTTGCTGTAGTTCATGCTTCCTCCTTTCCAAGCCGCTCCTTGGCGGTCCGGAACGACTGGAGCAGCGGCGCCCGGCCCGGACAGACATAGGTACACGCGCCGCACTCAATGCAGTCGGCCAGGCCGGCCTGCCGCAGCCTGTCCAGCCGGCCCGCCTGCTCGTACCGGTACAGGACAACTGGCCGCAGGCCCACAGGGCACACGCTGACGCACCGCCCGCAGCGGATGCAGCGGGGGTGGGCGGAGGAGCGCTCCTCGTCCGCGCAGAAGGCCAGGACGGCGGCGGCGCTGCTGTCCAGCGGCGCGTCCATATCGTACTGGGCGTGGCCGGTCATGGGGCCGCCCAGCAGGATTTTAAAGGTCTTCGGGTCCACGCCGCCGCAGGCATCCAGCAGAAAGCGGATGGGGACGCCCACTGGGCAGAGCAGGTTCCGCGGCGCCTGTATGCCGGAGCCGGCCACGGTGACGATCCGGTGGGTCAGCGGGCGGCCATGAAAGACGGCCTCATACAGGGCGGCGGCAGCGGGGGCGTCCACCACGGCGCAGCCAATGGCGGCGGCGGAGGCCCCCGGCGGCGTCCGCCGTCCGGTCAGCGCGCGGCAGAGGGGCTTTTCGGCGCTCTGCGGGTAGCGGAGGGACAGGGCGTCCACCACGGCAGGGGCTCTCAGCTCCTGGATTTTGGCCCGCAGGACCTGGATCGCCTCCCGCTTCTCCCGCTCCAGCGCGATATGGACCCGGTCCACGCCGTACAGCCGCGCCAGGACGCCGGCTCCCCCCAGCAGCTGCTCCGGGTACTCCAGCGCAAGACGGTTGTTCGCGGCCAGATAGGGCTCGCTCTCGCAGGCATTGATAATGACGGTATCCGCCCGGCCCATGCCGGCGGCTATCTTTTTGTGGATGGGCAGATGGGGGGCGTTCCACTCCGTGATGCCGGAGCTCTCCAGGCGGGAGAGGAGCTGCCGCGCTGTCAGGCGGTCGGGGTTTTCCGGCGGCCGCACGGCGGGGCAGAGGGCGCCGCTGAAATCGTTGTCCACCACTACGCTCAGCACGGACGTGCCGCTGGGCTGGACCTGGGGTGATACGGTGCTGACCCGCCCGGCAATGGGGGTGTGGACGGCGGGCAGCCCCTCTGCGATCTTCTGCCCGACGGTGACGTAATCCCCGGCCTTGACGCCGGGGCGGCAGGGGACGCCCCCCTGGAGGGGCATCGGAAGCACCACCCGCGGCGGCGGCGGGAGGGGCTCGATCGGTTTGTCGAAGGCGGCATTTTTCTCTCGCAGGGGGTATCCGCCGCCCAATAGACCATGTGTCATACTTGTTTTGCTCCTTGCAGTTAGCTTTTCCCGTATCTCATCATACCCCAATTGCCGCCGGTTGTCCAGAAAATTCGACAATATATTTTCCAATTCCCGCAAACAGCCAGAACCACCCATCCTCTCCGCGCCGTGAAAAGAGGATGCGCGACATTCGTTATACGGGCGCGGCGCTGTCCGGCTCCTCCTCAAATTGGCGGACAAAGCTGTTGTGATATTTTTCCTCGCCCATTTTCCGGGCCTTCACCGCGTCCTCGTAGTTTTTGTAACTGCCCAGATAGTGCCGTGTACCCTTAAAGCAGATGGTGGCCCGCCAGCGCTGTTTTTTCATCATCCAGTCCACACCGGGGACGCCGCTGGTATTGTTGCGGCGCACGGTCTTGGTCCGAATCATCTCCACACAGGTACCGTCCACATAGGTCAGGCTGGCTAGGCCCACTGCGGCGGTCTCCCCAAGGGGCTCCCTGTCGCAGCCGCAGGACGTCCTGTGTCCATCCCTGAGCCGCTTGGTCATTACCACAGTCTCCCGTCCGCAGTCGCACCGGCAGCGCCAGGCCGTGCAAGAGCTGATATTTTTTGCCGGCCCCAGCACGACGAGTTTTCCGAACCGCTGCCCAGTGAGGTCCAATTTTTTCGTGCGGTGCCCGCGCCGCACCGCGCTGCTCTCTGTGTTTTTCAAGCCCTCACTCCTTGTCTGATACCAATTTCTGAAACGTGTACATTCCTGCAGGGTGATATTGCTGAAAATACTCTTTAGCAATACCTTGAAAAATTTGGATTTTTGTGGTAAACTGCAGTGAATGCAAAGTAAGAGGGCTTTTACAGGAATGTACACATTCCTGTAAATTTGGTATTTTACAACAAGCAGGCTTTTTCGCAAATTCCGCCCCACAGCAAATTGCAAAAGGTTCTGCAGGACTTGTTTCCACAAGCTCTGCAGAACCTTTTATCTTTCCCCATTCTCATCAGGACGCATGCTCACCGCAGCCCTTGGAAAAACCGGCTCAAAACCTCCCCGCACTCCTTTTCCAGAACGCCCCCCACCAGCGCGGGCCGGTTGGGAAAATCCTCCATAAACAGGTTCAGTACGCCGCCGCAGGCCCCCATAGTCCGGTCCCGCGCGCCGAAAAACACCCGGGAGATCCGCGCGTTCAGGATGGCCCCCGCGCACATGGGGCACGGCTCCAGCGTCACATACAGCTCACAGCCGTCCAGCCGCCAGGAGCCCAAAACCGCATTGGCCTGGGCGATGGCCTCGGTCTCCGCGTGGGACAGGGCGCTCCGCTTCTCCTCCCGCCGGTTCCGCCCCCGGCCCACAATCACGCCGCGGCGCACGATGACGCACCCCACAGGCACCTCGCCCGCTCCCGCAGCCTCCTCCGCCAGTGCCAGCGCCGCGCGCATATACACCTCCTGCAAGGGCAGCCCCTCCTTTAAAAATTTCTTCATTGGTAATAAAAACTGGAATAGTTGTCCAAACTTCACATAGATTGGGAACAAAGGAGGGATTTTCCATGAAACGCATTTCCCCCATTCGTACCCGGCGCACGGACGCCCCTGCGCTGCTTGAATTAAAGACAAGCCTGCGGGACACCCAGAACGCGCTCAGCCACGCCTACGCCGCCTTCGACTACACCAGCGACCCGGAGCTGACAGAGGCCTGCATCTTTGAGATCCGCTCTCTCCAGGCCCGCATGAACTATCTGGTGCGGAAGATCAAGGAGCTGGACCACTGCGCCGCGGCGGCGGCTCGGACGGCAGGGAGGGCACGATGGACGTAAGGCTTCTTCTGATGCTGGCACTGGGAGGCCTGGCGCTGCTGGCCATAGCGGCGCGGGCCTTCTCCGCGCCCCTGCGGCTGGCCGCGAAGGCGGCGGTCAATATGCTCCTGGGCTTCGCCGCCCTGCTGCTGCTCAACGCTACCTCCCCGGTCACCGGCATCAGCCTGGGGGTGAACGTCTTCAACGCCCTCGTCGTGGGCATCCTGGGCGTGCCGGGACTGGTCCTGCTGCTGCTGGTGCAGTGGGTGCTTACATAGGCCCTTTTTATCATCAAAGCGGCCCGATTTGGCATTACTATCCTTTCAGCAAAACAGAATATTGTCCTACTTTTTTGCGGCAAAATCGTCGCTTTTTCGGCCAAAGCAGGCATGGATAAACCAAAATTTACCATATTCCACATTTGGCAAATTCAGGGAAAAACACAACATCTTGTATACCCTGGAGGGGGGCTGTATCCCCTACATTGTGGTTTTGCGAAAAAAATCTTTTCCCCTCGACCGCTTTCGACAAAATCTGAAGGGCCTGTCCGCTATACTATGCGACAGAGAGCGACAGACACTGCTGGCTTTCCCCAGATATTGCCAAAATTTCTTGCTTCCAGCGGGGCCGGAGCCGCCGTGCCCCTCGCTCTGCCACTCCCTCACTACATGCCTGCCCCGAAAAAATGGGCTGATTTATGGAGGAAACGTCTATGAACTATCAAAAGGAATACGCTATGTTAGTCGGCCAGGTTGACAGGGCGCTCTCCATTTTGGAGCGGTACGCCCCCGGCGACCCTGTTGTCAGGAAAGCGGGAGATTTGCTCATCACCGCCCTCAGGGAGGCGGAGGAACACTACATAGCGCAGCAGCCATGACCGCGCTGTTGTTTCACGAAATATGCCGCCCGCTGCCGGGCGGCATATTTTTTATCCAATAGACGGAGTCTCCTCCCCAGGCACGGCCTTCGGGAAGCCCATCACCGCCGCGAAGTCCTCTCCGGACATGGTCTCGTGCTCCAGCAGATACGCCGCCACGGACTCCAGCTTCTCCCGGTGCCGCTCCAGCACCGCCTCGCAGCGGTGGTAGGCCGCGTCGATAATGGCCTTGACCTCCCCGTCGATCCGGGCGGCCACCTCCTCCGAATAGGCCTTGGCCTGGGCCATACTGCGGCCAATGAACACCTCGTCGTGGCCGGAATCGAAGCTCACCGGCCCCAGCTTTTCACTCATGCCGTAGGTCATGACCATCTTCCGGGCCATACCGCTGGCCCGCTGGATGTCGTTGGACGCGCCGGTGGAGATATCGCTGAGGAACAGCGCCTCCGCCACCCGGCCCCCCAGCAGGGCGGCGATCTCCTCCTCCATATACCGCTTGGAGTAGTACCCCCGGTCGTCGGAGGGCAGGGCAATGGTCATGCCCCCGGCCTGCCCCCTGGGCACGATGGTCACCTGATGGACCGGGTCCACGCTCTCCAGGCAGTGGTGCATCACCGCGTGGCCGGCCTCGTGAAAGGCGGTGAGCCGCCGCTCGTGCTCCGGCACCACCCGGCTGCGCTTTTCCGGCCCGGCGATGACCTTGATGACCGCGTCCTGCAGATTCTCCATGGAGATGAACTTGTGGTCCTGGCGGGCGGCCAGCAGCGCGCCCTCGTTGACCAGGTTCTCCAGATCGGCCCCCGTAAAGCCGGACGTCCCCTGGGCCAGCACATGCAGGTCCACGTCCTCCGCCAGGGGCTTGTTCCGGGTGTGGACGGCCAGGATCTCCTCCCGGCCCCTGCTGTCCGGACGGCCCACATACACCTGCCGGTCGAACCGCCCCGGACGCAGCAGCGCCGGGTCCAGGATATCCGCCCGGTTGGTGGCCGCCAGGACCACCACGCCCTCGTTGTTGGAGAAGCCGTCCATCTCCACCAGCAGCTGGTTCAGCGTCTGCTCCCGCTCGTCGTGTCCGCCGCCCAGGCCCGCGCCTCTCTGGCGGCCCACGGCGTCGATCTCGTCGATGAACACCACCGACGGGGCCACCTTTTTCGCCTCGTCAAAGAGGTCCCGCACCCGGCTGGCGCCCACGCCCACGTACAGCTCCACAAAGTCGGAGCCGGAGATGGACAGGAACTGCACCCCGGCCTCACCGGCCACGGCCTTGGCCAGCAGCGTCTTGCCGGTGCCCGGAGGGCCCACCAGCAGCACGCCCTTGGGGATACGGGCCCCCAAATCCAGATACTTTTTCGGCTCCTGGAGGAAGCTGACGATCTCCTGCAGCTCCGCCTTCTCCTCCTCCGCCCCGGCCACGTCGGCGAAGCCCCGCTTCTCCTTGCTGTCCGAGCCAAAGCGGATTCTGGCCCGGCCAAAGCGGCGGCCCTGGTCCATGCCGCCCCCCTGCCCCTTGGTCATCATATACTGCCAGAACAGGAAGATGCCGCCGATGAGCAGCATATACAGCAGGATCTCACTCCACCAGGGCGGGGAGTAGGTGGGGGCGTAGTCGTAGTCCACCAGGACGCCGCTGGCCTTCTGTTCCCGGATCAGCCCGCCCAGGTCCTCCCGGAAGGCGTCGGTGCTCTCCAGCTCGTTGCGCACCGTATCGCCGCTGACCAGGTTCAGGTACAGGCTGTCGCCGTCCTTCACATAGAAGCTCTTCACCTGCTCCCCCCGGAACAGCTCCTGCACCTGGGCATAGGTAACGGAGGTCGTCCCCATCGTTCCATAAAAGATGTAATACGCGGCCAGCAGCAGGATGATGGCCATAAAGTACAGCCCGAATCCGGGGGTTCTTCCTTTTTTTGTCAAGGGACTCCACTCCTTTTATTTGGTTTCTACTCAGATAGGTCAAAGGCTTTTTTATACCCATCCAGGGAATCAACAAACACTTGAACAGCCGCAACCTCAGGCGCAGACAGCTCTTCGATCTCGGCAATCAGCCGTTTTTTGGCGGGAGTGGAATTGGCAGCGGCAAGATTTACCGCGTAACAATCCCCCTCCCCAGTCAGCACCCATTGGGCAGAGTATCCATATACTTGTTCAATCAGCAGGGCAAGCGCTTCAGAAATGCTGCGGCGCTTGCCATTCAGCAGGTTCGATACATAACTTTCCGTGACCTTGATGTCGCCCGCAAAGTCCTTCTGTTTTATATGCTGCTCATGAAGAATGCGCCGAATCCTGTCCTTTAGCTCCATTTGACCACCTCGCAGACAGCATACCATAAAAATTTTCCAAGTCAAGAAGATGTTGTTGACTTGCTGCCACAGAAACGTTATAAGTAACTCAGACAATCACTTTGTATACACTTCCGGCTTCAGCACGCCGATATACGGCAGGTTCCGGTACTTCTGGCCGTAGTCCAGCCCGTAGCCCACCACGAATTCATCCGGCACGACGAACCCGGTATAATCGGGGGTAATCAGCTTGGTCCGGCGGCTGGGCTTGTCCAGCAGCGTGCAGATGGACACGGACGCCGCCCCTTTTGTCATAAAATACTGCTTGAGGAAGTACAAAGTGTTGCCGGAGTCCAGGATATCCTCGATGACCACCAGATGGCGGCCGGAAATATCCTGCTGGATATCGTGGGTGATCTGCACCACGCCGGAGCTGCTGGTGGAGTTGCCATAGGAGGATACGGCGATAAACTCCACGTCGCAGCGCACCTGGCAGGCCCGGACGATGTCCGCCATAAAGATGAAGGCCCCCCGCAGCACGCTGACGAACAGCGGCTCCTTGTCCTGCAGGTCCTCAAACATCTGCGCGCCCATCTCCTTGATGCGCCGGGCGATCTCCTGCTCGCTGTACAGCACCTTTAAGATGTCCTGATCCATATGTTCCATACGCTCACTCCTTTATCTTTTCTTCAACTGGTGTAAATGTGACCGCCAGGCAGGGCCGGCCCGCTCTGGGGGTCAGGTCCCCATCCACGGCGACGCCCAGCGCGGCCACGGGACGCCCGCCTGCGTACAGGACAGGGCGCTCCCCCCGCCGTTCCGCCGGGATGCCCCGGTCCTGGAAGAGCCGCTTCAGCGTCCGGCTCCCGTTTTCCACCGCCAGCCGGCCCGTCCCGTCCCAGGCCCCCACCGTCAGCGCTCCGGCGGACGCATCCAGGGCCAGGGTATCCGGCCCCCAGGTCTCCGGCGACGGCGTTCGCCGCAGCGTCACCTGCCAGGGCCCCCAGCGCTGCCGGCCAAACGCCAGAAGCAGGGGCGGCGGGAGGGGCTCTGTTTTCCGCACAGTCAGCCGGTGGGCCTGACGGACCGCGCAGAGGTTCCCCGGCAGGCAGACCATGCCGCCGCTGCCCAGCCCCAGCACCGCCTCCACCTGCCGCCGGGTCAGGGTCACGCCCAGCCGCTGCCCCATGGTCCGCACCAGACGGCGGCGCATGGCCGGGTCCTGGCCGCTGAGCGTTAACGCCGGCAGGACCATCTCCCGCCCGTCTCCGGGGGGCAGGAGGGCGTCGGCCTCCCGCTGCAGATGCTCCTCCTCCTCCCGCAGCAGGCCGCCCGCCGCAGCGATGCGCCCGGTGCAGCCGGGGGAGAGCGCCTCCAGCAGGGGCAGCGCCTCCAGCCGCAGGCGGTTGCGGGTATAGGCGGCGTCGCCGTTGGTCTCGTCCTCCACATAGGCGATGTGGTTTTCCGCCACATAATCGTCGATCTCCCCCCGGCTGATCTCCAGCAGGGGGCGGACGATCCTGCCCCGCACCGGCGCAATGCCGCACAGCCCCCGCAGGCCGGAGCCCCGCAGCAGGTGGAGCAGGACGGTCTCCGCGTTGTCGTCCCGGTGGTGGGCGGTGGCGATGCGCTCCGCCCCCAGCCGGTCCGCGGTCTCCTCCAGAAAGGCGTACCGCAGCTGCCGGGCGGCGTCCTCCACCCCTCTCCCGGCGGCGTGGGCGCGCACGTCCCCGCTTCCGGCCACAAAGGGCACGCCGTGGCCGGCGCACCAGTCCCGGACGAATTGCTCGTCCCGGTCCGCCGCAGGCCGCAGCCGGTGGTTGAAGTGGGCGGCGGCCAGCGTCACCCCCGTCCCCGCCGTCAGGCGGAGGAGGATATGGAGCAGGGCCATGGAGTCCCGCCCGCCGGAGACGGCGCACAGCACCGTCCCCTCCGCCGGGAGCATGTCCCACTGCCGGCAGTAGGCCCCGGCCCGCCGCGCAAGCTCACTCGTCATCGAAGCGCATCTCCACAGTGCTGAAGGTGGTATATTCCGGGGTCCAGCGCAGGGGCACCTTGCCGGTCTCCCCGTGGCGGTTCTTGGCAATAATACATTCCGCTATATTTCGGTTTTCTGTATCCTCATTGTAATAATCCTCCCGGTAGAGGAAGATCACGATATCCGCGTCCTGCTCAATAGCGCCGGAGTCCCGCAGGTCCGAGAGCATGGGCCGCTTGTTGTCCCGCTTCTCATTGGCGCGGCTGAGCTGGCTGAGGCAGACCACGGGCACGTTGAGCTCCTTGGCCATGATCTTCAGCATCCGGGAGATGTCGCTGACCGCCTGCTGCCGGTTTTCCCCGGCGTAGCTCTTGCCGCCGGAGGAGCTCATCAGCTGCAGATAGTCGATGACCACCAGGCCCAGGTTGTCCAGCCGGCGGCACTTGGCGTTCAT
>Ga0073906_1003983_pt1 | contig 15623 bp, 18 predicted proteins | sample Inofromicrocosms_FD_65485 | JGI IMG/M metagenome (GOLD analysis project Ga0073906, IMG submission 65485) | Mouse cecum microbial communities from Vienna, Austria - Inoculum for glucosamine and mucus D2O microcosms | ecosystem: Host-associated > Mammals > Digestive system > Large intestine >... | reverse complement strand
CTCCAATTCTTCGGAAATATCATTTTCCGTATCATCAGGTTCATGGTTATAGATAATCAGAGCAGTAGCGTTCAAGAGATTATGCGCCATTATTTTATAGCTATCTCGAAGGTCACTCGCTACCATCTCCGTTACTCTTGTTTTAATATCGGTGCCAGTATAGCTAACCTCTACGCCTAGTTGCTCGGTCAGGATAACTTCTTGCGCAATTTGATGAGTTTGGCGAAGTCCATCTAGTTCCGTCTGGATCGACTGAATATCTTTTTGTATTTCTGTATCATTCTCAAAAGCTCGCAGAAGCGAGGCCTCTAGCGCGTCGAGTTGCTTTTCCAGATTATCCTCGGCGTTCGCCTCTATCAGAGCTGACACTTCATCTGCTATGTGCGTGATAATACTACGCGTGATATGGTCATACGCTACGAGCAAGTTCGGCGATACTAAATCTTCTTTTTGCCTCGTGAATGTCGGCGGTTCTTCTGGCTCCTCGATATCGAGGCTTTTCACTATCGCCACCAGTTCGGACTTATCTGCCGTATCATTCTTGCTGACTTTTTGTTCTTTTTGTAACCCCTTATAACTCTCTGGTAGCCGCAGTGCCTCCACGCTACTATCTATAGTGAAACCTGCGTCTATCATGGTTTTAAGGGCCTCGGCTTGAAGCTTGCGGGTATCAGTCAGCATTGGCACTTCGTAATGAAAACTCAACGCATACCCCATGCCACCAGTTACGCGGTTCAGTTCATGTGTGAGCTTACTGTAAATCTTCACGAGCATAGGGTAAATAACGCGCCGAGAAAAGATATAATCAGCAACTTCGGCGCTGGCGTAATTACTATTCTGAAGATGTCCGCGGACTTCTTCAGGCACGCCAAACACACTCTCTAGCTTACGATTAGCTTGATTATAGACTGGCTCTAGCGTGAGGTCTTTGTTAGTTTGGGCGAACGGCGTCCATTCTATCTTGGCAGGAACGGGCTTACCCTCTAGCGTCTGGCTTGGTCGCATATTATAGATCGTATTGCCAGCATTACTGGCACCACGAAACTTCGCCTCAATAGTATCAACTGCTTCGTTAAACTCCTCGGCACTATCGGCAACGATGGTGAGCATACCAGCAGGACGAGCGTTATTACGGAATTGGGCGTTATGATATTCTGCGATATAATCATCGGTTGTCGCCCATTTCTTACTAGCGACACTTGGAGAATAGCCATCAGCGAGATGATACGGATTTACTGCGAGCGATAAGCTAATGACTTCTTTCTCGGTAAAAACTTTGCCGTTGATACCATATTCACTCTTGCCATCGACAATACGCTCGCTGACGCCCTCCATAAAAGTTAGCCCTGCGATATTCTGCTCGGTGATACTTCCACCTGCTTCCAGCTCGCCGTTCGCACCATTACGCCAAACTAGGAGATGGACTTTTGGATGGACGAGGAGCATAACGGCCAATGCTTCCATGAAGTCAGTGCTACACATTTCTTTATTTGGATGATTTAGTACTTCGAGCAAATGAGCATTTGGCTTCTCTTTACCATTAGCGTCTAGCGCGATCGGCTGAACTTCAGCGATAGCGTCCGCAATACGGCTGATACTGGGGTAAGTATTGTCATAAGAGCCGTTTTTCAGACCGAAGCCCGACAAGCCTAGCATGGGTAAATGAGGCGTGATACCAGCAATCGCCCCGACATCGGGCATTTCCGGCTGTTCTGGTGCTGGCGTCTTGCCGAGCAAAGATTTAAGTTTATCAAACATGAGTTATAATTCCTTTGATTATCTGGTATTGTGTTTATTATTAGGAACGGGTGTCAATAACCTAGCTCTCAGCGCTCTCTAGCGTTACACCTTGTGTGTATCGACGAGGAACGCCGTATTTTTCCGTCATATGGAACGGAAATAGTCGATGTATCGGACGCGCCGCGACATAGTCCTTTGGATACTTCGCAACAAACTCGCCGCTCGTATCTAGCACTGCGTTCTTCACAGTAGCACCTACGGTCATTCTCGTTGCTACTCCTGCGGACGAGTTTTTGTAATAGGAGCTTATGTTTTCGGGGTATATGGTTTTACGAGCTTCTTTGAGCGCACTATCACCGCCATTCTCATAAACTTGTTGATAATAGCCCGCATAGATTTCCAGTTCTTGATAATCCCAACCTCGGCTAATTTGCGTCGTTCCGACACTCTCGTTAGAACGAAGCGTCTTGTAGTAGCATACGGGCGCGCCGATAGTTACATACGACAGCCTCGCAATCGTATTAGACAGATAGCCTCCAGAACTGTTGCGTAGTTGTTCGCGTTCTACAAACGGCACGCTATGCTTCCGTAATGCGTCATCTACACAGGATAAGTAGCCACGGTAGAAATTGGCGTTATAATTCGTATCGCTAGTATGCTGAAGTTCGCGCCATAGTTTATCATTGTTCTTGCGACCATCTTTAGCGGAGTTGAGCCAAGCCCACATATTAGATTTGATATAAAAGGGGTTGCCGTTGGCGTAATCGGTTTCTACGGTATCGAATTGTATGCCTGGTATAGCCAGCGTGCGCTCCAACACGACATTAAATACATGAAACTTATATCCACTGCCGCCAGACTTAAGATCATTCCAAGTTGCCCCAATAGAGTATTCACTCATATTGCCAGTGTAAGTTTTTGTCGGCACATCGGTCGCATGGACGGCGATAAAGTGCAGAGGGTCGTCAATATAATTGAGCTGGCCATAGTATGTATCGGAATATGAGCCGTATGGATCTAGTATAGATTTGCCGTCGCTAAACTCCGCCCCGAACCCGCCACACTTGGTTGCGATATAATCGACGATTTTACTTTCGCACTCCCACCATGCGTCATACATCTCCAAAAACTTATCACACTCACCTTCTTCTTCGCATTCAGCACAGCTTTGCTGATGCTCCTGATAAGCTTGCTCTATCGCGTCGAGAACTTTGCGCAGTTCATATTCCGCATACGACACCGCTTGTCGCGCCCTGATTATATCAAAGCTATCGTTATAATCATTTTTCTTAAGCGGACGAGTTTTAATATAAGCGAGTGTCTGCCGAAAAGTCATTACCGACAACTGACTACGACTTATATCCGAGATATCTATTGGAAAATTCGTCCAGAGCATATCTCCAGCAGATGATAAATTACCGCAACTACGAATGGCGTGCGAGATATTGTTGTATTGCGACAGAGCTTGTTTGAGTTTAGCGTTAGTAATTTCTGCGTTGTCATAGCGTAAGATTTTCAGAGAGCAGTTGGTTCCACCGACGGCTAAGAATGGACGCTTACTACCATTCATGCCGAAGCTAGATATATTATATGCTCCGCATAAACTCCAGAGCATTTCTCGAACATGACGGAAACGAGGAGCGCGGGTGATGCCATCGAAATTATCTGGCGCATTATTACCTAATTCCTCAATAATATCCTCCGCGAAGTCGCTAAAGCCGTAGCACCAGTTATAACCTCGGTCAAAGGGATCATCATTCTCGGTTCCAGTCTTGCCTTCGTTGAGGAACGCTCCGTAAAGCCCCTTATAGATATTTGTTATAATCTGAAAATAGGTCGGCAGATAGTCGATAATATCGTTAAATAACGCACCGAGAGTTTGGTTATGATATATGGTCATACATGATACTCCATTTATGCTTAATAATTATCACCGACGATTTGTAGTTGCGCTTTAAGCTCGGTCATAAAAGTCCCAAGATCCTCTTGGAGGTCAGAATTAAACTTCGTGAAGTTAGCAATAGCTTCTGCCAGCGTCATCTGGTTTAGGGCGATAGTGCGTAAGTAATCCTCGATATAAATATCGTTGTTTTCATCGCCAATAACACGAGAGGTTAATTCCTTATCTCCATTTGCGTTGTTATCGCAGGAATAACCCAAGAGGTCGTGTTGAAGCTTAACCCTAGCATTTCCACCGCTAAACTTTTTCAGATACTGAAGTGCGGCGTGTATCTTGTTGTAATTATTCGCACAAAGATTTGCGATGTCGCCTAGTGCTACATCGGTTTGAGTAGTTTCGTTACTCGTGAGGGTTAGTGTCGGGTTATTACCAGTCAAGAGTGCGTCGTAAGCTAATTCTGGGAAAATAATACTCGCTACGACCGTTCTTGCTTTGGCTTCATTTGCGACCGTCTGGGCGTCATTCGCGGCAGTTTTAGCTTCGCTAGCCATCGTCTGAACACCGCCTAAAGCAGTCTGCGCACTCTCGGCAATAGTCTTGGCAGAGTTGGCGGTTGTTTTCGCTTCGGCGATCGCTTCGCGTGCCGTAGCAAGTGCTAGCCCCACGCTCACAGGTTCGCCATTCTCATCCGTAATATCAGTTGAAGCTTGAAGCGCCGAGATTTTTCCCGCCTGTTCCGCTAGTGTGTCCGCATTATCATTAGTCTTTGCTTCCAGTTCAGTAAGCTTACTCGCCTGCGTAGTTTTGGCAGTTTCCAGTGCGTCCAGCCTAGTATCATGAATAGTATCTTTACTCTCCAGCACCGTCAAACGATTATTTACTGGTGTTAGATCTACGCTTCCACTACCCTCACCAGTTCCGCCCCCTTCGCCGAGTTCGCCACTCGCAATTTTACTTTCAATGTCGCCAACACGACTAGCTACGCTTTGTAGATTAGTTTTTACTTCCGCTACGGCTCCGGTGCGATTAGTTGCCTCGGTGTCTAAATCTTCACGCATTTTCTGAAGCGTGGCAGTATTGCTATCAATTTTCGTTGCCAGCTCGTCCGCACTCGCTTTGGCGGTATTGGCAGTTTCTTTCGCACTTTGAGCGGTAGTTTGCGCGGATGTCGCAGTAGCGGTAGCAGTTTCGGCTTGAGCCAGTGCGCCATCAGCGGTGGTCTTGGCAGTAGTAGCAGTAGTAGTCGCGGTATCTGCGCTAGTTTTTGCCTCATTCGCCGTCGTTGTCGCGTTACGAGAAGCTTCCATCGCTTCCTCGGCGGTCGTATTCGCAGAATTAGCTTTTACTAACGCTTCCGACGCCGCTTCATTAGCTTTGGTCGCCTCGTTCTCGGCGCGCTGGGCATCTCGACACGCCGAGCCAGCCGACGCCAACGCACTATTTGCGGTAGCTTTGGCACCATCGGCAGTAGCCTCTACATCATCCACGCGCTCGTTAATTTCGCCCTCTAGCTTACTTAATCTTGCCTCTACCGCCTCATTGGTCGGCACTTTAAGCTTGTTTTCCTCGTCAATATCTACCTTGTCCGAGTGCGTTTGCTTGGCGAGTTGTTTCTTTAATCGCCCCCACGATAGCAGGCGGTTTTCCTGATTAGCAATAATTGGTACGCCGTCGTTTTCTCCGAGGTCTTGCTTATCGCCACTTGGTAATTCCGAGAACTTGATCGCTTCCATGTTTTACTCCTTAATAATGTTTAATATCTCCGCTGGCACTCCTCGCCGCCCTGACGCCGTCGCGCGTCCCGCGCTTTGGGCACAAGCGGCTCGTCGCTGGCATCCGGCTGCTTCATCTGTTCGCTCACGCATTGCCGAGTATTAGTTGAAGGAATCATTCATTACTCCCTTCGTTAAATAATTCCGATAGTATTGCCATTAATACATTGACCACGATAGAATTACCAGCTTGTTTATAGAGTTGCGTATTAGAGTTAATCCGACTAGCTTTCTCAAAATCTGTATCGTCAAATCCCATTAGTCGCCAGCATTCTTTTGGCGTAAGTTTGCGAATACGATAAGTTCGGTCAGTTGTCTTTAACCCACTGCGTCCAGCTCTTAATGTCGGTGCGTATTCGCAATAATATCTAACTCCGTCAAACCCCTGCGTATCATCAATAATAATTTTTGGTTGCCGATGTCCACCTCCCATAGTATCTAAAGTCGGAGCTACACCGTCGCAGGAATATACCTTACGCACCTGTTCGCTTGTTTTGATATTGAGTTCTCCCGCTACGCTTATTCCGCTTTTCGACTGCTTAATACTATGCTTAATCCGAAAGTCGTCTATCATCTTTTGGTCAAGATAATACTTTTCTTCTACTTGCTCATCTAAAATGTCATTCAGTTGCATTGACAACTCTTGTTGGGGTGGAAAATCAAATTTGGTAATAATCTTGGGGCTATCGGAACGATTTAGCAATGCTGGAGATATGCCATCCGGTGAATATACTCGTCGTTGCCGTTCATTATCATTCAGAACTTCTTTATTAATATCAAAGACCTTATTTATCTTTCCGTCAGTTTGTTTTGATGGAAAACTGAAATTATCATCGTCCAATATGCTTACTGTAAAAACTCGCTCCCGATTTTGGGGGATACCATAATCTTTAGCATTCAATACTTGATAAAAGTTTCGGTAGCCTAGCTCCACCATTTGCTCTTGATAAGCGTCAAAATTAGGACGATGTTTTTGCGACAGCAGATTTTTTACATTTTCCCAAATCACATATTTTGGGCGAAGTTTCTTAACAATGCGTAAAGTATCATACATTAAGCTGGATCGTGTGCCACTGCCCATATCACCACCAGCTTGTTTGCCAGCAATAGAAAAGTCCTGACAAGGCGACCCATGTATGATTAAATCGACTTTCAAGTCTTTATCCCATTCTCGAATATCCTGTGGTTCAAAGTTAGTGTTATGAATTGCATTAAAAGACCTGATTGCGTATTTATCTATTTCTACGGCATCAACGATTTCGTGCGGTATTTTTAATCGTTCCAAGGCCTTACTACACGCCCCAATTCCAGCAAATAACTCCAATACTCGTATCTTTTCCATCATGCTATTGCTCCTGCCATTTCTGGCGTTTCTTCTGGTATTTCCGTTCCACTCACTTCGCCAAACTGCTCCACCATGAAAATACGCCCAGTTTCCGTAGTGAGAATGGTCGCACGCGAGCTTTCTAGGAAGAACTTCGGGCGGTCATCGGTATAGATGGCGAGTGAGCAGTTGAATGTAATGTGTTCTATCTCACCAGTTTCGTAATTCTTACCGAGGCTGGCGCCGTCGAGCGAATAGTTACGACCACACCAGCGAATAGCCGAACCGATAACATCCTGGATATTTACCACATCATCAAAATCTTCGGGAAAACAATGAACAGTCAGATCACTCGCAGTTCGTCGCAGTTGCGAAGCTCGCTTTAAGCCCATCTTGGCTTTAACGATCGCTTTAATCTTGCGTTGTCCATTGACCGTAGTGCCGACGACTGGCAAGAAATCTATCTCCTCCAAGCCGTTCTTAAAATGCCGAAACACGCTATGATGTGTGCTCTTATCTGGACTATATACAAAGGCTTTTACCATCGTAGGCATTACTCCCCGCCCGAAACATCGGCTTCGGCGCAAATAATTTCAATAAATCAGCGTTATACTCTACGAACTGGTGCATAGGAGTTGAGGCGGTTTCGTCATATTCTACCTTAAAATCTTCCACGGCTTTTGCGACCACACCCCGATTTTGAGCAGCCTCCTGCTCGTCAGAAATTACACCGACAAGGCGTGCTAGCAATAGCTGAATGAGAGGAATATTGTTCTCGTTCTTCTGCGCAGTTATATCTACGCCAAGCAAGGCGTTGAGGCGTGCCGTAGCGACAGCCAGAAACAGCGCAAAATTATTCTCCTCGTTCGGCGTTAATTCACGTCCAAGAAATACCACACATTCACCAGCCGATAAACTGATATTTGTATTAATCGTATCGTCCATATTGATTACTTATCTTTGGTATATGAGGCAGAGCATTCACCCTGCCTCATAGAGGCTTGCCAGATTAGGCTTCACCTCCACTAGTCTTACCAGCCGAAGCGTAGCCAGCAATAGATTTCCAGCCCTGGGCGGTGCCTGCTACTGACTTTTCGTGAAGCAAGACATCGCGGTTATATTCGTGGTCAAACGCCGCACGAAGCATATCAGCACCATGAGCGTAAAGAATGTTGCCACAATTTACTCCGATAACATCGTAACCGCAGTCATCCATGCTTTCCAGCTCCACGACGGTCGCCTTGAGCAAGTTTTCGGTATTAGAGCCAACTGGAAACAGATAGCGTCCATCATTATCTTTCGAGAGCATGAGGTCGGTCATGGTGCCGTCGGGCACGAAAATCGCCTTTTCGCCTGTGCCTTTAATGCCACGAATAACCTTAACAATTTTGTCGTATAGATTATCAGCCTTATCATTGGCAATAACATTCGCAATCGCTTTGGCGTAGAGGATGTCATCGTCGTTACCAGTTTTAACGGAGCGGTCGAGGTCAGCCTTGAATGAGAACACGCCTCGTGTGCCGTCGAACATTCGCGTATCGGCTCCGCTTGGTTTATTAGCGACAGCCTCGGTTACGAACGCCTCCAAGATACGCGTATAAAGTCGCTCGGCCAGCATTTCTGCCCGCATTTGAGTTAGCTCGCCAGTCTGGTCGTCTAGTAAGTCTTGGAGATCCAACTCCATCTTGGCATAGGCGATTTTGTGCTTCCAGTCGCGACGGATACTTTTCGGGGTAATGTAGCCCTTTTTATCGCCTTTAGTATGTGCGCCCGCCTTATCGCTAGTAGAAAATGCGTAAGCTGCGCCAGCGAGGACTTTAGTAGAGCGGAACTTCGCGAGCACTCCGTCTTTACGCTCGAAGCAGTTGAAGAACGCTTGTGCGAGAGTTGTCGGTAAAATCTCCGAGCCAGTTAAACCTTTAGTTGCTAGATGTTCTTTCCAGCTTGCGACTACCGCTTCATTACTTTTGCCATAGTTAGCGTGAATATGTTTAGCAAGATCTGCCATCGCTTCTGGCGTGTCGAGATAGTTTTTCTGGCTAATCGTAATCGTGCTCTTTTGGCTTGGTGCCTCTACGACCTGCTTCTTTGCGATTTCTTCCTGGTTAGTTTCTTTACCATCCATGATTTTCTCCGTTTCTTGATTAGATTTATGATTTTCCTCCTCTGGGGCGTGTTCCGCTTCCATTGAGGCGTGAGTATCTTGCTCTGTCGGTTCTTGTGTATTGTCGGCTTCATCGTCCGTCTTAATTGCCTCAACGCTCTTGGCATTGACTACACGAGCGTCATAATTACAACCTCGCGTAACGAGCGACACCTCTAGCATTTCTCCCTCGGTATAGGTTTTGGTATCAGGGTTAAACGCCCCGCCTCGCCAGCCGATAGAGAACGCATTGTCGAGATGACCCTCGGCGACAAGCCTAAACATCTCTTGTGCCTTATCGCGCGATGAGAGCCCGACCGTAAAAGTGAGTTCTTTTTTCTCGCCGTCATATACCGCACTGCGCACGCTACCGAGCACGCTGTCGATGTCCCAGCCGTCATGGTTTGCGAGGAACGGAATATCAAGCTTCGCATTCGGCGTGCTAGCAAGTTCTGCTACTCGCACGAAACCGCCACCTTTGAGTGGAAGTTTGAAAGTCCCAATCTCCACGATTTCTTTAGCGCGGTCAGGGTTCGCACTAGACGCCACGAAAGTTATCTGATGTTCCTGTTCGGAGCCATCGCTCGCCTTATTGACGAGGGCAGATTTGGTAGATACCGACATGAACTTCTTGTTTTCTTGGTTCATAATTCGTCCTAAAGTTAAAGTTCGTAAAAATTACCACGTGCAAAAACAAAGGGTAGTTAATCCCTCTGGGGTATTAAAAACAAAAGGTAGCTAAAAGCCCTCCGAGTTAAACCTCGCGCATTGTGGTTATCGCCAAAACATTAAGAGTAAAGTAGTCCTGAATAAGAACTGCGGAAGCAGCCTTTACTTTACTGGATCTTAATATATTGGCGGAGCATAAACATCGTGATGATGCTTACGCTCTGACCACATTCTCCATATCATCGCGAACGAGTGTCAATAGTTTTCTGCGAAAACTATCTAATGTCTGCGTCGCTCAAAAGAAAATGCGAGCATTTTTTCACTCGCTATCCTCGCCAGTTCAAGCGTTTTCTCAACAAAAATAATCTCGCATAAAAACGAGGCTAATTATCTTCACTAGCACTCCTCCGCGCCCTCACTCGCCACGCGTTCCGCGGGGCTTCGTCGGTCGCGTCGTCGCTATTCGCGCTGCGGGGCTAACGCCCCTCCGCGCAGCCTAATCTTTTTCTTGCGAGTTGAGTGGGGTATTATCAAGTGTCCTTTTAAGGTCTAGCCATGTTTCATACCAGTCGTCAGGCTTCATATCGTCAGCAATCGCGACGGCTTCTTTTTTAGATTTTCCTTCTTCGTAAATCAGCATTATACACTTGTAATCATAGAGCAGAAAAGGGTCGCCAGGCAGATATTTCCTAATTTCCGCGGTATTATTCTCGCCGTATCGGGGCGTAATATGCTTCCACTCATCTACGACTACCGCCTGTAAAGATAAGCGTTTAATTATTTGCTTTAGGTTAGGGTCTTTTGTCATTTACAACTATTATAGCATAATCATTTATCGGGCGCTACGGCTTACGCCGTCGGGCTATTCACTCCATTGAGCGGGCTATCACTATGAGCACGAATAATGGCTATCTCAAAATACGCCCGCTCAATTTCGCTACTATCCCTAGCGCAAGGTGCAGTTACCATTAATCTTACACTAGAGCCCCTGTTCGGCTTGCCTTTGGCTTCGGACTTCGGGCTTAGCCCCGCCCTGCCCACTATCGCGGTCGCTTCGCCGATCGTCGCCCTGCTCCGTCGGCTTGCTTCAGGAGCGGGGGCGGGGCGCTCGCCTAACCTACTCGCGCCCCTCTTTACCCTCGTCCTCGCCACAGCCTGCGCCCAAAACCCGACAAAAATGTTATAATAACATAAAGAAACGGAGTTAAAATGACAGACGATAAAAAATGTGTAATGATTATAGACGAAAAACTACCGCTCGGCATTATTGCGAATACGGCAGCAATTCTCGGCAATACTTTGGGAAGCCACTACCCCAGTGTAGTCGGAAAAGATGTTTTAGATAAACAAGGCAAACTTCATCTCGGCATCATTGAAATACCTATTCCTATTTTAAGAGGCAACAAAGAGTTTCTTGCCGACTTACGCGCCAAACTTTATGATGATGAATATCAAGATATTATCGTAGCAGATTTTTCTGATGTTGCGCAGTCCTGTAAAACTTACGATGAATATATTGGAAAAATTAGCGAAGTTACACCGGAAGAAATCACTTATTTTGGTATTGCGATTTACGGCGACAAAAAGAAAATTAACAAATTAACTGGTAGCATTGGACTATTACGATAAATTGTAATTTATCACTACCTGACCCCTGCGTATCGCAGGGGTTTCCGCTCCATATCTCGTATCGCATAGGCGATAGCGTCTAGCGCGTGGTCATTGCCGTCCTGTGGCTCGTCAATAGTCTTGCCAGTAGATTTCTTTACACGCCAGCCATAGGTTAAGTATTCGCGCTCTAGGTCTTTGTCCTCGGCAAGATAATGAACTTTGCGTTCTTGGACGAGGTTGATGTTGTAAAGCTTACCATTTACCTTGCCCGAAGCCGATTTGTCGCAAGGAATAGCGCGTAAGCCTGCCTCTTGGAGGTCTTTAATCATTTCTGGCTTGGCGTTATCGCAGACGAACAGTCCCTCGGCTTCGGCGTTAATCGCTACGGCTCGTTCCACGATTTCTTTGCTAGTGAGAAAACTCTGGTAGAGTTTAGTTTTAAGGTAGATTTCTCGGTTCTCGTCATCGTGAATTGCCATAATGGTTGTCGGATCATTATAGCCAAAATCGACGCCGTAACGCTTCAATGACATTGAGATACCTTTGTAAGTATCATGACAGACCCAGCCACGATATACATTGCCCTCTAGTGCACCAATTTCTCCCAGCCCATAAACCCGCCACCAGTTACTCGTGCCGTCGCCTCTATGCTGGAGCAAATCAGCGAGAATAGACGGCGGTAGCCCCTCATTATCTTGATAGGTTAGTTTCTCAAATTGCCAGTCCGTCCGTTTCTTCATTACTTCGGTATGGACCCAGAACTCGTTTATCGGGTTGAAGTCTAGCCATGCCATGACTTCAGTGCGAAGCATGAGTTGGTCGAATGTCGCATAGGGCACGCGATATGCTTCGTTGATAAATAAATAATCACGACCAGCACCGAGGGCGTCGTCCGCCTCGCAGGAAAAGAACTCGACAATAGTGCCAGTTACTTTGTTCGTCCAGGTATGCTTAACTTTATTCTGAATGAACAGCTGCTCGTAATTATGGTGTTTGAGCAACTTCTCCCAGTCGCGTATCACGCCCTTTTCCAGATTAGGGTAAGTATCAGATACTACGCTAATAATCTTATCACGCACAGCAAAAGACAGGTCGCAGAGGTGTATTACCATCGCCGTCGTCTTACCAGCCCGCGCTCCGCCCTGAATGATATTTATGCGTGCCGACATCGCCTCTATCTTTTTGAGTGCCGTAGTATCTTGAAGCATTACTTTTTCTTCTTGGTAGTTTTCTTGGTTGCTCGTGTCGCTTTGGCGCGAGGCTCTGTAATAATCTGGCGCGGAGATAATGGTATCGGCGCCTCGTAGTTAGTCTGATCTACTTGCTGCTTTGGCATTCCGCTATCTTGATTAGTCAGACCATTGAGAATACGCCAGCGTTCCTCGGCAGTTAGTTGATTTTGTGGCTCGGCGATGTCTAGTAAAATACGCGCCACACTTTTCTCATATTCTCCGGTCTCTTTATCATCCAGCAGAACGGACAGCTCGTTTTTATCTAACTTCGCCACCTGTTGAAGTTTGAAACGCAAAGTATCTTCTTTCTTCCACGCCCCATTGTGGCGAGGGTTGCCACCAGCCTTACCAAATTGTTTATCAGCTGGTGGAGCCACTCCAGAAATCGGGCTAACGCCGTTTTTGTTAGCCTGCTTTGTGGCTATTTTTCTCTTTACGACTTTACGCAGGTTTTTCGCCTGCTTGCTCCGTTTTATTGGCATATAGTACCCTCGCTCTCTTTAGTGATGACAATATCAGCTCGTGGGTTCTCTCGGTCAATACCGCCATATCGCACGCTCACGCCATAAACATTGGCGTTGCTATCGTCGGTAATCACGCCAGCTCGCACCAAAGCGTCCAGAATAGAGGTTAGTTGATTATCGAGGTCGCGTCGATGAGCGTCAGGTTCATAAATCGTTACGGCGACGCTACAAGGGCACAAGTCCTCGGCAGTAAAAGCGCCTGCTAATTGCTCCTTGAAGCTCCATATCATGTCGGCTTCATTGCGTTTGGCGGCGTCATTGCTGGTGATATAATTCCTGCCAGTCCGACGATCCTTACGAATAATCTTGCTATTCTTTTTGCTAATCACTACGCCTTTATAGTTAAGCTGTAATTGGCTAATCATCATTATTTCTCCTTAATTTCTTCAATATCAGTTGGTAAGCTCAACCCTCCCGCATAGCTTTGACACGAAATACTATATTTCAGAGCAAGCCGTCGTAAGTCCGAAAGATCGGTAAGGCGCTGTTCCTTAAGCGCACGCGCAAAGGGTTTCCATTTCTCGGTATAATCGCCCATTCCGCGGTCAAACCAGCGATGAAATACTAAACTAGTGCTCCCATAAGTTGCGATAATAGTGTGTTTATCTCGGAATATCAGAGTAAGCTCGCCGATATGACGAATTTGAGGTTTGAATTTGGCTTGATTTATATTTGGCATTTGCCTCCTTTCAGTAGGTTAGATAACAAAAAACAGAGCCGTAGCTCTGCTCATTTTTCATAGTATTTTAGATCTCTGTCTGCGGGAGGGGATAGATTATAGCGTGCGCGGAGTTCAGTCAAGGTCGCTTCGCTCGCTTGACTTCGCTCCTTGTGCGTCCGCTGGGGTTCTTCTATCTCCCGCAGCAGAGATTTTGTGCGTAAGCGGTTTGGTGGGGGTGGGTCGCCTCGGTTTTGGCTTTTTCGTCCCGCCCTGCCTGTGGGGTTGGCGGTGCGGGGCTTGCGCCCCGCCCCCGCCGAACCGCTCGGCGTTAAATTGTGGCGTGTCGTTCTGCTAATGCGCGATAGTGCTTGATGGCTTGCCTGCTCGTGTAGCCGAGATAGTCGCGCTTGCCCTCACTCCCGAAGATTGTAATTCGGCCAGTGTGTATATTGCGCGTCGCGTAATAAATCGGCTCGTAGATTGGTGCCTCGGTCGGATGTTTTACATATACGCGTTTATCGGCGTCGGTTAGCTCGTCGGGGTTATAGAGATTGTTTTTCATCGTTGTCGTCCTTCCTTGTAGATATAGTTGTGTTCGCCAATGCGTTCGGTTATCTGGTAGCCTGCGAAGCGATCGCCCGCGACTTCGCGGGCTTGCTCCGCCCATTCTTTCGCCCGATATTGCGCCATGAAATACGCAATTTTTGCGGGATGGTTCTTGAAGCCGACGACCGCCCGAAATCTGTGCGCTGGGAACTTTTTATTCTCCTTGATGGTGTCGATGTTCGCGTTCTCGTTAAACTTGCCGCCGATAATCATCTCGCACGCTTGATACAATGCACGGGCTTGGGTGTCTAGCCAGGTTTCGCGTTTATTCGGCGGGAGTTCGCCGTTCTTCTTCGCGCGTTGTTCTGATGGAGTAGCGAGGCGGGCGCAGATGTCGCAGTCGCGAAGCAATGAACAACCCGCGAAACTATATTCTTGCCAATTCGTAGCGCCGTTGAGTAGTTGCTTCGCCGTTGGCGTCCCCTCGATGCCATTTTCGCGCGCCTTTTCTAGTAGTTCTTCGGCGTATTCTTGCACACCTCTATCCCATGCGCTAATCATTATCAGCCCCCTCTAATAGTGTCCGAAACTCGCCGAAGCCTAGCCCCTCGCGCTCGATGTCTGCGCCATATAGTCCGCCAAGACCTCGCCAGCCGTTGCTATCAGTGAGCCGATAGAAGCGCAATTTCTGCTCGCCATTCTTGATAATATAGTTATCACGAATGAGTGCAAAAGCACCAAACAGCTCCTCAATGCTTCGCGCGTAGATGTCGCAGCTAGTGCCTGCCCCGATAAACTGGAGCTGGTAAGCTGGCGCCTCATAGATGGTAGCGAGGTCAGTGAATAGATCGGGGATTTCGCGAAGTTTAAGCATTTTCTTCGCCTTCCTCGTATTCATTGGCGCCTACGCTAATAATAGGCATGATACGGCCGTTGCCCATATCTGCCATGAAGTCGCCCCGTGGGGTTTTGTAGAGTGTCGGTTTTGTGCATTTCTTGCGCGAGTTTTTGGTATTCTTTACCATGTTTTACTCCTGTTTAATGTAATAACTTTACTCTTTCATTATAGCACGAACGCCGTATAGAAACAATACATTTTAAGGGGTAAAGTGAAGATTTTTTACGCATTTTCTGCGTCTAACTATAAACACTACAAAGCCAACCGCCGAAGCATAGACGGAATGAGCCACAAAAATCACTCCGCAGGCGGGGGCTTCGCCCCGCCTGCTTCGTGGATTGCCACGCAGCAGAGTGGAGGACGGCGAACGCCAAAGGCGTGCCGATCTCCACTCTAGCTCGCGTGGTCTTAAAATGAGCAATAGTTCAATTTGTAAATGCGCCCAACCAGTCGTTAATGCGGGGCGTTGAAAAACCGCCGACTTTTCGCGTCGGGGTTCGTTTTTTATCGAACTAGAACAAAGCCCCTAACGCTAACATTGGGCTTTAGCCTTAAGCTCTATACAGGGGTCGCGGTTAACTAGTTCCAAGGCATATCGGCATT
>Ga0073906_1003981_pt1 | contig 15629 bp, 14 predicted proteins | sample Inofromicrocosms_FD_65485 | JGI IMG/M metagenome (GOLD analysis project Ga0073906, IMG submission 65485) | Mouse cecum microbial communities from Vienna, Austria - Inoculum for glucosamine and mucus D2O microcosms | ecosystem: Host-associated > Mammals > Digestive system > Large intestine >... | reverse complement strand
AATATGCGCGTCGCCGCCGAAAGGTACGATCGAGAGGGTTTTTCCGCGGTTTCCGCCCAGATCGATCCTGCCGCTTCCCGCAAAAATGCGCGCGGAATTCGTGACCATGACGGCGTGCGCGCCCGCCTTGAACGCCGCGTAAAGCAGGTGCAGGTTTCCCAAAAAATGATCCTCGCGCTTTCCGCCTCCGCCGTAAATGAAAATCTCCGTCGCGCCCGCGGCAAGCGCGCGGGAAAGCGCGATCCCGCCGTCGGTGTCGTTCTTCTCCGCGGGAAATATTTCGGCGGGAGGCGGCACGGGCGGATAGGACAGAGAATCGTAATCGCCCAGATTTTCGTCGATCCGGACCTTGTCTTTCGCCCAATCGTAGGCGCCGTCGCAACAGTAGACGCGGGCGTCCGCCGCGTCGATCTCCCCGCGATAGGGCTCCCCGTTGAGCAGGATCACCGCTTTCATTCGCCGCGCAGCTCCGCGATCGTTCCGCGCATGTCGACCGAACGGAACACGGCGCTTCCCGCGACGATGACGTTCGCGCCCGCCGCCACGATTTCTTTCACGTTCTGCGAAGTCACGCCACCGTCCACTTCGATATCCATTTCTTCTTTTCCGTTCGCAATGCAGAACGCGCGCAGTTTTCTCAGCTTTTCATAAGTTCCCGCAATGAACTTCTGTCCGCCCCAGCCGGGATGCACGCTCATCACGAGAAGCATGTCCGCTTCCTCCACCGTGTCGAACAGCCGCTCGACGGGCGTTTCGGGGTTCACGACGGCGCAGGCGCGCACTCCCCATTCCTTGATCTTACGCATAAGCCGCACCGTGTTTTTTCCGCACGCTTCCAAGTGGATGCTGATGATGTCCGCGCCCGCGCGGGCAAAGCTTTCGATCTGCGTTTCGGGACGGGCAACCATCAAATGGCAATCCAGACCGAGCGCAGTGTGCGGGCGGATGCTCTCCACCATCTGCGCGCCGAACGTGATCGGCGGGACGAAATTCCCGTCCATGACGTCGCAATGCACGAGATCCGCCCCGTTCGCGGTAAGCCGCTCCACCTCTTCTCCGATACAGGAAAAGTTCCCCGCTAAAATCGAAGGCGCGATTTTTGTTTCCAACATGCTTATATCTCCATTTCGTTCGCTTTTTTCGTTTGTCGATCAGTTAGTTATCGGCGCTTCCGACTGTTCCAGATAACTCGCGCGCAACTGCCCGCAGGCGCCGCCGATATCGCTTCCCATACTGCGCCGCAACGTCGCGGAAATCCCGTTCTTTTCGAGCGCCCCCAAAAAACGGTACGCCTCTTTTTCGCCGACGGAACCGAGTTTTCGCTCCTTCACTTCGTTCAGACGGATCAGATTTACGTGACAGGGCTTGCCCTTTAACAGCCGCGCGAGCGCAAGTGCATGCTCTTCGTCGCAATTCTCTCCCGAAATCAGGCTGTATTCAAAAATATACCGCCGTCCTGTTCTGCGGAAATACAGATCGCACGCCTCTAAAATCTCCGAGATTTTGTATTTGTTTGCGACGGGCATGGTGCGGCGGCGTTCGCCGTCCGTGACCGCATGCAACGACACGGTCAGATTCAACGGGATTCCCTCGTCGGAAAATTTCTTCATTTCGGGAACCAACCCGCAAGTGGATAGGCTCACGTTCCGCGCGCTGATATGAATGCCGCCCTCGGCGGTAAGATTGCGAAGGAAGCGGACGACGCCGTCGTAATTATCGAACGGCTCGCCGCTGCCCATGAGCACGACGTTCGTCACCGCGCGCGTTTTCAAATTGCCGCCGCAGGCGCGGTTCACCGCCAGAATTTGGGAAAGGATCTCGCCCGCCGTGAGGTTTCGGACGAGACCGCCCAGCGTGGACGCGCAGAATTTACAGCCCATTCTGCAACCGACCTGCGTGGATACGCATTGGGTGTTCCCGTATTTGTATTGCATCAGAACGCCCTCGATCAGGTTCCCGTCCGCCAAACGAAACAAAAACTTTTTCGTGCCGTCCGCCGATTCGAATGTTTTGTGAATCCGAACAGGTTCGTCTTCGAACCGCGCGAGCAGTTTTTCGCGAAGCGCGGAAGAGACGGGCAGTTCCGAAATTTTTTTCCCCTGCATGAGTCCGAGATAAATCTGCTCCGCGCGGAATTTCTTTTCGCCCAGACCTTCCGTAAGCGAATTTAGCTCGCTTCGGGAAAGATCCTGCAAAATTTTCTTCATACGCCCGCCGCCTCCGCGAGCGCGGAAAACAGCTTTTCGACCATCTCCGGCGTAGGGATATGCCCCTCGTTTTCAAACTCGATCAATTTGAGATTTTCAAGTTCCGACGATTCAATGAACTCCTTCACGTCTTTTACGGGCGTTACGAGATCGCTCATTCCGCCCAAAATGGTGTACGGAATACGCACGCAGGCAAGCTCCTGCCGCAGGTCGATTCCGCTCAGTTCCTGCAAAAGGATCGTGTTTTTACGGTATCCGTTGTTGAAACACGCCAAAAAGTCTTTGAAACGGTAATCTTTGCTCGCCATGATCCCTTTCATCGAATTCTTTCCGCGGCGATCCCCTTTCATGCCGTACGCGTCCGTGTACTTGCGCGCCGCGGCAGAGATCAGAAGGATCTGTTTGACCGACGGCAACGGGCACGATTTGATCTCCCGTATCTGCGCCTTGATTTTTTCGGGCGCGGCGGAATTTTCCACTGCCGCAAAAAATTCTTCCGAACGCAACGGCGGCATCAACACCTGCCCGACGGAAAACACGCCGTTGACGAGGTGCGGCAACGCGAGCGCGGTTTTCAGCGACAGAACGCTGCCCCAGCTGATTCCGACGAGATAGAGCTTTTCCATCGGGAAACGCCCTTTCAGATAGCGGACGAGCTGTTCCGTCATCCGTACGAACTCCTCGGTATCGAAACGGTCGGTCAGCGGATAGTTGTTCGCCCCGCAACCGAGCTGATCCCAATACACGGCGGTAAACCGCTTCGTGACGTCCGGAAACAGCCCGCGCGCGCCCACGCAAAACGGAATCGGGAATCCGGGACCGCCGTGCAAAAACAATACGATAGGCGAGCCCTTGCGGAAGCCTTCGATTAGAATCTTTTGTTTGATTCCGCCGAGCGACACGTTGCAAACTTCGGAAATTTCACAGCTTTTAATATATTTTTTTCTCTTCCGATCCATAAAACACCTCGATCGTCCGACTTAAATGCGGACGTTATTTTTTAATTTACAGACGTAGAATCCCGCGCCGTAAGCGGTATCGGGCAAGAACTGCAAGCCGAATTCCGTACGATCGTGCGCAAGCGGACAGTCGACTTTTTCGGCGAAAAACGAGGGATGCGCTTTCAAAAACGCGCCGACAACACCGTCGTTCTCCTCTTTTAAAATCGAACAGGTCGAATAATACAGCGCGCCGCCCGCTTTCACGTAACGGGAACAGTTTTCGAGAATCGCACGCTGCGTTTCGAGTAACTGCGCAAGGTCCTCCTCTTTTTTCCGCAGAGGGAGATCGGGATTTTCCGCAACCGTACCCAACCCCGAACAGGGAACGTCGCAAAGCACGCCGTCGAACGCGTTTTCGAACTCGGGACGGAACTGCGCCGAATCCGCCTGCAACGCCGTCACGTTCCGCGCGCCCATTCGCTCGCAATAAGACCGGATGAGCGAAACGCGGTGCGGGTGCAGTTCGCACGCGGTTACCTCTTCGCACGTTTCGGAAAGCAGAACGGACTTTCCGCCCGGCGCGGCGCACGCGTCCAACAGCTTCCGGCACGGCGCGACGATCGAACAGATCGCCACGCTCCCGACCGATTGAAAGGTGTATTTCCCGTCGTCGAATCCTCCGTCGCGGCGGAAGCGTTCGAACAGGTACACGCCGTGAAAAGGAGTCTCCGTGTGCGGAAGCGAAACATACTCCCGTTCCCGTCCCTGTGCAAACCGCACGCTTACGCCGCGGCTTTTTGCAAGCAGGATATTCTCCGCGCGCGCCCCGTATTGCGCAACGATCTTCTCTACGGCGAAACGGGGAAAATTGCTCCGCATGCACAGCCCTTCGATCCCCTCCGGAACCGAAACCGCCGACTCGTCGAAGGCGCGCAGAAATGCGTTTAAAAACCCCGACATGCCGCCTTTGCCGAGCCGCTTGCAAAGATCCACCGCGGTATCCGTCACCATGAATCGGGACTTTTTCAGCACGACGATCCAATAGAGCGCGATTTTCAGCAAGATCCTTGCGCTCTGCTTCGGATTTTTCGGCGCAAACGTGCGGATACAATGCGTAAAATATCCGTCGTTCTCCAAAACGCCGTACACCGTTTTCACCGTCGCAGCGCGGCGACTCTCTTCGATCGGCGTCTCCGCAAGCGCGATCTTCAAATGCGCGCCCTCGGCGTATACCTTACTCAAAATCTGATATGGATCATAAAACGGGTTTGTCAAAACACATTCCCTCTCGAATTTTTCTGCCGTTCAGATAATCCCGCGCGGACATCCGCTTGCCGCCCGCGGGCTGTAATTCGGTGATCCTGACCGCGCCGTCGCCGCATTTTACGACAAGTCCGCCCTTGGGCGAGGCGCACAGCACGCTTCCCGACGGCGAAATATCGTCCGTTTCGAGACTTTCCGCAAAATAGAAATTTAAGGTTTGCCCTCCGACGGACGCAAAGGACAGCGGCGCGGGAGAGAGCCCGCGGATCAGCGCGCAGACCTCCTTTGCCGGTTTTGAAAAATCGACCTCGGTGCGCGAAACTTTTTTGCAGACGAATCCCTCGCCCTGTGCGGTAAGTTTTTCCGAACCGATCGCGATATTTTTTACGGCTTTCACGATGAGTTCCGCGCCGAGTTCCCCGAGCCGTTCGGTGAGCGTCCCGCAAGTGTCCGATTCCGCGATCGGCGTCTTTGCGGAGAGAAACATATCCCCCGTGTCGATGCCCGCGTCCGTTTTCATGATCGTTACGCCCGTTTCCGACGCGCCGTCGATGATCGCGCGCGCGATCGGCGCCGCGCCGCGGTATGCGGGAAGCAGGCTCGCGTGGATATTCCAGACCCCCTTGGGAAAGAGGCTGAGAATTTCTTCCGTCAAAATCTGACCGTATGCGCACGTGACCATGAGATCGGCGCCGAGCGCGGCGAGCGCGGAATAATCCTCCCGCAATTTGACGGGCTGTAAGACGGGGATTCCCAGACGCTCCGCCTCCGTTTTGACGGGAGAAGGCGTTAAAACGCCCTTTCTGCCCTGCGGCTTATCCGGCTGCGTCAGCACCGCCGCGACCGTCTCGGACGCGAACAGCGCGCGGAGCGCGGGAAGCGCAAACGCAGGCGTGCCCGCGAAAATCAGCTTCACGATTCCTCCTCGTCGCGTACGTCCCGCGCTTTGTCCGTATAGATGATCCCGTCGAGATGATCGAATTCGTGACAGATCGCGCGCGCGAAAAATCCGCGGGCGACGAGAGAATAGCGATCCCCCTTTCTGTCGTAAAAAATAATTTTTACCTTATCGGGACGGGCGACGATCCCCGATTTGCCGCGGACGGAAAGACAGCCCTCCGCCCCCACCTGTTCGCCCTTTTGCCATACGAACACCGGATTGACGAATTCGAAATATCCCTCGTCAACGTCCACCGCGGCAACGCGGACGGGCACCCCGATCTGCGGCGCGGCAAGCCCCGCGCCCCTCGCGTCGCGCAACGTCTCCTTGATATCGTCGAGCAATTTGCACAGTTCTCCGTCGAACCGCGTAACGGGTTCGCACTTCCTGCGCAACACTTCGTCTCCGATCTGTACGATTTCGCGAATCATATAACCTCCTGTCAGCTCAGATTACTCGGATTTTCTTCCACGTATACCAATACGTTTTTATGCTTTTCGGCGGACACGGCATCATAAATTTCTTTCAGCACGCTTTCGTCCGTGATCCGCATCAAAACCTGATAGCGGAATTTATTCTGAATCCGCTTTACGGGCGCGTGCATGCGGTTAAAAAACAAAAAGCTCTCCGCATGCGCGGCGTACACGGACTGCAAACGCCCGTACGTGTCTTTGAGCGCGGCGACCGTCTCCCGCTCGTCCGCGCCGCACACCATCACGCGCACGATCTTGGCAAACGGCGGAAACGCCATCGCCGCGCGCATGCCGATCTCGTGTTCGTAGAACCCCGTGTAATCATACTTCGCCGCAAAGCGCAGGATGTAATTTTCGGGATCGTACGTTTGAAGCACGACTTCGCCCGTTTCGCCCGCGCGCCCGCTCCTGCCGGCGACCTGCGTTACCAGCTGAAACGTGCGTTCGCCGCTGCGGTAGTCGGGAAAGTGCAAACTCATGTCCGCATCAAGGATCCCGACGAGCGTGACGGCGGGAAAATCGTGTCCCTTAGCAACCATCTGCGTGCCCACCAGAATATCCGCTTCCCGTTCCGAAAAACGGCGCAAGATTTGATAATGCCCCTCTTTGCCGCCCGTCGTATCCATGTCCATGCGCAGAATCCGCGCCGCGGGATAGAGCTTTTTCAATTCCGACGCGACTTTCTGCGTACCTGTCCCGACGTAACCGAGATGCACGCCGCCGCACGAAGGACAAGCCGGAAGCATTTTATATTGCGTGCCGCAATAATGGCATTTGAGACAATTTTCTTCGCTGTGATAGGTGAGCGAAACGTCACAATTCTCGCACTTCGCGACGTAACCGCAATCGCGGCAAATCACTGTCTGGGAATATCCGCGGCGGTTCAGAAACAGAATCGCCTGATTTCCCGCGTCCAGACACGCGCCCAGCTTTTCCCGCAAGACCGCGGAAAACGGAGAGGGATTTCCCCGCCGAACTTCCCTGCGCATATCCACGATCCGCACTTCGGGCATGGGCCGCGCGTTGATCCGATCGGGAAGAGACACGAGTTCGAATTCCCCGCCGACGGCGCGGCGGTACGTCTCCGCCGCGGGCGTCGCGCTGCCGAGCACAACCTTGCACTTGTTGTAACGCGCGCGAAACGCCGCAATGTCGAACGTGTCGTATCGGGGCGAAGTTTCCGAAGAATAGCTGCCGTCGTGTTCCTCGTCGATCACGATCACGCCGATATTCTCCACCGGCGCAAAAACCGCGGAACGCGCGCCGATCGCGATCCGCGCCGTTCCCGCCCGCAGGCGTTGCCATTCGTCAAACCGCTCGCCCGCCGACAAGCCGCTGTGCAGAATCGCCGCCGAACTGCCGAACCGCGCGCGAAGCTGCGCAAGCATCTGCGGCGTCAGCGATATTTCGGGAACGAGGAAGATCGCCGTTTTGCCCGCCGCAAGCGCGTTCGCGATCAGCGTCAGATAGATTTCCGTTTTTCCGCTCCCCGTGACGCCGTGCAGAAGCGTCACCATTTTCGGCGTCGAAGAAACTCTTTCGACCGCCGCCCGTTGCGCGGGCGTGAGCGTATGCGCGCCGCCGCCCGTGACCCCGCGGTAAGGATCGCGTAAAATCTGCCGTTTTTCCTCCGCCAGCACCCCTTTTTTCAGGAGCGCGCTGACCGCCCCGCCGAATTTTTCCCGCAAGACGGGCGCCTCTTCCTCCCCCTTTTCGTCCAGATATGCAAGCAACGCGGTCTGCGCCGCCGCGCGGGCGGGCGGCTCGTAAGCGCCGTCCGTAATGCGGATATAACTGCGATAGCGCTCGGCGACCTTTCCCGTGCGCATTTCCGAAGGCAAAAAAAGCCGCAACGTAAGCGCCAAAGGACAGCGGTACCGTTCGGCGATTTTGCGCGATAGGGCAAGACATTCCGTATTCAACGCGGGGTAATCGTCCCCGCGGTAAATCTTCCTCAACTTTTCGGAAGGATATTCGCTATGCTCTTTTACCCGCATCACAAAACCCGTCACCGTCGTTCTGCCGAACGGAACGGTCACGCGGGTGCCTGCCTCAACGGGAAAATCGCAGACGTAATCGAATATTTTATCGACCTCGCTGTGCGCGATATCTACTATGACTTCACAGATCATATTCCGAAATGCACTGGAAAAATTTAAGAAAACAGCCCCGTTCAGGGGGCGGTTTTCAGTCTTTTACGCTCGTCACCTTGCCGTTCATGACTTCCTGACAGGCAAGCAGGATTTCTTTCTGCTTTCCGGGAAGCTCCTGCGTTCCCGTCGCTTGCATCTGCGTGATAATCTGACGCGTCCGCTTGGAAACGATCACGCAGAGTTCGTAACGGCTCACGGGGTTTTCTTCCGTGCCGAGTTTGCGCACAAGCGCGTCTACCGAGGGTTCGTTGATCATGGATTCCTCATCTCCTTTCCGATTTCTTGATTTCTTCCGTTATGATATTCGCAAGGTCGGCGTAAGCCTTCCGCAAATCGTCGTTCACTACGACGTGATCGTATTCCGCCTGCATGCCCAGTTCGTAATTCACCCGTTCAAGGCGACCGAGCCGTTCTTCTTCCGTCTCCGAGTTCCTGCCGGAAAGCCGCTTTTCCAACGTTTCGAGGTCGGGCGGAACGACCATGATCAGCACGACGCTCGGGAAATACGCGGGATAATAATTGCGTTTTACGTTGAGCGCGCCCACCACGTCGATTTCGAGCACGACCGATTTTTCCCGCAGCCGCTCTTTCACGAATGATTTCAGCGTGCCGTAGTAGTTCCCGAAATGTTCGTCCGATTCGAGAAAATCGCCGCAGGCGAGCCGATTTTCAAACTCCTCTCTCGTGAGAAAAAAATATTCTCTGCCGTGCTTCTCGCCTTTTCTCGGCGCGCGCGTCGTACACGACACGGAGAGCGCGAGCGAAGGGTTTTCGTTGACGAGCTTTTTGACGAGCGTGCCCTTTCCGACGCCGGAAGGACCCGATACGATAAACAATACGCCTGCCATGTTCACTCCAAATTCTGGATCTGCTCGCGCACTTTCTCGATTTCGTTTTTCATTTCGAGCGCGTACGCGGTGATTTTCGCATCGTTGGATTTCGAGCAGATCGTATTGCATTCGCGGTTGAATTCCTGCACGAGGAAGTCGAGTTTTCTCCCCACCGTCTCGCTTTTGCAGATACTGTAAAATTCTTTGATATGCGACGAGAGCCGCGTCAGCTCTTCGTCGATGTTGCATTTGTCGGCAAAGACCGCCGCTTCCGTAAGGATCCGCGTTTCCTCCACCTTGCCGCCGAGATATTCCGCGATCCGCTCGGAAAGCCGTTTGCGGTATTCCTCCGCAACGAGCGGCGCACGGCGGGAAATCTCTTCCCGCAACCGTCCGATCGTCTCCATGCGCGCAAGCAGATCTTCTTTCAGGCGTTCGCCCTCCGCAAAACGCATGTCCGCAAGCGCCTTCAACGCCGATTCCAGCGCGGCGCACAGCGCGTTCACGAGCGTTTCGTCCGCACCGCCGCTCTCTTTTGCGCGCACCACGTCGGGCAGCCGCAAAAAGTAGGCGATCCCCGCGTCGTCCGTCAAATCGGGACAGAGCGATTTCAATTCTTCTTTTGCCGCTATGTAAGACCGCGCGAGGTTTTTATCGAGAAAAAGCGTCTTGTCCTTTTCGCGGATATCGGTATAGCTCACGAACACGTCGACGTGTCCGCGGGAAACGGATTTCCGCACGATCGAGCGCACAAGTTCTTCCTGCGCGAGAAACGCGCGGGGACATTTCACGGCAAGATCGAGATAGCGGTTGTTCACCGACTTTACCTCGACCGTCAGCTCTACGCCGTTTTCGCGGTACTCCCCTTTTCCGTAACCCGTCATACTGAACATATCCCGATCCCCTTCCGCATTTTCGGCGGCATCCGTAAAAAACTACCCCAATATAATTATGTTTATTATATCATACCCGCAAATATTTATCAAGTCCTTTCGCGGAGAATCGCAAATTATCTTTTGAGAAGCGCCAGAAACTCCTCTTCGCCGACGATGCGGATGCCGAGTTTTTTCGCCTTTTCCAGCTTCCCGCCCGCGCTTTCGCCCGCAACGACGAGGGTTGTTTTCGACGTGACGGAACTCTGCGCCGTGCCGCCCGCCTCTTCGATCAAACGCTGCGCTTCGGGGCGGGACATCGAATTCAGACCCCCCGTTAAAACGACGCTTTCGCCCGCGAACGCGCCCCCGACGCGGCGGGCTTTGGCGTAGGGCGAAACGCCCGCGTTTTTCAGCCGTTCGAGTTCGGAAACGTTCTCCGGATCGGAAAAATAATCCCGCACCGAATTTGCCGTGATCTCGCCGATATTTTCGAGCGCGAGCAGTTCTTCCGCAGAAAGCGCCGCAACCTTTTCCACACTGCCGAACGCGGCGAGATCGCGCGCCGCAACCCTGCCGATCCCGTCGATGCCGATCGCATACAAAAACCTGTCGAGCGGAAGGGATTTGCTCTTTTCGAGCGCGCCGAGCAGATTGGATATTTTCTTTTCTTTGAACCCTTCGAGGTTCGTCAAGTCCTCCGCGCGCAACGCGTACAGATCGGAAAAACGCCGAACGGCGCACGCTTCGTACAGCGCCGCGATCGTGGCCTCCGACATTCCCTCCACGTCCGCGGCGTTTTTGGAACAGTAATGGGTCAGCTTCTGCACGACGCGCGGCTTACAGTCGCGGTTGGTGCAGAAAAGATTCGCGCCCGTCTCTTTCACCTCGCCGCCGCAAGCGGGACAACGGACGGGTTTTTCGACGGGGACGCTCCCCTCGGTGTGGGAAACCGCGCCGAGGATCTCCGGAATCACCTCGTTGGAACGGCGGACCAGAACACGGGATCCGACTTTTACGTCTTTACGGGAAAGGTCGCCGTAATTGTTCAGCGTCGCGCGGCGCACCGTCGCGCCCGCCAGCTCCACGGGACGAACGATCGCAAGCGGCGTGAGTTTGCCCGTTCTGCCGACCTGCCAGACGACTTGCTCGACCGTGGTCTCCGCCTCTTCCGCCTCGAACTTATACGCGATCGCCCAACGCGGAAATTTGTCGGTATACCCCATTTCCGCGCGCACAGACTCTTTGTTCGCCTTGATCACCGCGCCGTCCGTCAGCACGTCTATGCGTTTGCGCTCGACTTCGATCTCGTCGATCGCCGCGCGCACGGCGTCGTAATCGGGACAGACTTTGAAATACGGGAACGTTTTGAATCCCTCCCGCTTCAAAAACGCAACCGCCTCTTCCTGAGACGGAAGCGGATTCTCGCTCATGTAATTGACGTCGTAAAACAGAATTTCCAGCTTGCGGGAAGCGGTCGTTTTGGGATCGAGATTCCTGATCGCGCCCGCCGCCGCGTTCCGCGCGTTTTTCAGCGGCTCGTCGGGATGCTCCCTGTTGTATTCCGCAAGCGCGGACAGCCGCATCACCGCTTCTCCGCGCACTTCGAGCGTTCCGCGAAAGGATATCGTCAACGGAAAAGTCTTGACCGTCAATGCCTGCGCGGTGACGTCTTCCCCCTCTACGCCGTTTCCGCGCGTCGTCGCGCGCACGAATTCGCCGCCCTCGTACGTCAGACAGATCGTCAGTCCGTCGTATTTGTACTCCACCGTAAAATCGGCGTCCGGATCCGTCTTCCGCACGCGGGTGAAGAACGCGGAGAGTTCGTCCTCCGTCACCGCCTTGTCGAGACTGTACAGACGGGCGATATGGGCATGATGTTCAAACCCCTTTACCGGTTCGCCGCCCACTCTGCGCGTGGGGGATTGCGGAAGCACAACCCCGCTCTCCCGTTCGAGTTCCCGAAGTTCGTCGTACAGCTTATCGTACTCGCCGTCGGAAACGCTGGGGTTGTCGAGTACGTAATACTCGTACGCCCAGCGGTTTAAAATTTCGCAAAGTTCGTGCATCCTTTTCATGATTCCCCCGTAAGCGCATGCGCGCACGACGTCATAACAGTTCCAGCGGAGCAAGCGCCGCCGCCAAGTCTTTATTGCCCGCTTTTTCGAATTTCACGGTGATGATCAGATTCCCGCCCTGACCGCGCGTCGCGACGACCTCTCCGTCTCCGAAACGGGTGTGCCGCACCCGCGCGCCGACGGTAAACCCCGTCACGTCCTTCTTCTCGGCGGGCGCCGCAGGCTGCCATGCCGCAGGCCGCGCAGGCGCTTTCCCCGCGCCGAACGTGCGGTAAGGTTCTTCTTTCTCCCGCTGTTCGGAGTACGTTCCCACCCGTCGCGGCGCGGCGAAGTTTCCGTAACCGCCCGAACCGCCGTACCGTCCGTATCCGCCGCCGTAATCCCCCGAATAGCGGGGATAGGCGCGCGTTTCGGGAATGTTCAATTCGTCTCTCAACTCTTCGATAAACTGCGAACGCGAACTCGCCTCCCGCTTGCCGTAGAGATATCTGCTCTTCGAACGGGTGAGCCAGAGCCGCTCTCTCGCGCGCGTAATCGCAACGTACATCAGCCGCCGCTCCTCTTCCAGCGCGTGCGGATCGTCGATCGCGCGCGACGTCGGCATGATGTTTTCTTCAAGCCCGACGAAGAACACGCAACGGAACTCCAACCCCTTTACCGCATGCACGGTGGCAAGCGTGACGTAATCGCCGTCGTCCATATCATCGGTATCCGAATACAGCGTGATCTGCTGCAAATAGTCGGGGAGCGTCGCTTCTCCGTTCATGCGGGAAAACTCGTCGACCGAGTTCTGAAACTCGTCGATATTCGCCCGCTTCGTCACGCTCTCGTCCGACTGATCCGCATACTGTTCGTAGATGCCGGAAGTCTTAACGAGATACGCCGTCAACAGATCCACCCGATCTTCCTGCGCGCGGATCACGAGATCTTTCACGTAATCGGAAAACGCGTGCAGTTTCGCCTTTGTTCCCGCGTTAAAGGGAAGCGAATCGCAGTCGAGCAACGCGTAGTACAGCGGAATATCCTCTCGCTGCGCATAATCGAAAAGGGTCTGCACCGTCTTGTCGCCGATCCCACGGCGGGGCACGTTGATGACGCGCATCACCGCCTCGTCGTCGTTCGGATTGGCGCAGATGCGCAGATACGCGAGTAGATCTTTGATCTCTTTCCGCTCGTAGAATTTAAACCCGCCGAAGATTTTATACGGGATCCCGTATTTGGTAAATTCCTGTTCGTAAGAGCGGGTAAGCGCGTTGACGCGCATGAGCACCGCAAAGTCGGAAAGGCGGTACCCCTGCCGCTTCAGTTCGGATACGATCCGCGCGCAATAAAGCGCTTCGCCGCTCTCCTCGTCCGCCTCGTAATAGACGGGCTTCTCGCCCTCTTCGTTCTCCGTCCACAATTCCTTGCCCTTCCGGAACGCGTTCTTGGAAATAGAAGCGTTCGCAAGCGAGAGGATCGCTTTAGTCGAACGGTAGTTTCGCTGTAATTTATAGATCTTCGCCCTGGGATAAAATCGTTCGAAATGGAGAATATTTTCGATTTTCGCACCGCGCCAGCCGTAGATCGACTGATCGTCGTCGCCCACGACGAAGAGATTTCCGTGTTCCGAAGCCAGCATTTTCACGATGTCGAACTGCACCGCGTTGGTATCCTGAAACTCGTCCACGTGAATATAGCGGAATTTCGAAGAAAGATACTCCCGCGCCTCTTTGTCCTCCGCGAGAAGGTCGCGCGCTTCGGTGAGCAGGTCGTCGAAATCGAGGGCGTTATACGCTTTTAAATGCGCGCAATACTTGCGGTACACCGCGACCGCGGCGTCGATATTCCGTTCGCGGGCATGCGCTTTGCGGTAGTCGTCGGGCGCAAGCCCTTGCATTTTAGCTTCGGAAATGTGATATTTGACCGATTTCAACAAGCCCTCGCTGTCCTCGTAACCGCATTCCTTAAACGCCTGTTTGATCACGGCGGAACGCTCCTGTTCGGAATAGATGGAAAAATTCTCGTTGAGACCGCGGGACGGCGCGAACATTCTGAGAATCCGCACGCACATGGAGTGAATGGTGCAAACCCACATGCGGCGGACGTCCGTAAACGCTTCGAGCCGCGACTTCATCTCGCTCGCCGCTTTGTTCGTAAACGTAATGGCAAGTACGTTCTCGGGCGAGACGCCCAAATCGCCCACAATATGCGAAATGCGGGCGGTGAGAACGCGCGTCTTACCGCTTCCCGCCCCCGCAAGCACCAGGACCGCGCCCTCGGTATCGAGGACGGGTCTGATCTGTTCTTCGTTCAAATCGTCGAGTATGTTCATACCCGGATATTATATCACAATCCGATCCGAAGTTCAACCGTTTCGCCCGAATTTCACGCCTGCCTGCCCTTTAATTCGAATTCGTATTCCCGCTTGAAGCGTTCGAGCGCGTTTAAGTACCGCTGCGAAAGTTCGAGCGTATAGCGCTGTTTTTCCGAATAGCTGAGCCGCGCGTAATACTCCTTGTCGGTAAGCCGCCCGATCGCGTCGGACACCTCTCCTTCGCTGAGCAGTAAGTCGCGCACGCGCAGGTAAAATTCGTCGGGCGATTCCCCTTTGATCTGCGTCGTCACCTTTTCGGCGAAGTAACGTTCCATCTTGCTTTCGTTGATCCCGTTTTCTTTGGCGTGGGAACGGCTGTGGACGAGGTCCTCCTCGCACTGCTTCCAAAAACCCTTTTTCATTCGCGTTTTCGCTTCTTTTGCAAGCATTTTCAACGTGCGTTCCATTTTCGCCCTCCGATGCGTTATTCCGACAATTTCCGCATAAAAAATCCGTAACGGGATCGTTACGGATTCTTCCTTAGTTTCTGCTTCTCTTTCTCGCGGCTTCCGCCTTCTTTCTCTTTTTCACCGAAGGCTTTTCGTAAAACTCTTTCTTGCGAAGGTCGCCGATGATACCGTCGCGGGAGCATTTTCTCTTGAAACGGCGCAACGCGCTTTCGAGATTCTCGTTATCCCCTACACGAATCGTAGACATGTTCAACCCTCCTTCGCCGAAGCACTTAGTCGTAACGCGAGTTACCCGAACATTATAACAAACCGTCCTTTTTCTGTCAACTTGTTTTCGGGCGGTTTGCGGGAATTTTTTCCTTAATTGTATTTTGCGACTTTTTCGGCGAGAAATTCGTACGACGCTTTCAACGCCCCAAAATCCGTGTAATCTTTCCGGTAATTTTCGATGAGCAGCGCGCCGCAGAACCCGACGTCGCGAAGCCGAAGCAACAGGTCGTCGAAATCGAACGTGCCGGTTCCGGGGAGGCACATAACTCCGGCTTCCGTCACGTCGCTCACATGAACGTGCGTGAGTGCGGGCCCCATTTCTTCGAGATACTCCGCATAAGAAAAACCGGACAGGCGCGCCTGTTTGAGATCAAGCACGCCGCTAAGGCGCGGACAGAACGCTTGGAGACGTCGAAACACGCCCGGACGGTTGTAAAACGCCCATTCCACGTTTTCGAGGGAAAGCGCAACGCCGTACTCCGCGCAGACCGAAGCGACTTCGCAAAGACACGGTCCCGTACGGGCAAAGTCCTCCCGAAACGTACGCTTCATGCGGGCAGGTCCGTGAAAGGAATAATGCTTCGCGCCGATCTCCTTTGCCGCCTCCATGGCGCGCCGCAACCAGACGTACGCGTCCGCGCGCACGCGCGGATGCTCGCTGAACAACTGCGGTTCGAACTGCGTACCCAACACGTGTACGGAATACGCCCGCTCCGCTCCCAGACACGAAGCGACCTGTTTCGCAAAATTGCGGTCGTATTCGCTGAACGAGGTCAGAAAAACTTCGACGGCGCCCACGTCCCATTCCGCCAACAGCGCGGCGGCGTCCTCCGTAT
>Ga0073906_1003978_pt1 | contig 15636 bp, 12 predicted proteins | sample Inofromicrocosms_FD_65485 | JGI IMG/M metagenome (GOLD analysis project Ga0073906, IMG submission 65485) | Mouse cecum microbial communities from Vienna, Austria - Inoculum for glucosamine and mucus D2O microcosms | ecosystem: Host-associated > Mammals > Digestive system > Large intestine >... | reverse complement strand
ATCCAGATGCGATAAAATATATACGCCGTCCACACAGGCGTCGTATTCAAAAAGCCCTTTGTCAAAGGACCTGACTTCAGGCTCGAATAATAAATCAAGCAGCTTCTCTTTCCAGTCTGGGACAGACAGCAGAGAAAGCTGGCGCACGCCGCATGCATCCATAGATATAAAATAAATATGGCGGTAAATGGAATCAAACCGGAACTCAAGCCTCCGGCTTTTATCCGACTCTAGCAATGTCTTCAGGGCAATCTCCCCAGACTCACCAAAAAGCACCGCTGAATCGATCCGGTCCGTGCCGGCATTCAGGCGCCCGACTTCGATGAGATTGTGGAGCGCCTTAAATTCCCCCATACCGCTCCATTTCATTGCGGCTGCGCGTGTATTGTAAACGGCATAACAGCTGCCGTGAGAAAATATAGCCCCGACCATCCGGGTGAACATGGTTTTGTTCATCTCCGCCTGGCCGATCTTTTTAATGTCCCTTGCAAGATAGAACGAACTGTCTTCCGGTATGACGGAGAACCGCCCCTCGTTTTGCAGATGGGGGAGCAGGTAGGTCCTCGTTTCTATTCCTGCCCGCATACAGAGCATGACCGCCTCTGATACCCTGTGGTTCCTCTCCCTGTGGGCGGAGTCGCCGGGGAAGCGGTGGTTCCAGAATGCGTCCATATAATACCGGTAAGCTTCCGAATGAACCCAATCCAGTATGGGAAGGGCAGCCTTATATAACCGGACAGTTTTGGAGTCGCCTTTTCCGGTAACAGTCAGAAGGCGGCAGGTCAATTCCGTTTCAGTCTGGGGATTTCGGATTGTCTGGGGCAGGGATAGCTTTGTCACCAGCGCCTTCAGCACGCGCTCATTCCCAAGCAGCCGAAGGGAACGAAACGGAAACTCTCCCGTAGTAGAAAGCAGTGTGATGAGCTGCCAGACCTGACTGCCCGGACGGAAGTGCAGCATTTTAACTCACTCCCGATTTGAAGATTTTTCCGACAACATGACTGCTCTCTTTGTCGGATTTTCCTGCATAATGCCGCCCCCAGACCGCAGCAATACAGGGCGTTTTCCGCCATTTTGAAGATATGTATTTTTTAGAGGCCGAAAACGGCTCATTTTTACATATGTTTTTTTGCTTAAATCTTCTGTGTTTCATACAGTTTCACCCCCGCATCCGGCATTGCCCGTTCCGCTACCAGCCATAATGGAAACTCGTTTTTCGGAACCACATAGACCTCGGTGCGGTCATCCGTTCCCGATACGCTGCAGTAATAATGAGCGCATACCTTCGGGCTGTCATCCGGCATCACATACAATGCTACAATGTCTGATACCATGTTGACCTCAATGTTATCATGATCCCGCTTCTGCCGTTCCGGCCTGTCCCTGCTATAGACATGCCGGTAAATCAAAACACAGTCCCGGTACCGAACCGGCGGCTGCGTCTGGAAAAACCTTCGCATGGCAGGGTATAAAAAAGAGCGGATATAATCCGCTGAACCGGAAGACTTTTTCGGAAGCAGAGCCGGAATGCGGAGTGCAAACCAGCCTTCCGCCGTAAATCCGATTTCAACCGGGATACTTTCTGCCATGCAGTTTTCTACTGCAGCATCTGCCATGGGACAGCCTGTATATGCCGGAAGCCTTCTTGTGAAAAGCACCAGACGTTCTGAGATTTCTTCCAGCTGAAGAGCCGCATCGAATGCTGCCTGGAGGTTTGCATCCTGATGAAAGCGGCGGACATAAGCCATCTGTGATTCCAGATTGCGTTTTGCCAGTTCCACCTTATCCAGAACTTTTATGAAGGAATTCTCTCCTGCCATTTCCCACCGCCTCCTCTGAGTAAAAGATGATTTTCGGTTCTTCCTCCCCCTGAAAGTCAACCGTAGCAAACAAGCACGGCGCATCCGGCAGCTTCAGATTCTCCGCCATTGCAATGTGGGGGATAATAATAATATATTTCAAATCCTCCTGCGGCTGTAAAAGCCTTAACTGGCTCTGCTCTCCCTCATAGAGAACCACGATCTCATACCCAATATTTTCCTTTAAAAAGAAAAGCTGGGAAGGATAGACCGCAGGGTAATGGGCCATCGGATCTACATAGTCAATAAACTTGAGCAGCACCCATACGGCCAGTATGACGCGCTGGTCCGGACGGCACATGGAATCCAGTCCGATATAATATCCGCCTGATACATCCGCGATCTGCATCTGTTTTTTCAGGTTACGCAGGATTTTTTCGGCTGTCGGTTCCGGCTTTCGCAGCATCCGGATAATCTGCGTCTTTGGCAAAGCCCCATACTGGGAAAGCCATTTCACAACATACTGCTCGTCTTGTAACAGCATTCCTGGCACCTCCTTATGCGTATAATCGTAAAAATAAGTATTCCTATGCGGAATGCGTTTTTTCTTTCTGACGCTCCCGCAAGATTGCTTCCAGTTCCGCACGGTCTGTCGTGATCATTTCCTGTTCTTCTTTGGAAGCCTTAATCACCACTGGCACCTTGTTATTATTGGAATAGACCAGTGCCTCTCCCCGTTCAAATCTTGTGATAGAACGAACCTCTGTCTTTGTCAGTTTCAGAACATCCTGAACATAACGGGCCTCATCCGGCTCCAAGTTCAAGATAATTTTGTTTTTGGAGTTATTGACAATGGCCCTTCCGTATTTCCCATCCTCCAAACTAAAGAAATCAGATAAATCCTGTGTGGCTGAAATAGCCGCGCCACCGAATCCGCGGATTGTCTTGAAAATCGTCAGACAAAATTCTGCAGCCTGCTTATTGGATGATGCGCCCACAAGCTGCCAGATCTCATCAATCATGATGGCTTTCTTTTTGGTTCGGTCCGCTTTCACATTGTCCCACACATAATCCAGGGCGATCATCATACCTACTGGGAGCAGCTTGCCCTTCAGCTCAGACAGGTCGAGGACGATATATTTGTTCGACAGATCCACGTTGGTCTGCTGGTTAAAGGACTGCGCCGAACCGGTAACAAACCGGCTTACAATAATGGCAATCCTCTGTGTCATCGGATTTTCTAACAGGTTTTTATGCAGGTCTCCGAGAATCGGCATCGCTTTCATCCTGGGCGGCACTGCTTTGCTATCCTCATACAGAGAATCGTTATCATGCGTGATACCGAAATCCGCATAGGTCTTAATCAACGCCTCATCCAGCATCTGCTCCTCCTCATTGGTCATGTCCGGAATCAGGAGAGAGAAGAAAATCATCAGCTGCTGGATTTTCCTTGCCAGCATGGAATCCATCTCACTGTAATCCATCTCATCGATCAGTTCCATTTCCGGCGTAATCGTATGACGGATCTCCATGACATTGATACAGTGTGGGGAACCCGGAGCGATTTTGATATACTGGCCGCCGATACGGTGACAGGCCCTCTTGAACTCATGCCCCTTGATCGGAGCCAGGATGTAACACTGGATCCCCCTCATACGCATACGCAGCGCAAGCAGCTGGAGCGTAAATGTCTTGCCGGCGCCGCTGGTACCGAGCAGGTTCAGATTGGCGTTCTTATTTTTCTTTGTATTGAACAAATCCACGATACACAGCGAATTGTTATGCCGGTTGACTCCCAGAAGTACCCCTGTATCATCCGACATCTCAAAGCTTGTGAACATATAGGTGGACGCTGCTCCGCTGGTGAGCACATTCCTCTGTGATTTCTTTTCCAAGGACGGAGCAATCTTCAAAAACGGCATGACGGAACGGAGCGCTGCTTCCTGCTGAAATTTACAGTCGCTGATATACATATCCATGGATTTTAACATATCGGTAATCTGCTGCTTCCGCCACACCAGCTCCTCATAGCTTTTGGCCGAGACCGTAACGAACACCGACATGTAAAACAAATCCTCGTTGTTATTGGCAATCCCATGCTTGATGAAGTAGCCTGCCTGGATGGAGTTTGTCAGCTCCTCATAATCGGTACTGGTATCCTGCATGCTCTTGAGCTTGGTACGGTTCAGGCGGATACGCTGCGCCACCTTGTCAATGGTCTTGCTGCGGTTCTCACGGCGCAGATGCACGTCAATGTCGATTCCCTCGCCGGCATTGATCAGCGCCGACATCCAGCCTGCACGCACCATACCGGGATAACCGTTGCCCTTGATATATAAAAACGAGTAGTACAGCCCGTCCATAATGATGTAGTTATAATGGGTCAGGTCAATCCCGCGCGGCGATAGAAAGTGCGCCATCCGGATAGGGGGAATCTGGTCAACCCCGATAATCTTATTCTTTGCCGCCATCGTATCCACAACCACCCGGTTTACCCTGGAAGAGAATGGCTCGTCAACACAGGAATGACGGTTAAAGAACATATACAGGATTTCCGCTGTCGCTTCATCGGGATCCCCCGGCTGCAGAATCGAATTGCCGCATTGAAGGAAGTATGCTTTCGCATTTTGTTCTGCCGTCTGCAGCATCCCGTAAATCTGGGAAAAATCATCATTGTCGCCGCGCCTTAACTCTTCATACTGGAAAATCAAAAAGAAGCGCCTTGTCAGCGCCTCCCTGCTTCCTACATCTTTGATCAGACGGATATATCCTTCGCCAAGCGATTTGCACTGTTCATTTTCTTCCTCCGCAAGCTCCTCCTGAATCATCGCCACATGCTTGTCGGAATCCGCTTTTCGGGTAATGCTCTTGAACTGCAGATGCATGGGTGAGATTTTCAGCCAGCTGGCAAAGGATGAAATGATACTGAACTGCTCTTCGCCGGAACGGAGCATGAAATTGATCGGCTCAATCTCCAAAATTTTGATGAACCTGCCGTCCGTTGTCTCTATGATTCCATGGGTAATGCTTTTAATCGGAATAAAATCCTGCACGAAATCAAGCTTTTCCGGTTTTCTTCTCCGCTTTTCCACCTTTTTTCTTTGCTTTGCCGCCTTTTCTCCTTTTGCGGAGCTGTTTCGGATCATAATGATATCCCACCCTTCTAAAATGTAATTTCCTCTTTGTTGTCATATAGCAAACAATATGGCTCAGGTATTGAAAAAGAGAATAGCCGTCAATCCCCATCATGGCGACAATGGCCGTCGGCAGTAGCGTCACAGTCATAACGACAATGCGTATGGTTCCCGGCATGGGAATCAGCATAAGTTCCGGATAACCTAAAAGTACCACCAGAATGACTGCTTCCACCGCATTTCTCGGCTCCAGCATGCCTCCTAAAATCTTGCCTGAGTCTGTATAGTTCGCCGGTATGGCATAAATATTGTTGTATTCCTTCTCATCCAAACGAATCACCTGCCTAATCTGTATATTGTTGCTGTCGTCTTATAGCGTCCAAGCCGCAGCGCCTCATTATGGTCAGGGACAAAAATATCTACACGGTGTATGTCATTTTCAATTCCGGAGCCACCACGGTCTTCTACGGTATACATCGTACCGTTGATCATAATCTGGGTTCCGAATGGATAATAGCTGGACATGGCCACCATTCCCCTTGAAGCCCTTTTCCCACTGGCAGTAATACCATCAGAATTACTTCCGCAGCATTTTGCACAGGCACAGTAATGTGTTACCTCCACCTCCAGGGTTGAAATCGGCGTGCCGGAAACATTATCAGAAACCGGCGCATCAAAATCTACTTCCTTTGGTCTGCGTAGTTCCAGCGACGCCTCATAGCTTGGCGAATTTAAAATAACGCCTTCGCCGCCTGACGAGTGTACCCACATCCGCTTTCCATCTTCGCCATATCCGGCAAAGATAAGCACATGGTTCCAATCCTGTCCATTAGCATCTTTCAGAAAACCTAAGTCTCCGGGGAGAAGCTCACTTGCGGAAATCGAAAATGTTTCATCCCATTGGTTCCAGGTTCCTCCATAAAGGCTCACGCCTACTGCCGTCTTATATGTCCAGTCCGTAAAACCGGAACAATCCAGTCCGAAAGGACGAATGGTTCCGCTGGTTGTAGAACCTGCGGCCGTTACCAGTTTGGGCGTATTCCATTCATCATTCCAGCCCGGCGGGGATTTTCCTCCCCAAAAATACGGAACCTTTCCTACCAGCGAAAGGGCTGTTGTTAAAATGTGCTTTCTGGTAGCATTACAGTTCTGCCGGTTTACAAAAGCAATCAATTCCGCATCCGTAAGGGGAACCGCCTGTCCGTTTCCTGCAGTTCCGTACAGCGTCACTTTGAGTGCCGTAGCCATCTTTTGGATTGCTTCTCCGTATGTAATTCCAAACTGCTCATAGGGTGCATTCAGGTCAATACCAAATGCAGTAGCAATCACCGTATTGTCAAACGGATGAATCGTACATTCTACATATTTGATTGTTTCCGTTGTTGGAGAAACTGTTTCTCTCCCATTAGCCTGATAATACGTTTCCGTTTTTGTGCCGGTAATTGTACCACCGGAGTATACCGGTAATGTAACCTCAACACTCTTGAATGCATCTATCTCAACCGGCTGTTCACTGGTATGCGCTTCATCCTGCAGGTAATAGGTTTTCTCTGCGGTTTCATACCGGTACTGGGTCACTCCATTGACAGTACCGGTTTTCACTTTCTTTGTTACAACCGTCAGCGTAACCGGTTTATAGGTGTAGTAAGTAACCGGGATGATGATTTCTTTCTGTTTTTCCTCTGATGTAACCGGAAACATGCTTCCGGCAACATTGCTTAGTTTTGAAATCATATCATCCTTCTTCGTATTCTGTTGCTGCATAGAGGCTGAATACGCTGCCAGAATATAGCTGACATCATATCCCGATGAGCTTTGTGCGTAATTGATCAACGCATCCATAGATGAATCGTAGTCATAACCTCCATCGGATATAATCTGTTCCACTCTTGCAAGAGCCTGGTTATAGCCATCGTCCACCACATCAGAAACTGCTCCTGCCATTTCTGTGTATACCGCAGTAGGCGTAACATTCTCCGCCGGCTTGTTCCCATCCAACCCAAAAATACTGTTAAATACAATCGAAGGCAACGAAACTACCATAACAATCAAAAACAGCAGGGACAGGCAGAGACAGACCAGAACCTTAAACAGCGTATGCCGCATGGACCAAGCTGCCGAAAGAACCGAACCCCATGGACCTCCTGCGGCAGTGCCCGCTGCAATTTCAGCGGCAGCTTTGCCACCCTCTACACTGGCTTTTACAGTCGCTGCAGCCGCATTGGCCGCCTGTTCTGCCCCTTTGGCTGCAGTCTGCTTCACAGCCTCCTGCCCGGCCTGTCTGGCTGCTTTCGCCATCTGGCCGGCTGCCTGCCCGTAATTGTCAGATCCATCACCAATCTGCTGCTTTGACGGTTCAGCCATTTTCCTCACCTCCTATATCAAGCTGCTGTGCTGCAGCATATTTTCCAATTAGAAACGCAGAAAAGCCGGACCATGAAAACTGATCCGGCTTTCCGCTTACAATTATCTTTTACGCTTCGGAGGCTTACTTCCAGAATTCTTTCTGGGCTTCGGCTCCTCAAAGCGGGATGGCGTCTGCTTGTACCGCACGGTTTCCACGGATACGGTACGGACACTATCGCCATCATAAACAGGTTTTCCGTTCTCATATACCGGCTTGCGTTCCACAGACGCTTCTCCGCGTACTGCATACCACTGACCGCCGCGTGCATCCTCAAATACTTGATAATCACCACGGGGAGCAGCATACTGGGTAGTATCGTAGAACATGGTACCTGAACCATTTTCATGACGGACTTCAAAACGACCATCTGCACGACCGGATCCGTCTACAGAAGATATCTGCTGCTCATATCCAGGCATAAACTGCTGGAACTGTGCCTGATTATACATCGTTGCCGCATCACCGGATTCAAATTCCGGTGTCTCAGCGTGCTGCTGCATTGCATACCAGTCCACGCCGTTTGCCGACTGCATAATCGTATGCGGTGCATCCGGCTCGTCATAGTAAGCGCTGTTATACCACATCGCATTGCCGCCATCGGCACCGCTTGCTTCGATAACGCCGTCTCCGACTGTCCGAAGGGTTGTGCCTTCCGCTGCATCCGGGAAGACCTGCGCAACCTGGGCTGCCTCAGAAATGTCTCCTGAAAATGCAGGTGCATCATAAAATGCTCCCGCGCCTGCTCCGGATGCCATCTGATACCACTGGCTTCCATCGGATGCCGTAACAACTGAATGCGGCCCTTCCGGCTTATCAAACTGGGCTGCGTTATACATTTCCACATTGGAACTCTGACCGCCTGCAGATGTAGCCACGGTACTGATCTGGCCGCCGGATATCTGCGTGTCCTTCAGTTTATAGCCATCAAGCTGCGGCATATAATTGCCAAGGCTGCGGTCCGCGATATCTCCGGCAATACTGCCTGATACATTTGGATTTCTGGATGCAACCGAAGAAATGGATTCCCCGGTAAGCGTCGCTCCATTACGGGCTGCCATTCCACCGAAAGCACGGCCCACAAAGCCAACGCTTCCGCCGGCGCCCATGCGGACTCCGCCATCCACAACAGCATCCCGTACATAGCTGTTGCCCTTAAACTTGCTGGCAAATCCGGCTGCGAATCCGCTTGCCGCTGCCCCGGTTCCTGTTACAGCACTGCCGCCTCCTTTGAAGACGCTTCCGGCGCTTCTTGCTCCGCCACCGATGCCGCTGATTACCCTTGCTGCCATCAGAAGCTCCATTCCCATACTGGAACCGGTCTGGGCTACATTCAGCCCCATTGCCGCCAGATAAGAATCAAACTTCTGTGCAGTCTTTAAGAATGCCAGGGCACAGAACAGCCATAGAAAAATGCTGCCCTGACCGGTTGATAACGCACCTCCGTTACCGATGTACTGTCCCATAGACGAATTAAACCCTCGCAGGAACCATACGTTCATCACGAGTAAAAGTAATTGAGAACCGACCATCCTGCACCAGCTTTTAAATACCGGCGCTGTTGTTTTGGAAGCTCCCATGGAAAATGCCAGAGGGGAGGTGTAGCAAAGAACGCCCACCACTATATATCTCTCCACCGTTTCAAGCAGCAATTTGAAATAATTCCAGCCAAGGGAAATCTCCAGAATGATCAGCAGCAACAGCCCTACCACAGACACGACCGCAACAATCGTGGTCAGCCCATTGGATAACGCCTGTTCCACACCGGCAAAGGTAAAATCCTCTGCCGTCATACTCAGCTCCATAAGGGCTGTATAAGGCGCCCTGGCAATATCCAGCGTAATCATAAAGATTGGTTTGGCATACCCTATCAACAATGCAAAGATAGAACTTCTTGCAAGCAGTGTCCATGGATTTTCCGCTTCCGTAATCGGACCGCCAAACACACGGAACAACTGCCATACCGTAATCAAGAACAAGATTGCCCAGGCTGTGTACTGCATAACCGTAAAGGCTTTTGATACAAACGGAAAATATTCTTCCATTGCTGTCATATCGGTTCCAAGTGCCTGAAGGAATAAACCAGAAACTGCATCCATCATCTGCGATACGATGCTGCTGATCCAGTTGATAATTCCTTCAAATATCCAGTCAAGCATCTTTCATCACCTCCCATCCGGCTTGACTGGGAACTTTATCCGTTGTAATTTCCACCGGCAATCAACGGCTGCAGGTAGGCAACAATAAAGCCCAGGGAATTGAGGACAATCCATGTCACTACAATTCGCTTCAGCCAACTGGTTGCTTCATCCACTGCACGCTGATTCCTGGAAACCATCCTGACAATCAGTGCAATCGCAGCGGCTGTGACCGCAACAATCGTACTGATCCCCACCAGCTGGCCGTACACGTCTTTCATAATCTTGGAAAAACGATCCCAAATCGTGTCAGCCATGACCGGCTGCAGGGTAATAAGCGCCACAGACGCCATCCCCACCAGCGACCAGTAAGCGGTTTTCAAACGGTTCCCGCCTTTTTTCAGTTGTTTAACCATGCGAAGGTACCTCCTTTTATTTTTTAAGCAATAAAAAACGCCGCTCCAAAAGCATATTGCTTCCGAAACGGCCTCTCTTTTGCCCACTCCCAATTTGGGACGATATCAGTATACATCTTTTCCGTTTGCATGTCATCGGCTCTATACTGCCAATTTTGCGCCACTTTACTGCCATATGATTTTCACTCCAGTCCCTCCAGCAGTGTCAGCATCTCCAGCCAGAAATCCACATCCTTTGCAGGAGCCGCCCACAGACGAATGGATAGAATGGTGATTGCCTGCTGACGAAGGCGGTAATAATGCCGGGAGGACATATCCAAACGATACAGAAGCTCTGTATGGTTCAGATGCTCCGGCGATATGTAAGTCAGATAAATCAGCTGATATAATTTTTCCCCGTTCTCCGGCTTCTTTTTCAGCACAGTTAGTGCCTCATTCACCCGATCCAGGAGCAGCCTTGATTTCTGGATGCCCTCCATTCGGTTCTCAAGCTTTCTGTTGCCCAAGGCCATTTCCACATCCAGCTGCTGGATCAGGGTATCCACTCCCTCAAACGGCCGTTCCAGCTCTTCTGCAATGGTTTCCGGAAAACATTCCATCATCCAGACAATAGTACGGTACTGCTGCAGGAGCATAAGTGTATTGTGGTAACTGTTTTTCGTCTTTTCCTGTTTTGCAGAACGCACCTTCTCACTGTCAATCTTCTGGTCTGCAAGAATTCCACGCTTTGTTAAAAGGCTGATAAATGCGTCTGACTGCGCTAAAATCTTCTCTTCCTGCTGTTCATACAGCTTTTTTTCATCCTGTTTGCTCATATGTGAATAACTCCTTTGCTATTTTTGTGATATCCACAGGCACACATGGCCCGCGGATTTTACTCGTTTCTATCACTGCCTCCGGATATATACTCTTACCCTGGCAGTCATATCTACAATTCTTACAATTCCTACACGGAGAAAGATACGCGCGTATTATAGGGGCAAAATGTGCAACGCGGTTTTCCGGCTCATTTCCATAGGACTCATCCGCATCAGTATTAGTCAATCGTCTGCTGTACCATGTAACAAGGCGGTTAAGCTGTTCATGGTCTGAACCCTTCTTCTGCGTATTCGCACCCAAAATGCGTATTTCATCAAGAATACTTACAATATCCTCCTGGGTAGGCATTGAAACCTCTGTACCGGTTGGGTACAGTCTATTAAAAATGAGGCAGCCATAGGAGCCGGGCAGACGGTACAGAGCAAAGACATCCCCATGCTTCTGAAAAAATCTCCATACCTTTGTCTTTTCCCAGCCCCATCGCTGTCCCAAGGCTTCCAAAGTCAAAACGGCGCCATATTTTCCATACTGGACAGACGGCGCCAGGAATGAGAACGCATTGTTTGTCTCCTCAAATACCGTGTGGCACCAGAGATCGAGCCATGCGTCAGATTCCTCAAACTTATATTGCTTTGCGGCAAGCCGCTCTGTTATGCTACGGGGAAGGCAGAGAAAGCCATACCCCTCTGTGGCATAAACAGCCCCATCCATACAAGCCTCTCCTGAGCATTTCACAACCCAGTCTGTCACCTGATAGGTGAGCTTTTTTGTTTTTGTGTCCAATGTATATTCGATATACCCAAGCTCTGACAGCGTCTGAAGCGTTTCCAGCGCTTTAGAACGGCTTTTAACACCCAGTATGCTCTTTAGCCCTACCACACCGCCAGACCACATACCGGGGCTTACAGCGTTGCTGTAGCCGCAATAAGAGGCTTGTCCTTTGCGGAATGCCGCACGGGATGCAAGTCTCGCCCAGTATCCCATAAGCCCTTTTCCTTCCGGCAGACGGTTCCGGGGCAGTTTTACCCATTGATACTTCATCAAGCATTTCACTTCAGACACCTCCTCTTCTTCTAAAAGTGGGCACAAAAATAGGGCGACCTCTTTTTCTTAAAGAAGCCGCCCTTCAACCGTTCTTATTAAATTCTTACTGTCAAACCGGGAAGACTGTCAGTTTTTACACCTACCAGATACCAATCGTCTCCCATTTCAATTCGTGTGGGTACCCATTTGCCATTTATATTGACATCCATGGTTGTCCCACAATGCAATCCACCATAATATTCCTCCAGACCGAAACGGATATCCATCCGCCCGCTTTCTAAGTCTGGTACCAGTACGCCTTGTCTCATCGTCTCGTCCTCCTCTTCTATTACAATGTCCTCATCAGATTCGTCGTACAAACTCAAACGATTTTCTCTGTCGTTACTTTTGCATTGCTGTCTAAGATATTCATCAAATATGCTACGCCGTATCAAAACCTTTTTTCCGATCTTATACACAGCTCCGGCCTCATGTGCCATCCTTGTAAACATCTTTAAGCCAAGTCCATAATAATCGGCACCCTGATAATAGGTAATAAAATCTCGTTTCAGCATTTCAATATCTTCATCATCCAGCATATCTGAAAACATCCACAGATTCCCGCTCATTTTTCTTCCTCCTGCGGCGCTAATGTACTCGGCTCATGGAATCGCTCCAGATATTCGTCAAAAATATCCCTGTTTATCAGAACCGTCCCATCCATTCGATAAATAGCTCCTGCTTCACTTGCCAGTTCGAGCAGCTTCTTATGCTGGAGGCTGTAAACAATTTCCGCATCCTTATAACGAAGGAATTGCCTGCGCAGTCTCTTGGCGCTTTCCTGCACTTCATTTCTTTTTTTCAGATCATAATACGATTTTGTTTTTTCGCTGATCATAAGCTTCAAACCTTTCTTTATTGATTTGACAACATAACAGAAATCGCGCCTAACGAAAAAAGAACACCTTCTGAAATTTCTTTCAAAAAGTGTTCTCTCAACAGCAAGTGCTGCACTGCGTATTTGCTTTTCAACTATTCATCCTGCGTCGTAATTCTTCGTATTTATACGAAAAATTGTTGTCAATTTGTTGTCAACTCGGATTTGAAGTGCCGCAAACCCGCATAAATACTGGGTTTATTTGTCTAAGGTTTTCATTGTCGGGAACGCGATTACGTCCCGTATCGCCGCGGAGTCCGTAAGCAGCATGCACATCCTGTCTATCCCGAAACCTATGCCCCCGGTCGGCGGCATGCCGATTTCCAGCGCGTTCATAAAGTCCTCGTCCGTCGTGTTGGCCTCCTCGTCGCCCTGCGCGAGCAATGCCTCCTGCGCCTTGAAACGCTCCCGCTGGTCAATCGGGTCATTCAACTCGGAGTAGGCGTTCGCCATCTCCCAACCGTTCATGAAGAACTCGAAACGCTCCACGTAATCCGGATTTTCCGGCTTCTTCTTCGTCAACGGGGAAATCTCCACCGGATGATCCATCACGAACGTCGGCTGCACCAAGTGTTCCTCCACGAATTCCTCGAAGAAGAGGTTCAGGATGTCACCCTTCTTGTGCCGCTCCTCGTACTCCACGTGATGCTCCTTCGCCAGCGCGCGCGCCTCGTCCAGTGTCTTTACCTCGTTCCAGTCCACGCCGGAGTATTTCTTCACGGCATCCACCATGGTAATGCGCTCGAACGGACGTCCCAAATCCATCTCCACCCCGCCGTAGACGATTTTCGTCGTCCCGAGCACTTCCTGCGCCACGTGGCGGTAGAGATTTTCCGTCAAGTCCATCATGCCGTGGTAATCCGTATAGGCCTGGTAAAGTTCCATCAGGGTAAACTCCGGGTTGTGCCTCGTGTCGAGTCCCTCGTTCCGAAACACGCGCCCGATTTCGTAGACGCGCTCCAACCCGCCGACAATTAACCGCTTCAAATATAATTCCAGCGAAATGCGCAGCTTGATGTCCTCGTCCAACGCGTTGAAATGCGTCTCGAACGGCCTCGCTGCCGCGCCTCCCGCGTTTGGTACCAGCATCGGAGTCTCCACTTCCATGAAGCCCTCCCCGTTCAAATACGCGCGGATGGCACTGATGATTTTCGAACGCTTGACAAACGTTTCCTTCGCCCCAGGATTCATGATCAAGTCCACGTACCGCTGGCGGTAACGCAAGTCCGTGTTCGTCAGGCCATGGTATTTCTCCGGCAAAATCTGCAGGCTCTTTGCCAGCAACGTGATGTTGGCGGCATGGACGGAGATTTCCCCCGTCTTCGTCCGAAAGACCTCGCCCTCGATGCCGACCAAATCGCCCACGTCAAATTTCTTAAAGTCCTTGTATACCTCCTCGCCCACGCTGTCCCGCGCCACGTAGGACTGGATGTTCCCCTTCAGATCCTGCAAGTTACAGAAAGAAGCTTTTCCCATCACGCGTTTGGACATCATGCGGCCCGCGATGGAAACTTGTTTTCCTTCCAGCTCGTCAAACTTGTCCTTAATTTCCTGGCTGTGATGCGTCTGTTCATACTTCGTGATGACGAACGGATCCTTGCCATCCGCCTGCAACTGCGCCAATTTCTCCCGGCGTACCTTCCGAAGCTGGTTTATGTCTGGTTCCTGCGCCTGCGCGTTCTTCTGCTGCTCGCCCATTTTTTCTCCTTCCTCCTGCCATGTCCTACCGCGATATCACCGCGTTCCCGCGATACCGCCTCTTTCCCACGGCCCCGCAAATCCTTCCCGTCCTTACATCGACCGGCTAATCTCCAGCACCTTGTACTGTATCACCCCGGCCTGCGTCTCGACATCCACCACGTCGCCGACCTTTTTGCCCATCAACGCCTGCCCTACCGGCGACTCGTTGGAAATCTTCCCTTCCAGGCTGTTCGCCTCGGTGGAACCGACGATTTTAAACTCCATTTCCTCGTCAAAAGTGACGTCGAACACTTTGATGGCGCATCCGACGTTAATCTTGTCGAAATCAACTTCGTCCTCTACCACCACTTCCGCGTTCTTCAGAATTCCTTCCAATTCCTCGATTCGCGCCTCGATATCGCGCTGCTCGTCCTTGGCCGCGTCGTACTCGGCATTCTCCGACAAGTCTCCCTGCTCCCTGGCCTCTTTAATCTTAGTAGCAACTTCCTTACGTTTTACGACTTTCAGTTCCTCCAGCTCGTCCTCCAAGGCCTTGAGCCCCGCATAAGTCAGTAGTTTTTTCTTTGACTCTGCCATGATCACCAATTCCTTTCTTTACCTATAATAAATATTTAAACCTTCCACCCCGTAGTCGCCATCTCATCCGTCGAAATGATGCCGAGGCCAAAATACCTTTTGTCCCCAACACCATTTATATTTCACAATTTCAATATTATACCCAATCGGCCGAATGATGTCAAGCAATTTATCTTTGTCTCGCCGCCATTCCCCCTAATCGCCAAGTTCCGCCAGTTTCGCGACCATTTTTTCCAACTCCGCATACGTGGACACCACGTTCGTCTCCCCGCGGAACTTCGCCGCCCCGCGGATTCCCTTGGTATACCACGCCATGTGTTTGCGCATTTCCCGGATGCCGGCAAGTTCGCCCTTGTGGTCCACCTGCAGCCTTGCATGCCGCAAAATCATCTCCTGCACTTCCGCCACCGATGGCCGGGGCGGATGCATCCCCGTTTCCTCGTACGTGGTCAGCTCCGAAAAAATCCACGGATTGCCCTGCGCGCCCCGGGCAATCATCACCCCGTCGCAACCGGTCTGTCTCATCATGGCGGCGGCCGTCTCCCCCGACGTGACGTCACCGTTTCCGATGACCGGTATGCGCACCGCCTCCTTCACTTGCCGAATAATATCCCAATCCGCCCGGCCGGAGTAATATTGCTCCCGCGTGCGCCCATGCACCGCCACGGCCGAGGCCCCGGCCTCTTCGG
>Ga0073906_1003976_pt1 | contig 15643 bp, 12 predicted proteins | sample Inofromicrocosms_FD_65485 | JGI IMG/M metagenome (GOLD analysis project Ga0073906, IMG submission 65485) | Mouse cecum microbial communities from Vienna, Austria - Inoculum for glucosamine and mucus D2O microcosms | ecosystem: Host-associated > Mammals > Digestive system > Large intestine >... | reverse complement strand
ATTTTATCCCAGCGTTTCCCATAAACGCGGATGATTTCTTCTTCGGAAAGCCCTGTATCCGTGCTTACGATTACCAGCCAGTCTTTCCGTTTGCTTTTATTACGGACATACACAAATTTTGCCGGGATGCTTTCGCCGTCTTTTTCAACCGTCACAGGCACAGAAAGAAGGTAACGGGAGCGGCCCCTGCGTTTTTTGTTCCGGCTGTAGATTTCTTTCACATTGAGTTTTTCACCATTATACAGGTATTTCGTTTTGCTTTTCTTGACCATGGCAATCGTATCAAGGTGTTCCTGGTTTTTCAGTGCAATCATGGTCTTCGGTGCGGAAAACCAGCTGTCAAACAGGACATATCTGGCAGTGATGCCTGCACACCGGGCGGAATGGATCAGTTCCACCATAACATCTGTAGCTTTGCGGCGCGCCTGCAGGCGTCTTCTTCCGGCAAGGGAGCGTCCATCACAGGCATTTCCTTCACAAAGAAGATTCTTATCTTCCGCAGCAGAAAGCAGGCAGTGGCTGACCGGCACAAAGGAATTCCCGTCCGACCAGCCAAGGGTGAGCATCCGGAATCCGGCGCGGTATTTCATGGAGCAGTGGTCGAAGACCCTTGCGAGCAGTTCCGTTTTTTTGGAGCGGGAGCGGTCAAACAGACTGTCATCAACAATGAAGACATCCTTGCGCTTTTCGTCCGTCAGGGGTTTCATGAAGCCGTTGATGATGTCTGCAGAAAGCAGTGTTGTGAAACGCTGCCAGTTGGTCCGGGCGTTATTGAGGAAACGATAGATGGTGTTTTTGGAGAATCCTTCTCCAAATGTACCTGTTTTCATCTGCATATAGAAACTCCTGTCGGAAAACATCATACAGAACAGGAAGCGGAAGACATCCATTACAGGGATCCCTTTTTCTTTTCCGGCATTACACTTAAAGAGCAGTTTCCCAAGGTGGAACCTCTGCATAAATTTTGTAGCAAAATCAGAAACGCTGTTTCCATTATCGGTTGTCTGTGGTATACTTGACATGGCATAGATCTCCTTGCTGTGTAATTGTTTTTAGGCAACTCAATTATACCACAGACAAGAGGTTTATGCCTTTTTTATGGGTTAAAGTATTGATTTTTCAAGGTTCAACACACCATGCGGTGTGGGAAGTTTGAGTGAATAAGATTAAGAATTGCAGATAGTGAATACATTGCCATCAATGACAATACATATATTGCAGAAAAGCTAATAATTACGTAGAGTATTGTACTAAATTTTCCTTTTTCCAGACTCCCGATCACCGGCCAGACAACAAGATCTACAGACAGCAAGATTGAAAATAGCATAGATAATAAATTAGACGGTTTCATTCCCTCATGCCTGATAATTTTAATACCTTCTATAAAGAAAGTGACAATCAAAACCGCAGGAAATGCAATCACACTGACTACCGCCAAAATAAACAGAAAAACCAGGATTCCGATGATTGCATCATGTGCTGCGAGCCATTCTGAATATTCGGATAATATAAAAAACAAAAAAACAGCCAGACATGTCATCATCCAGAAAAAGGAGACACCGCTCCATAATGTCCTGGGATCACATGACATAATTCTCACAAATATACAAAATGGTATTAAAAAAAGAATGAATGAAATCTGCCACATACCTGTATTGCCCCTTTATCATACGATGTTTTTTACTACAAATCAAAAAGAAAATCCTCATAATCTTTTACATAGTACCGGATATTCGTTCTTCCTTTTTGAATGATTGTATGGCCCTCTGCCTCCAGTTTTGATTTCTGCGCCTGCACACCGCCGGGATATTTCGGATTTAACTCCCCTTTTGCTTTCAGTGTCCGCCAGTAAGGCGTCTCATCCTTTGTTCTCTGATGGCTCGCCCATGCCGCAATAGAAACGAAAATACCTGCTGTAATAGGCTCCGTAAAATCCGCGCCACTTAACTTAGCAAAATGTACACGAATCTCTCCTACAGTAGTCACCTTCCCGTAAGGAATCTTCTTCATAATTTTATCATACTCAATTGGCGGCGCAAAATACATTCTGTCCCCACCATATTTTTTAATACTTTTCTGATCCGTAATCACTTGAATCTTCGGCATATCCTTACTTTCATGTAACATTGCATTAAAATCTTTTTTATCTTCATTCGCCATATTTCATACCTCCTGTCTAAATCATAGTACAATTCCTTTCCCTATGCAATGAGACAGTTTTAAAAATTATGTTTAAAATAAACTGTCTCATTGCAGAATGAAAAATATTCAAGTATGCTTATAAAACACGTGGTCGATCACTTTTTATCATTTAAACGCAAGGAGAAAAAAATTATGATATATTCATTTGAAATCAAAAAAACCGCCCCCATCCAAGCCGTTTCCATATCTTTTAAAGGCGAATACTGTGATATAGGGAAATATATAGGAACTCTTTATAAAGCTATAAGAGGACGTGCAACAGGCGCACCCTTTTGCTGTTATTATGAGCCTGGAAATCTGGAAAATACAGAAATTGAGTTATGTGTTCCTTTTATCGGTACCATTGCAGGCAATGACGTTACTGTTAAACAGCTTCCTTCTACCAACACATTATGTACCCGACATATCGGAAGCTACGAAACACTAAACCAGGCATACCAGCAAATCCTTAAGTATGCAAAAGAAAATGGATATAAACTGCTGTCTCCTTCAAGGGAAATCTATGTAAAAGGACCTGGCAGATTTCTGAAAGGAAATCCCCAAAATTATATAACGGATATCGTTATTCCCATTTCGTAAGTCTACATTCCGCATATAGAGACAAATTATTTCTGCCAGACAACATTTGTCCCTCTGTTGTCTGGCAGATACGCACTGAATTTCCTTATTCTATTGTCTCAATAGAATCCACGATACTCATTTTCGCGATCCGCCTCAATGGTATGCACGTTGCAATCAGGCAGGCAAGCACAGACATTGCGGTAGCCTCTGCCATGGAAACTACAGGAATTGAAACAAGCTGGATGGTATCCGTACGCGCGGCTTCCACAAAAATAGTACAGATATAACCCGTCACACATCCGATAAGGGCAGCAATGATTCCATAATATGCCCCTTCCCACAGGAAGGTCTGATAAAGCACCTCATGACTCATACCGATCGCCCTCTGCATCCCAATCTCCGTTACCCGTGTATGGATATTCGTATAGACCGTATTCACAATATTCAAAAGGCCGATCAACCCGACAAAAAGGATCAATCCCCATGCCAGCATCCGTATCTGTTCATAGCTTTCCGCCAGCTGACGGTCCGTATCTTCATAGGAAAGATATGTGGTGCCCGGAATTTCCCGGCAAAGCGCTTCTACCGTCAGGTCAAACTGCTCCCTGTCCGCCTCCCTTTTCAAAACAGGACATATCTCCTGATATTCTTTTCTCCCTGTTAGTTCCGGGTAAAGCCGGTCAGACACAATTACCTGGATTCCGTTCGTGAACCCCTGATTCCCCACACTGGCAAATCCGTCTGTCCCGTCAAATGCCTCTATCACCGGCAGCTCTCTTCCATTTATAGAAACCGTTTCGCCTGCCCGGAATTCCGAATGCTCTAACTCTTTCCCTTCATAAACAATGGGGAACGGATTCTTTATAACGCAGCCTTCTCCTGCGTTGAGGCGCTTCATATCTTCTTTTGAAATTCTCCCCCGGGTATAATAATCCATATATGCTTCATTGAGGCCGACAACCTGGAGAGTCTCCCCCGGCTTTAATTCAAATCCCGGCGACATTCCGGAAATCAGTTCTTCCGTATCATAAAGGGAAAACTGAATGGCTGCTGCCGAATCCACCGCTTCGTTCCCCAGTAAGTTCTCTAAATCCGCACTGGTAAAGCCTGCCGTCTCATTTATAATGGAGTAATCCCCCAGCCGCATTTCTTCCATTAACTCCGCGGCATTTAAAAGGGCCGTAAAACTCTGCAGGGCAACAAATACAGTAATACTCATCACAAGGGACAAAATGGTGATAGCCGTCCGGCCGCGGCTGCGTTTCAGGTTCAGCCGGGCATAATATGCCGCGAAGTTTCGAATCTTTTTTGTTCTGCGGTTTCTGCGCCTGATTTTTGTGTCCCTTCCGGACATGGCCACAGTCGGCGCCACTTTTCCGGCATACCGGACAGCCGGAACAGCCGCGGCAAATGCAAAGAACAGGGTAAAAAGCGCCCCCACAGCGAGGAACAACGGTTTTCCAGAACTGTTCTCCTGTATCAGTTCCTGTAATCCTGCCGCATCCTGCACCATGAACATCTCTGGAGATACAAATCCTGTCGCCATCGAAAAGATCGTTTTTGCCGATAAAAACCCAATCAGCATCCCGATTGGAATCCCAATCAGGCATAGAAACAGAATCTGTAGGGAAACAATCCCGTAAAGCTGCCCTTTCTCACCTCCAATGGCCCGCAGCACCCCGTATTCTTTCATACGTTTCGATACTGAAATCTTCAGCACATTGTAAATCACAAGGCCCGATGCCAAAAGAACGAGACCGCCGACCATAATACCGGCCAGTTGAAGAAACGAAACATCCATTCCGCTCTCCCCGTTTTCTTCCGTATCATCATACGGAATTCCTGCAGCAGACAGATAAACTATGTTATAAGTCACATCCAGCTCCGGAATCTGCAATCTTTCCGCCACATCCTCTACTGTACTCTGCATACTTTTTTTATCTGCCGTCCGAAAATCCACTACATAATACACCTGCCCGGACGGGAACAATCTTTCTGCCGTCCCCTCTCCCACTATCCCCGGAAGCATGCCGTAAGTATACGCCACATAATTACTCTTCGTAATTCCTGTCAGGATAAATTCCTCCGTATAATCCGCTGCGGGCAGAATCCCATGCCGCCATGCTTTCGAAGCCGTCAGGGAAATCTTATCCCCGACTTTTCCCTGAAAGCCAAGAAATTTTAGCACATCCTCTGACAGCGCAATCTCCATCGGGCGCTCTGGAAGCCATCCTTCCAAGAGTTCTGTAAAAGCCGGATACATCTCATAACTATGATCCAAATATTCTACAAGGCTAAGTCTAAGCTGGCTGTTCAACTCTATCGTCCCCAGGTCAATCGCCGCGCCAATATAGGAAAAACGGGAATCAGATTTTATTGCGGCAAGCTGTTCTTCTGTGAGCTGCACAAAGGAACCGTACTTTTCCCCTGCAAGGGCAATTGCCTGTTGTTCCTTCATTGCATTTAAAATGCCAATGGACTGCCCGATTACAGTTGTTATGATCGTAGAGAGAATTACAGCAATCAGGATTAATATGGAAGTAACTTTCTGGGCAAGCAGTTCTTTCCACGCTAAAACACGATATGATTTCATGCTGCCACCTCCGAGAGAATACCATCTACGATTACAAACTGCTTGTCAGCCATCTTTGCAATCCGGTTATCATGGGTAATGACCACCAGTGTCTTATCCATCTTTCTTTGGACGTTCTTAAGGAGTTCCATGACCTCGCTCCCGCTTTTGCTGTCAAGATTCCCTGTCGGCTCGTCTGCAAAAATGATGTCGGGCTGCGCCGCCAGGGCACGGGCAATGGCAACACGCTGCTGCTGCCCTCCGGAAAGCTCATGGGGAAGATGGGCCAGGCGTTCCTGAATTCCAAGCAGTCTCGTAAGCTGGTCCAGATAGGTCTCTTCCGGCTGCTTCTTATCCAGAAGAATCGGCATGATCATATTTTCCCTTGCCGTCAGGACCGGCAGGAGATTAAACTGCTGAAAAATAAAACCAATCCGTCTGCGTCGGAACGCAGAAAGTTCCTTATCATGAAAGCTATAAATATCCTTTCCATCATAAGTCAGGCTTCCAGACGTAGGCCGATCCAATCCTGACAGCAAATGTAACAATGTACTCTTCCCACTGCCGGAAGGCCCTATTATTGAAATAAAATCTCCCTGACCAATCTTAAGTCCTGCCTTATCAAGCGCTACTACACGGTTCTCGCCACTGCCATAAATCTTCGATAGTTCTTTTGCTTCAATAACCATAAAAACACTCTCCTTATCAATGATAAGATGAGTATAATGGACAATTCTCAAGAAACGCTCAAGATTATGAAATGAATAAAATCAATTTATCCGAAATATTGCCGTTGCTGATGCCCCGCCGCCTGCCGGATTCTTTAATTCCAGTGAGCCTCTATGTTTCAGGCATAGTATCCGGGCGCTGTATAATCCCATCCCAAAATGCTCCGTTTCCTCACTCATCTTGCCAAAAGGCCTGGGACCATCCCGAAGCAGCTTTTCCGGATAGCCAGGTCCATCATCTGCTACCGTCAGAAGAAGGCAGCCTTTCCGAGCCTCCAGATAAACAGACAGGTTATTCTGGGCAAACCGGGCCCCATTTCTGATCAGGTTCTCAGCAACATTTAAAAATATTCCATGATCCAGCTTCACGTGCCCTGTCTCCGGTACAATTACCGATGTTTCCATTGCAGGCGCCAAAAATTTCACCGTATCCAATAATTCTGCGTGAAGCTGGGAATATGCACATTCCTTTTCTTGGAACGGAAGCTGCTCCAATTTCTGGATTCCACTCATTGCCTCCACATAGTTCTCAATGCGAAGCACATAATCCTCCAATCTTTCAAAAGCTTGTCCGTCCTCTTTGCCTTGCCGTATAAGCTTAATGGTTCCCTTTAATACGGTAACCGGATTGCGCAGGTCATGGGAAAATGCCGCATTCAACCGCTTCCTCTCCTCTGCCTGCTCCCATAACTCCTGATTTGCCTTAAGAAGCTCCGCACGCATAGTCTCAAAACCTCTGCAGATCTGTCCCAGTTCATCTTTTGAAACCTCTGGAACTGAAAAATCCAGATCATGGTTCAGGATACGTTCCGTCCCCTTTTGTAAAACAGCGATTGGCATCTTCAGCTTTATGTGGTAAAACAAAACCCCCGCTGCTCCCAATCCTCCGGCCGGGAGCAGGATACAGGCCAATAACTGAAGCACATCTATTATCTTTAAAATCCTTTGCTGGTCTTTTGTCGGCCCCTCCAGCATTATCGTTGTTCCATCCGACCGGATCTCGATTCCTCCGGCAGGATAACTGTCACGGATATTTCCACAGAATACGAGGAGCAGCAAAAGAATCAACAGGGAAACCATGATACAACAGACCGACAACACAAAAAATGCTTTTTTTAAATCCATATTTTTCAGGCGTTCCATTTATATCCACACCCCCAAACAGTTTCAATATAACTGTGAAATGTGTATCCGGCCAGTTTTGCCCGAATCTTTCGGATGTGCTCCATCACCGTGCCACTGTTTCCGTCACCGTCAATTCCCCATATTGCTTCATAGATCCGTTCCCGGTCAAAAACCTGCCCTGCATTCATAGAAAGAAGTTCCAAAATGTCAAACTCTCTTTTTGTCAGCGAAACTGGCTGTCCACTTACTGATACGGCTCGGTTTCCATAGTCAATGGCCAGCTCACCAAAAAAGCGGACGGTCCGATTCTCCATCGAACGCTGTTCTCTCCGCAGGTGCGCCGCAACCCGTGCCCCAAGCTCATCTAAGTCAAAAGGCTTTACAATATAATCATCTGCCCCTGCCCGAAAACCTATGATCTTATCAGCTGATTCAACGCGTGCCGTAAGAAACAGAATCGGACTCGAAACAAACTGCCGAATCTTCTTGCAGACCTCCAGACCATCCATCTCCGGCATATTGATATCCAAAAGAATCAAGTCCGGCTTCCCTGTCAGCTTTTGGAGCGCTTCCCTGCCACTATAAGCTGTAAGCACATCATATTCTGACGCAAAATAGCTTTTTATCATATCAGTAATTCCAGGTTCGTCATCCACAATCAAAAGAGTATACCGCCGCATCCATCTATCCTCCACACATTTAATAAACCCATTATAACCAGCAAATTCCAAGAAATGCTCAAGAAGTGACATACAGCTGTTATTTTTGTGGATAATATCTGCCGCAAGGCATTTTCTATACACTTTATACATTCTCATATTTGACGGACTGCCGTCCTCACGGAATCCGAATCTCCACCTCTGTCCCCTCCCCCGGCGTGCTGCTGTATTTCAGACCATATTCCATACCGTACATGAGCTGCAGACGCCGATGGGTATTGTACACCGCAATATTGGTCCCAGAGCTTCCCTCCGCAATCTTTTTCTCAGCCAGAATGTTCTCCAGTATATCCGGCTGGATCCCCACCCCATCGTCCGAGATCAGGATCACAATCCCATGCTCTTCCTCCCAACCGGTAAGCACGATGGTTCCCTCCTTCTCCTCCTTTTCCATGATGCCGTGGAGGATGGAGTTCTCCACCACCGGCTGGAAGGTCAGCTTCGGGATCGGGCGTTCCATCAGGCTGTCCGGCATATCCACAATAAAATCAATGTTATCCGCAAACCGCATGTTCAGCAGTTCCACATAGATCGACACATGCTCCAGCTCATCCTGGATGGTGCTTAAGGACTGCTTCCGGCTCAGCGTCAGCTTGTAGAACCGGGACAGCTTCTGCACGGCCATGGTCACCTCCTGGGAACGTCCCTGCTGTGACAGCCAGTTGATCATATCCATCGTATTATACAGGAAATGCGGATTCATCTGTGCCTGCAGGGAATTGAACTCCGCGATCCGCAGGTCCTCCGCCGCCTTTGCCTGCTCCTCCACCAGGTCATGGATGATATGGGTCATATAGTTGTAGGAATCCACCAGTTCCCCAATCTCGTCCTGGGCATCCGAATCCGGCAGCGCCGCCGGAAGCCCCAGACGGCACTTTGACATCTGGTCGATCACTGCCGACAGGCGATTCGTCAAGGACCTGGACAAAAGCGTGGCGATCATAAAGGACGCCAGGATGCACCCCAGATAGACCAGCCCGAACAGTCCGATAAAGATCCGGCTCTTTTGGATCAGCGGTTCCGATGGGACCGCCACCACCATAAACCAGTCCGTATTGCGGATCCGGTTAAACCCGGCATACACATCCTCACCCAGAATGTTTTTGGAGATGAAATTGTTCGAGGACATGACCGATTCCTGCACCACATCGTAGCTGAAATGGTACGTCCCTGACAGTGCGATATCCGTCGTGGCAACCATGCTGTCCCGGTTATTGATGATATAGGCCACACTGCTGTTGGAGCTCATATTATTTTTCAAAAGCTCGTCCAAGTGCTCCTGTGAAAAATAAACGGCAAGATAAAACGTGATCCATCTTCCTTCGTAGACTGTCCGTCCTCTGGTAATATAGGCAATATCCCCGTATACACCCTTCTCATAGGTACCCAGATAAAAGGACGGGCAGAACAGCTTGCTAGTGGAAGGCTCTCCCGCAAAGATCCCGTACCAGTAAGTCCTGCGCACCCGGTCCATGGGTTCCGCCAGAGGGCCCAGGGCGCTTTCCAAAAAAAACTCTCCGCCGTCAGGGATATCCACATAAAGGCGGATATCTCTGATCAGTCCCCCCGTTGCCAGGCCCTCCGCTTCCTTTCTGAACGCTTCTGCTTCTTTCGAATCTACAAAGGACTCCAGATCTTCCGTTCGTGCCGGATTGACCAGTTTATTGTAAAATTCATGCTCTGTAAGCTGTCCATGAGCAGCCAGGATATCCGCCACTGTCTCCTCAATCAAGGGCGCGGTCTGAATGGCTGCCTCCTGCTCCTTCCGCACGGTATCGGCAACGATCATGTCATAGAGCTGTGTAAAAAACAGCACCGGTATCGCCACCATCGGTATCGTAACAATGACAAGATGCGTGATCGTCAGCTTGGTCTGAAGCCGCAGATTCCTGTAAAAATGCGCGATTTTATGAAAAAGTATTCCCATTGTCCGGCCTCCCGATGCCCGTATCCATTTGTGATAATCACCCCAACATCTTTTCCCTGTATTTCGAAGGCGTCAGCCCTGTAAACTTTTTAAAGCTCTTGCTGAAATAATTTCCGTTGCTGTATCCCACCTTGGCGGAAATGTCTGCGATCTGGTTCCTGGCGTCCTCCAGCAGGCGCATCGCCTTTTCCATACGGTATTCGGTCAGATACTGGTTCAGCGTCTGCCCGGTCTGGTTCTTAAAATATGTACAGACATAGGATGCGGACAAATGCACATAATCGCTGATCTCCTTGATGGAGAGCAGATCGCTGCCGTAATGCTTTGCGATATATTCTTTGATCAGAAAGATCACATTATCCTCCGGAACAGAAAGCTCCAGCCGCTGGAACATCAGCCTGGTCCGCTCCTCCAGAGTATGATGCAGTTCCTCGTAGGTAAAACAATTTTCCAGATATTCGATGATGCTTTCGCTGGAATCCGTCCCTGCGGAATCCGCGGAAAGCTTCCACTTCTGCCGGCAGTCATTTAAAGCATTGAACAGCCGGTAATACGCGTCCTTGATCTGATTCGGCAGCATTCCGTAGTTCTTATAGTATTTCTGATGCAGACCGTCCAGGAAGCTCTGGCATCGGTTCTGATCCTTTGCCTCCAGCGCCTCGGCAAAGCTTCCCGTATCATTTTCCAGACCCGCCGGACCTTCCGCCGCAAATGTATATCCCCCTCCTGTATCCTCAGATGTCAGCAGTGTGCCCGCGTGAAAGAAAAAGCTGTTCTGGATGGCGACTACCGCCGAAGCATAGGAATGATATGCCCTTGCGATTCCATTCACTGTGTCTCCCCGGCTCATGACAAACAGTCCAAAGGGTCTGAACTGCTCTTTGAAAAAAAAGTCAATAGAAGACAGTACGGCCGCGGACGGCGCTCCGCCCTCCCCAAACACATGGAACACATGATGCACCGCATGCATCCGGATATAAACCGAATTCATGTGGAAATTTTTCAGGAAACCCTTCAGATTCTCCCGGATTCCCTTGATCAGCACCGAGATAGGTTCCTCGGTCCGCAGCTTCACGATATACGTCACAAAGCCGCTTTCCGGCGACAGACGAAGGGAGAGTTCCCGCGAAAGAGCTTCGATCTCTCCGCAGTGATCCCTGTAAGGCTTCGTCAACAGAAGCGCGAGATTGGATTCCGTTTCCATGGACAGCAGATCCTCATTCTGCCTGGACCGCAGCACCTGCTGACGGCGGCGGATGGCCTCCGCCACCGTTTTTTGAACCTCCTCCGGGTTCAGCGGCTTTTCTACATAATCAATGGCTTTCAGCTTGATCGCGGCTTTCAGATATTCCTTATCTGAATAGCCGCTCATAAAAATAATGCTGGTGTCAGGCAGCAGCTCCGTCAGCTTTTCCACCAGCTCGATCCCGTTCATCCGCGGCATGCGGATATCGGATAAAATGATATCCGGCTCCTGCAGCTTTGCGATATGTAAGGCACGCAGGCCGTCATCCGCCTGAAAGATCTGATGGATCCCCATGCTTTCCCAGTCGATTGAGGACGCCAGCCCCTCTCTTGTCAACAGTTCATCATCCGCAATTAACAGCTTCATTCTATTCCCGTCCCCTTTGCACACAAAAGCCCTTCCGGGCATTCCGCCAGCCAGTTCATTTTTTCATTTTAGCAAATCCTCCGGAAAATTGCCACAAAAAAAATTTACCCTTAATCGAAGAAAATTGCTGTTTTATGTCAATCCGCCTGCTGATAGAATAGACTCATACGGAAAGTCTGCCTCAATCAGTCTTTCCGCATATGTGAAGGCATACGGGAAATCTGCCGCCGGCAGCTTTTCCGCATCCTATGGGATCAGAAAGAAGGAGGGTAAAGCAGGTGTCGGATTATGTTTTGGAATTAAAAGGAATTACGAAAATATTTCCCGGCGTAAAGGCATTGAACAACGTGCAGTTCCAGTTAAAAAAGGGCGAAGTTCATGCGCTGATGGGTGAAAACGGTGCCGGAAAATCTACATTTATAAAAGTCATCACCGGCGTTCACAAAGCCGAAGAGGGCGAGATGTTCTTAGACGGCCGGAAAATAGATTTCAAAGGGCCCAGGGACGCGCAGGCCGCGGGAATCGCGGCCGTATACCAGCATCCCACATCCTATCCGGATCTGAGCGTCGCGGAGAATATATTCATGGGTCATGAGATCATCAAAAACGGCATGATCCAGTGGAAAAAAATGAACGAAGAAGCCGCCGCGCTTCTGGACCAGTTAAACGCAGATTTCAAATCCACGGATGAGATGGGGGCGCTCAGCGTCGCTCAGCAGCAGATGGTAGAGATCGCCAAAGCGCTCTCCACCAACGCGAGGATCATCATCCTGGATGAGCCTACGGCCGCGCTGACCAAGAATGAATCGGAGGAGCTGTACCGGATCGTGGATAAGCTGCGGGACGACGGCGTGTCTATCATCTTCATCTCCCACCGTTTTGAAGATATGTACCGCCTGGCCACCAGAGTCACCGTATTCCGGGATTCCCAGTATATCGGAACCTATGACGTAGACGGGATCACCAACGCAGATCTGATCAAGGCCATGGTGGGCCGGGAGATCAAGGACCTGTTCCCGAAGCCGGAAGTCAAAATCGGCGCGGAGGTTTTGAAGGTCGAAGGTCTTTCCAGAATGGGGTATTATAAGAATGTCTCTTTCAGCGTCCATGCGGGCGAAATCATCGGGCTCACCGGACTGGTCGGAGCCGGACGTACAGAAGTGGTGGAGAGTGTATGCGGGATTACGAAACCGGACGAAGGAAAGGTGTATCTGGAAGGGAAGCCGATTCAGATCAAGCAGCCCTCCGACGCCATGAAGCAGGGCATCATCCTGCTTCCTGAGGACCGGCAGAAGGAAGGACTGATCATGAGCTGGGGGCTGGGAAGAAATGTAGTCCTCCCCACCATGGGCAAATATGCGAAGAACGGTTTCAACGACGAAAAAAAGGAACGCGAGATTTCCAAGCAGCTTCTGGAGGACGTAGATACCAAGGCTGTGACCATCTTTGACCCGGCCTCCTCCCTGTCCGGCGGGAACCAGCAGAAGGTAGTGGTCGCCAAGGCGCTGGGGCAGGAAATGAAAGTGGTCATCATGGACGAACCTACCAAGGGCGTCGATGTCGGCGCAAAGGCTGAGATCTACCAGATCATGGGCGACCTGGCGAAAAAAGGATATGCCATCATCCTGATCTCCTCCGAAATGGCGGAGATCTTAGGCATGAGCGACCGGATCATCGTCATGTGCAACGGAAGGGTAACCGGGGAATTGAGCAGAGGCGAGGCAACCCAGGAGGGCATCCTGGAGCTTGCCATGGAAAAATCAAAGTAAGGGGGAAACAGGGAAGATGAAAGAGAATAAATCAGTCTTAAAGAAGATTACCGATTCCCGTGAAGCGAGCCTGCTGATCGTACTGATCGTCCTTTGTATCGTGATCTCGCTGCGGAGTCCTTCTTTCATGACATTAAAATCCATTTCAGATATGTTGAAAAATAATGCGGTCATCATGATCATGACCCTGGGAATGCTGGGAGTACTGCTGATCGGCGGAATTGATATCTCCATCGCTTCCACGCTTGCATTTTCCGGTATGTCGGTGGGTATGCTGATGAAATACGGCATGGTGCAGAATACATTCGTATTATTCCTCATCTCCATCGGGATCGGCGCACTGTGCGGGCTGCTGATCGGGCTGATCATTTCCAGAGGAAAGGTACTGCCGATCATTGCCACAATGGGCTTTATGTATATATACCGGGGGCTTGCCTACATCATCGCCAACAGCCAGTGGGCCAGCGCGGAAAATCTGGGAACCTTTAAGGACTTTGCACTGGGAAGCGTACTCGGAGTGAACAACGTCATCATCGTCATGGTGATCTGCTATATCATTTTCTTTATTGTCATGAAGTGGACCAAGATCGGAAGAATGGTCTATGCGGTGGGAAGCAACCGGGAAGCGGCCCAGATCTCCGGTATCAATACGGCAAATGTGGAGCTGCTGGTCTATACGGTGATGGGTACGCTCTCCGGACTGTGCGGCGCGCTGGCGGTTTCCATTTACTCCTCTGCGCAGCCAAATATGCTGTACGGCAGAGAGATGGATGTCATCGCGGCCTGCGTCATCGGCGGCGTCAGCATGACCGGCGGCCGGGGAAGCGTAGCCGGAGCACTCTTAGGCTCCTTGATCCTGGCGATCATCGCAAAGGCGCTTCCGCTTGTAGGAATCGAAGCGATCGCGCAGAACACGGTAAAGGGCGTCATCATCTTGGTCGTGATCGTGCTCAATGTCATCACGCAGCGCATGATGGATAAGAACAATCTGAAAGGGAGGGAGATGTAACTATGGCTGGAAAATCCGGAAGAACGATTGCCAATGTCCCGGAGAAATCTCTGAAAAAGACATTATTCTGCTGGGAAGGCATGTTAGTCGTATTGTTTATCCTGATCAATATTTTTTGCGCAGGTATCTCCCAAAGCTATCAGTTCAGCAACGTTTTGAGAGAAATGCCGAAGTACCTGACAGAGATGTTCCTGCTGTTTCCGATGGCATTCATCCTGGTACTCGGTGAGATTGATATCTCCGTAGGCGCTACGGTCTGCCTGTCCGCTACGATGACCTGCATGGCCTCCAACAAGGGACTTCCCTTCGGGATGGTAATCCTGGTCGCGTTACTGGTAGGTACGGTGTGCGGCCTGGTGAACGGGCTGATCCTGACCAACTTTCAGGAGCTGCCGCCCATGATCGTAACGCTGGGAACCCAGATCGTATTCCGCGGGATCGCGGAGATCGCGCTGGGAAGTGGCGGATCCATTTCCCTGACCAATGCGGACGGCTTCCGCATGATCGCCGGGAAAGTCGGGATCATTCCCTACATTTTCTTTGTCGTGATCATCATGGCCGTATTGTTCAGCGTGGTCCTGGCAAAGACTACCTTCGGCCGGAGCGTATATGCCATCGGTTCCAATCGGCTGGCGGCATACTATTCCGGAATCCATGTACAGACCATCCGGCTCATCATCTATACCGTGATGGGATTCATGGCCGGGCTGGCAGCACTGTTTTTGACTTCCGTCCTTTATGGGGCGAACACCACCACCGGAAACGGATTTGAGATGGATGCCATCGCGATGGCAGTATTCGGCGGGATCTCCACCTCCGGCGGAAAAGGAAGGCTGCTGGGCGGAATCATTTCCGGCTTTACCATCATCTGCCTGCGGATCGGCCTGGGACAGATCAACATGAACCCACAGCTGATCCTGATCATACTGGGAATTCTGCTGATCCTGGCGGTACTGCTGCCGAACATCTCAGCAAAACTAAATGTAAAGAAGAAAGCATAAAGATCATCTGTTGTATTATTTGTTATATTGAAACCTTTTTATACCAGTTATTTCATGATACCAGGTATCCGGGCCTGATTCGGCGGATAAACTGCTTATATTCAGAAGTCCTTGCCAGAATACCCACAGGGAATCCTTTCATGCATACCCTGTGTGGCGGGCGGGCTTCATTCGATAAGGCAGATCTGCCGGACAGGGGATACTTTGTATAAAAAATCATATTCCAGGGAGGAAAGAAGCATGAAGAAAAAATTATTAAGCGCTTTATTGTGCACAGCTATGGTCGCTACAATGGCAGTTGGATGCGGCGGCGGAAACAGCGACAGTGGGAATGCTGACAGCGGCAGCAGCAGCGAAGCTACTAACGATGCAGGCGACGACGCGGAAGAAGCCGGTGACGACGGCGGAGAAAGCGGCA
>Ga0073906_1003972_pt1 | contig 15649 bp, 19 predicted proteins | sample Inofromicrocosms_FD_65485 | JGI IMG/M metagenome (GOLD analysis project Ga0073906, IMG submission 65485) | Mouse cecum microbial communities from Vienna, Austria - Inoculum for glucosamine and mucus D2O microcosms | ecosystem: Host-associated > Mammals > Digestive system > Large intestine >... | reverse complement strand
TTTGTCTTTTTCGGATACCTTTTGTGTCATCTCCTCTTTCATAGTGGAAAGCTTTTGGGATAACCCCTCGTCGGAGAGGGCCAGCATCTGGGCGGCTAGGATTGCCGCGTTTTCCGCCCCGTCGATGGCGACGGTGGCAACGGGGATGCCGGAGGGCATCTGCACCGTAGCAAGCAGCGCGTCCAGCCCGTCCAGGGTGGAGGACTTAATGGGGATGCCGATAACGGGAAGGGTGGTATGCGCCGCCAGCACCCCGGCAAGGTGGGCGGCTTTCCCGGCGGCGGCGATAATCACGCCGAAGCCGTTGTCCTTAGCTTGTCCGGCAAAGGCGGCTGCCTGTTCCGGGGTGCGGTGGGCGGACATGACGTGGGCTTCCACCGGGATGCCGAAGGATTTCAGCTTGAGGACTGCGGGCTTGACGGCGGGGAAATCGCTGTCGCTGCCCATGATAACCGCGACTTTTTTCATAAATCATTCTCCTTTGTAAATACATTTAAACTGGAAGCTGCTGTTCTCTATACAGCAATCCTATTTTCTTTCTAAGGAATACCAAACATCTATTTCCTCTTTAGAAGGTGCTTCCCACATGGACAATAATTTTTCCATAAGACCTTCATCCAGATAATAATCTGAACCACCTTCGCCTTTTAATACCCTACTGTTTCGTTCTTCAATGTTTTTATGCCATGCTTGGTTATTAACATCAATGTAATGCCATTCACAATGAACATTCTGAGAGCGGCAAAACTCGGTTAAGCTTCTTCTGTTTTCTAAGCTCCAAAACCCCCAATCTAAAATTACAGTACAACCTATGTTTACCAATTCCACCGATTTTTTCTTAAAATAGCTCCAAATTCTTAATGCCATTTCGTCATGTTTCTCACCCAAATCATTATTAAACAAATCCTTTGTTAATTCATCGCATGATAAAATAACCGCTTTCTCTTTTTCTTTTATTAGATTGGCGTAATAGGTTTTTCCGCAACATATTTTCCCACAGATTGCTATTATCTTTGCCATATATATTTCTCCTTGCCTTATATAAATTCCGATTTATCGTTCTGCTGGTATCTGGTATAAGGGATTTGTTGCTGCGGTAAACTGGAAGTTGTGCTTATAATTTTTGTATTTCTTTCAACGCTTTTTGAATATCCTTATAAACCAATGGCTGCATACTATCCTCATAAACACATATATCAGCCTTATGAAGTGCGAAAAGAATATCGTTCTTTAACTCTGGTTTATACGTTGCAACAAGTGGTAACAACTTAATACATTGTCTTGCTGTGATGGGCTTAACATCCGTTATGTGTTTTAAATATTTCTCAATAATCTCGTCAATTTTATAATCTTTATCCCATTTTGCATTATAAGCAAGCAGCGTAAGCCCTCTTGTACGAATATAAGAATTATCACTGTCAAGCATATCGCTTAATCTATCCATATAGGGATAGACACAATCTGTTTCTTGGCTTTCTTTTTGCAAGTTCTGCAATGCCCTGTATGCAATATTATTGTTTTTATCAAACAACAATTCAAATGTTTCGGCTATATTAAGTGCCATAGTATCCTCCTGAACGAATCCCGATTTATCGTTCTGTTTATATAGGGATTTGTTACTGCTTATCTCTCAGCTTCTTAACGGTTGTATACGCCAATACCGGCAATGCCGCTAAATCAACCAGCCCAATAGCGCGAGTCATGAAATCTGGCAACTCGACGCTCAAAAGATTCGCGCCCCCAAGGATAATGGAACATATCCCCGCTGCCATTAAACTAAATGCCCAAAGCAAATTTGTTGTTTTCATATTCAGCAGCCATCCTTCCTTGTAAATACATTGGTAAACCGGAATTTGCTATCTCCTCTTTAACGCTTTGATAAACTGAATGCCCACAAATGTCATTAGCATTGCAAGCAAATCTGACGCTATTAACTGCCCGACAGCAGCAGCCGGTATAGGATCCAGCGGCCAAGGTTCTATAAATGTTGCAAGGCAGGCGCGAAATAACCATACTGCTGTAAGAAAGAAATAGAAGTATATTACCTCTTTGTTTAATTCTAATGCCCTCTTGCCTAAAATAATCAACATAACGCTTAACCCAAACAACAAAAGTGAAAAACAGTAATTTGTATAATCTATCCCAACTATTAGATTTTCATACTGCATAGGCAAATAATCATACCACTGAAACATCCAAGGCACAAAAAAGTGCCACAATCCTACCAAAGCGCTTGTTATAACGGTAATGTAATATAGAATACGAACACTTTTTTTCATATAAGGTTATCTCCCAAGCCCTGATTTTCCGATAGGTTTATAAGGCCTTTGTCACATAGTTCAGGGCGTAGTGTATGGCTATTGGAATGGTGATATCTTTCCTTTTGTATGTAATAAAACTCGCGGCCAAGTGAAAAACAAAGCAGAAAGTCAGATGCGGCAAATCTCCAAGAACATAACTGAGGGAAAAATCGTTGTGCATAAACATTTTATACGGCAGGTGCGCCAATGAAAACATCACCCCACCGATTAAAAAGCTGACATATTTGCCGCATTTCAGTCCCATCAGATAATTCTGGAGAAATCCTCTGCAAATGATTTCCTCCTGCACTGCTGTATAGAAAAGTTGGCGCAAACTCCTTCTGAACAGGGTTGACAGTGAATATTTCCCAAAAGCGACACCCACCAGAAAGGACACGACAATAACAGAGCATGATATGATGAGATTTGTTTTCAGTTTTTCCGTTGTGAATCCCACATTAGTCAAATTTTTGTCTTTTACCGCCACAAACAGTATCGTAATGGCTGTGAACCCCCACTGAATAAAATCGTTTTTAATGCCCTTTGTGGACAGCACTGACATAAGCAGCAGAGCGGCCATAAACATCACCCAGTAGATTACTGCAATCAGGAAATAACTTCTATCCTTCTCTTTATACATATCAATCCTGCCTTTCTGTGCAAAATCCATATTTATTTTCCTGCATATATGGAATCACATAAGCCTTTGTATTTGTTCAATTAAGATTGGCAATTCCTTCAGAACAACGTCAGCGATAATATTCCAATTTGTTCCATCGTAATCGTGGACCAAACGATGCCTAAGCCCAGATATCATCGACCACGGAATTTCATCATGAGCTTTTTTGTATTCACTGGAAAGATTATAAACATGTTCGCCTATATTATATAATGGCGTTGTAACAAGCCACTGCAAGGGGATATTTTCCAATAAATCAGCTTTTTTACATTATTTTCTAAAATATATTCATGCAGCTTTATTGCGCTTTCGTAAATTTTTTTAATGCGCTGTTCATCTGAATATTTCATACTACAAGCAGCCTTTCTTTCATAACTGTATGATAAAAATCACTTTCCTGATTGATTTCACTTATTTCAAAAACATCAACATCTTTTTTTAAAACCTCGCGCAGGTCTTCGGCAAGGGAAAAAATCATAACAGGCTTAAAGTTTTCTCCCCCAAATACCAAAAAATCCAGGTCGCTGTTTTCATTTGCTTCTCCTCTGGCATAGGAGCCAAATAAATATATCTCTTTTACCTTATATTTTTCGGCAATCGGCTTAATCAATGTTTTAATATCTTTAATTGTAAATAGATTGTTGTTCATCCCATCAACTCCTTTCTTTGTCTATGATTCATAACCTCCCAAAAACAAAAAAGCCACAACAAATTCTGTTGCGACTAACTATGAAACCCTATCAGGATACACTGAGAGGCGGCAGCCCATCTTTGCGCAAAATGCCTGCACCAAACCCACCCCATGCCGCGGCGCAAAGGCCGGGAACACAGGCGGAGCGTCCAGATTGCGTCTCACGGAAAGTAACATCGGATCAGCCTCCCATATAGCTTCAATACTATTTTATACCACCCAGCCCCAAAATTCAACAGATAAATGGACAGGGAGGTCAAAATCGTGACCTCCCGCAATTTTCCGAAGGGAAACAATTTGAAATTTATCTAAAACATACAACAGCCTTTAAAGGCTCCAGGTGATTTTCCCATCATATTTCCAGTTCTTCGGCACTGGGCGCATGTCGGAAAGGAGCTGAATATCCTCCTTCAGCAGGGAAAGGGTGATCTCCGCCATCCCCACCGCGTCCCCCAGCAGGCAGTAGGCGTCCCCAACCTTCCCCTTTATCATCGCGCCGTTGTCCAGGAAGGGGTGGAACAGCTTGACAAAGTTCTCCGAGATGTGGGGGCAGCTGGCGTTAAAGTGGCGATAAACCTGTACCGGGATATCCTCCTCCTTTGTACGGATGACAAAGCCAACCGGCTGCTCAGTAAAGCGCAGGGGCACGTCCGCCCACTCCTCCACGCTGTGGATAAAGGTGTTCCGGTTCAGCCCGCAGCCCAGGAGCAGTATCTTTGCTCTCCTGTCGTATAGCTTCCCCCAGCAGCCGTTCCGGGGGCAGGGGGTGACTGCCTTTTCCTCACCGGCGGCGTATTCCGCCGCATCCCTTCCCCAGGCGTTCACCGAATGGGTGGGATGGAGGGAACGGACCACCCCCGGACGCTTGCGGAATACATCCGGCAGCGCCCCCACGCAGGAGGGCTCGGTTTCCGGGTCAAAGACGTTATGGTTCTCCCCCATCTGCGCCCAGGTGTGGCAGGGGGTCAGCAGCAGCCCCTCCTCCCCCACGGCCTCCATCAGGGCGTCTATGATGTCATCTGCCCTGTGCTCCAGCTTCCCCACGGATTTTACCGAGCTGTGTACCATCAGGGTATCACCCTTCCGGATTTCCATTGCCCTTAGGGCAGACAGAATCTCATTTTTAGTGTACATTTTAAACCTCTCCCCACATACAAAAGGCTGCGGCAAACTTCCGCCGCAGCCTTCTTTATCCGTTATCTTTTTGGTGTGTTTCCGTCCAGGCTTCCGGCGGCTTCCTTCAGAGAAACTGCCAGGCTGGCCAGGGACTGTATCTCGCTGGGAATGATAATCTTGGTGGACTTGCCGTCAGCAACCTTTGCCAGCGCGTCCAGGGACCGCAGGGCGATAACCTGATTGCTGGGCTCCACCTTGTTCAGCAGGGCCACGCTGTCCGCCACGGCCTTCTGCACCAGCAGGACGGCCTCGGCCTCACCTTGGGCCTCACGGATTTTCTGCTCCTTCACAGCCTCGGCCCGGAGGATAGCGGCTTCCTTTTCACCTTCCGCCTTGAGGATGGCGGACTGCTTCTCGCCCTCTGCCACCAGAATGCGGCTGTGCTTGTCGCCCTCTGCCTTCAGGATGGATTCGCGGCGTTCCCGCTCGGCTTTCATCTGCTTCTCCATGGCGTCCTGAATCTCTCTGGGCGGCAGGATGTTTTTCAGCTCCACGCGGGTGACCTTGATGCCCCATTTATCGGTAGCCGTATCAAGAATCGTGGTGATCTTGCTGTTGATGGTATCGCGGGAAGTCAGGGTGCTGTCCAGCTCGATTTCACCGATGATATTTCTCAGGGTTGTGGCACTCAGATTTTCAATGGCGGAGATGGGCTTGTCAACGCCGTAGGTGTACAGCTTCGCGTCGGTTATCTGGAAGAACACAACAGTATCAATCTGCATCGTGACGTTGTCCTTGGTGATAACCGGCTGGGGCTTAAAATCCACAATCTGTTCCTTCAAGGTGACCTTTCTCGCAACCCGGTCAATAAAGGGGACGGTCATATGCACGCCTGTGCCCCAGGACGCATGATATCCGCCCAACCGCTCCACCACATACACCGTCGCCTGGGGAACGATTTTGATATTGGAAGCGATCAGAAGCAGCAAAACCAGAACCACCAGCAGGAAAATCACAAAACCATACATTTCTCCCATTTCTCTTTACCTCCTGTATTAAACACAAAATAAGGAAAAAATTACTTTATACCATTTTAGCATATTTCACTGGTTATGTAAACCATCTTTCCGGCCTTGGCAGAAAAAATTTTCCAGCCTAGCCAGGAACCGTTCAAAAAAGTTTTTCTCAACGGCTGACCGTTCCCTATCCGATGGCCTCCACCACCAGCTTTACGCCGGTGATGCCCTTCACCAGGACATGCTCGTCCTTGGGTATGACGCTTCCGTCCTCGGTGCAGGCCGCCCAGTCCTGGCCGGAGATGACCACCCGTCCGATCCCCTTGGAAGGGTCGATACATTCGCTGGCCACGATCCCCACCTGGCCGATCAGGCTGTCCGCATTGGTATGCACCTGCTTGACCCGCAGCTTTTTCACAAAGGGTCTGGTAGCCGCCAAAGCCAGAAGGGAAACCAATACGAATACTGCGAACTGGATCCACATGGAGCCGCCCATCAGGCTTGGCACAATGGCGGCAAGGGAACCCAGGGCAAACCATATGGCGACCAGCTGCACGGTGACAGCCTCAAACACGCCGAGCACGATTGCCAGAATCAACCAGAAAATTGCAAACCACGTAGACATAACTTTCAACTCCTTTAAAAACGTCGCAGGGAAAAGTAATCCATTGCACATTGCGCGCCGCGCTTTCAGCGGCTTCCCACAGTTCACCCGTGTTAAACCGGCTGGAACTGTCGAAGGGCCTGCTCGGCGATTCTGGCCGCCTGGGCCAGGCGGTCGCTTTCCGCCTGAAGAATGGTCATCCCCTCCGGGGTAATGGAGTAGATTTTCCGCCGCTCCTCCTCCCGCACCGCAAAGATCAAACCGTCGTTCTCCATTTTGTAGATCAGCGTGTACACGGTCCCCGCTCCCAGATTGACCCTTCCGCCGGTCAGCCGGGCAGCCTCCATCATAATGCCATAGCCATGATTTTCGTGGACCAGTGACGCCAGCACCATAAAGCTGGCCTCGGTCATGGGTATGTAGCTTTTCAGCAGCTTCTGCAGCTCTGCGTTCGACAACACTGCCACCTCCTTTCCAAAAGACCTTTTGGCCTTCATCGAGCTATTACAATTATTATTATATTTTATTTCGATATAAATGTCAAGAGGAAAAATTAGAAAATGCGACAATTTTTGTTTCCATCCGCTGACGGTGTCCAGAAGCGGGATAATTCATGAAAAAAGGCCCGAAAAACGGCGCCCACATCTGTGTGAGCGCCGCCCGGCAAAGCTAAGTTTTCAATTCAGCCTCATCTATTAGTACATTCCGCCCATGTTGGGGTTGGGAGCGGCAGCGGGGGTCTCTTCCTTCTTATCCGCCACCAGGGACTCGGTGGTCAGCACCATCGCGGCAACGGAAGCAGCGTTCTGGAGCGCGCTTCTTGTCACCTTGGTGGGGTCAACAATACCGGCCTCAATCATGTCCACATAGGTCTCGTCATAGGCGTTGAAGCCGTAGCCGGTCTTCTTGGAGCGTCTGATGGTGTCGATAATCACAGAGCCCTCCAGCCCGGCGTTGGCGGCAATCTGGCGGATTGGCTCCTCCAGGGCCCGGAGCACGATTCTCACGCCGGTCTTTTCGTCGCCCTCAACGGTGCTCAGCAGCTTTTCAACAGCGGGGATTGCGTTCAGGGGCGCTACGCCGCCGCCTGCAACAATGCCTTCCTCAACCGCCGCCTTGGTGGCGGAAAGGGCGTCCTCTACCCGGAGCTTCTTCTCCTTCATCTCCACCTCAGTGGCTGCGCCGACCTTGATGACGGCTACGCCACCTGCCAGCTTGGCAAGGCGCTCCTGGAGCTTTTCTTTATCGAAATCAGAGGTAGTGGTTTCAATCTGGGCGCGGATCTGGGCAACCCTGGAGCTGATTTCGGCGGAGTTTCCGGCGCCGTCAACAATAATGGTGTTCTCCTTCTGAACCTTGACCTGGCGGGCGCGGCCCAGCTGGTCAATGGTAGCTTCCTTGAGTTCAAGGCCCAGCTCCTCGGAGATAACCTGACCGCCGGTCAGAATGGCGATATCCTGGAGCATTTCCTTTCTGCGGTCGCCAAAGCCGGGGGCTTTCACGGCAACACAGGTAAAGGTGCCTCTCAGCTTGTTGACAATCAGGGTGGAAAGGGCCTCGCCCTCCACGTCCTCGGCGATAATTACCAGCTTCTTGCCGGACTGAACAATCTGCTCCAGCAGGGGCAGAATCTCCTGGACGGAGCTGATCTTCTTGTCGGTAATCAGCAGGAGGGCGTCGTCGATGACAGCCTCCATCTTGTCCATATCAGTGGCCATGTAGGGGGTGATGTAGCCCCGGTCAAACTGCATACCTTCCACGGTATCGACGCTGGTTTCAGCGGTCTTGGACTCCTCAATGGTGATAACGCCGTCCTTGGAAACCTTATCCATGGCCTTGGCGATAAGCTCACCTACAAAGGGATCCCCCGCGGAAACGGTGGCGACCCTCTGGATATCGGTGGAGCTGGAGACCATCTTGGAGCTGGCGGTGATGGCTTCCACGGCGGCGTCAACGGCCTTGGCAATGCCCTTCTTCACAATCATGGGATTTGCGCCGGCGGCCACGTTCTTCATTCCTTCACGGACCAGGGCCTGGGCCAGCAGGGTGGCGGTGGTGGTGCCGTCTCCGGCGGCGTCGTTGGTCTTGGTGGCCACTTCCTTCACCAGCTGCGCGCCCATGTTCTCAAAGGCGTCCTCCAGCTCAATCTCCTTGGCGATGGTCACGCCGTCGTTGGTGATGAGGGGAGAGCCGAACTTCTTGTCCAGAACCACGTTGCGCCCCTTGGGCCCCAGGGTGATTTTAACGGTATCCGCCAGCTGGTCAATACCGGACTGAAGCGCTTTTCTCGCTTCCTCGCCGTATTTCAGTTCTTTTGCCATGTCAAACGACCTCCAATATCAAAATTGTATTCTTTGGCTTTACAGGAATGGTTTAAAAAATTTCTTAACCGTTTCTTACTCCACAATCGCCAGAATATCGCTCTGGCGGAGGATGGTGTATTCCACCCCGTCCACCTTTACCTCGGTGCCGGAGTATTTGCTGATGAGTACCTTATCCCCTACCTTGACCGTCATGGTAACTTCCTTGCCGTCAACCATTCCGCCGGGGCCAACTGCTGTGATTTCGGCTACCTGAGGCTTCTCCTTGGCGCTGCCGGCCAGAATGATGCCGCTTTTGGTTGTCTCCTCGGCTTCCACCATTTTGATTACGACTCTGTCCGCGAGAGGTTTGATTGTCATATCCGTTCCTCCTAAATATTTGATAATGGGCGCGTCCGCGGAACCCTCCGCATTCCGAAGCAATCCGGTCTGGATTCCAACTGGACGACCTGCCTTCCGTGGTTTAGCACTCTATCTTTTCGAGTGCTAACTATATTCTAACCATTTCTCAAAAAAAATCAAGCCCTTTTTTCAAAAAAAACCGGTTAAATTTGGATTTTTACAATTTATTAATGATTCATGAAAAAAACATTCATACAAGGCCGACGGTTTTCAGCTGAAGGAAGGGTGCAAAAACGGAGCGTCCCCTTCCCGGAGGCGCTCCGCCTGTCAGCCTTTAATCGTCATCCCTGTTTTTCCGGGGTCTTACCGTCACCGTGCGGTCATCATCCTCATCATCCCCCGAATACTCTTCATCATCGTCCAGTTCCATGCCAACCTCGTCCCCGCCCAGATGCTTGGAACAGGTGGAGGGCAGAAAGCTGGGCTTGTAGTACCCGATGGCCGTGGAAGGGCAGTTGACCGAGGCCAGCGCCCCCGTCTCCTTGCAGTAGGTCATGGCGACGCAGTTTTCCTCCCCGTCAAAGCCCTTGACCGGCAGCTCCGCGTGGAGGTCCCGCATGATGTTGCGCCATAGCACCAGCGGAGGATAGCTGTACCCGGCGTAATTGATGGTGGCGTTGATGTCGTAGCCAATCCACAGGCCGCAGACATAATAGGGGGAATAGCCGATAAACCAGTGGTCGTAGTCGTTGGAGGTGGTACCGGTCTTGCCGCCGACAATCTGCTGCCCCCAGCGGACCGAGCTGGCCGTTCCGTAGGTGGTGGGGTCGGTGACGCTTTGCAGCAGCTTGTTCATCACCGCGGCCGTCTCCGGGTCCAGGATACGGGTCGGGGTGATGTTCTTTTCCAGGATGACGTTGCCTTCATTGTCCAGCACCCTAGTATAGCTGTAGGGCTCCACATAGGTGCCGCCGTTGCCGAACATCTGATAGGCCCCTATCATGTGGATGGGCTCCACCCCTATCGTCAGCGCCCCCAAGGCTGTGGGCGCAAGGGCGATGTCGTTGTTGTAGCCGGAGGTCACCAGCCCAAAGTCAAAGTTGGAGTTGAGAAAATTCACCAGATTCAGCGGGTTGAGCCTGTCCGACAGCCGCACCGCCACAGTGTTGGTGGAGCGCTGGATGGCCTCACACACCGGGATGTTCCCCAGGTACTGGCCGTTAAAGTTCACCGGCCAGCCGGTGCCGTCCTCCCGCTCGGTAAAGGGGTGGTCGTCAATCATGGTGGACCAGGTAATCACGTTGTTCTGTATCCCCTGGCTGTAGACAGTCAGCGGCTTGATGGAGGAGCCCGGCTGCCGCTTGGACATGGTGGCCCGGTTGAGGGAGCGGGCGTTGGTCTTGGGCCCGGTGCCCCCCACAATGCCCAGTATCTTCCCGTATGGGTCGGTGACCACGCAGGCCCCCTGGGGGTACTCCGCGTTGTGGATGGGCGGCAGGTTTTCGACGTTTTCAAAATAATGCTCCAGGGTGTTCTGCACCGAGGAATTGACGGTGGTGTAGATGCGGTATCCGCCGCTGTAGATTAGGCTGCTGGCATACGCCCGTTCATAGCCGTAGGTCGCCTGGAGGTCGGAGATGACCTCCTCCACCACTGTGTCGATAAAGTAGTCCTGCACCTGGCTGGAGGCCGAGCTGTCGTTCTGCATCTGGGTGCGCCTGGTCTCCACCGGCGTTGCGATGTACTGCCTCTCCTGGGTTTCGGAAATCCCCTGCATTTCACAGTATTCCCCGATGATCCAGTCCCGGCGGCTCTTGTTGGATTCCGGGTCGGTGATGGGGTTGAGCCAGGCCGGGTTTTTGGTGCTGGCAATGATAGACGCGGCCTCCGGCACGGTCAAATCCTGCACATCCTTGCCGTAGTACAGATTTGCCGCCGCCTGGATGCCGTAAGTACCGTATCCAAAGTTTACCGTATTCAGGTAGGCCTCCAGAATATCGTCCTTGGTATACTTCTTTTCCAGGTTCAGGGCGCGGAAAATCTCCCGTATCTTCCGTTCAAAGGTGGTGGAGTTGTCCTCCGTGATGTTTTTGATAAGCTGCTGGGTCAGAGTGGAACCGCCCTGGCGATCATCGCTCAATCCGATCATTTCATTGAGAAAGGCATAGGTGGTCCGTATCCAGTCCACCCCCTGGTGCTCCTCAAAGCGCTTGTCCTCTCCGGCGATGGTGATGTCCTGCACCATCTGGGGAATATCCTCCAGCTCGACCCAGATGCGGTTTTCCACCCCGTGCAGGCGGTACAGCTCGTAAAGCTCGCCGGTTTCGGCGTCGTCGGCGTACAGGATTGTGGTATTGTTCAGGTCCAGGCTGTACAGGTCGATCCCCACATCGGTTTTCATAAACTTTATGACGTAATTGGCCATATAAATGGCGCAGATACAGCCAGTGATGACCAGAATCAAAAAGAGGATTGCAATCACCCGCCCGATGACGGAAAAAACGCCTCCGACGCCCTTTCCCACACCGGACACAACCTTTGCCCCTGTACTTTTTTTCTTTTGGGTTCCCATGGATTCGCCTCCTTGTATTGAAAACGGAGAATTCGCGGTAAAGCCGTCATATCGTAGCCGCGGGAAGCGCTCTCCCGCAGCCCGTGGATTGCGGTATGTAGAAAGCTCAAAAAAAACTATTTACGGCTATTATACCATATCCTGAATCAAAAATGTTAAGAATTCGCGAACCTTTTTTCTTTTTTCCGAAATTATTCTGTTTTGCATATAAAACCTTTGAAAACAAGGGGCGATATTCCATTTCTGCCAAATATTCTAATCCTTTTTGTATAAATCTGCTGAAATAGTCCAACACTATAAACAAATTAAATGAGAGGAGTGAATCCCAAAATGGATCTCAGCCGGGAAATACGTCCCCAGCTGGCGTGTCTGATTACCACCTGTCTGCTTTCCTCCCTGGTGGGGGTTTCGCTGGCATACCTGGGGAGCGAACCGTCCGCGCCCTCCGCGCCACAGAGCTCCGGAAGCCGGAACGGCAAAAGCGCCGTCCAAAGCTCCGAGCCCCTGAATCCGCTCCGGTACACACTGAAAAATCACGGCGGGAGGCTGGCGGTATTCGAGTCCCAGTCGGACACTCCCTTCCGCGTTTACGACGTTTATATCAACACCCTCCCAACCTACGACCAGGAGCTTTTGCAGGAGGGGGTCTCGGTAGAAGGGGAAACGGCGCTGGCGCGGCTGATTGAGGACTATGTCAGCTAACGCCGCCTTCCAGCTCCCTCAGCAGCTTCCCAAGCCTCCGGCATTGTTCCTCTGCCGCCGCGGTCCGGGCCTCAAACAGCGCGGCGGCCTCCTCCGCGCCGTCATGTCTGGCCTCCTTGGCGAACAGGGGAAACAGCTCCGACGCCCTATAGCTCTCATAGGCGATCATTTCCTCCAGCAGCTCAAAGACGGTCCGGCGTTCGGTGTCCGGCCAGCGGGCGGCAAACAGGCGGGCGGCAATGCTGTCCGCCTGTCTTTGGCGTTCCAGCGCCGCCTGGGTTCCTTCTCCGGGCGGCTCCGCCGCGCCGCGGCAGCTTTCCGCCAGAAACGCCGCCTCCAGGTCCGCGTCAACCTTGGGGGAATAGCGAATTTCCATCTGCATCCCTCACGTTCCCTATAAAACCAAACGGGCAAAAAAGTCCCGTATCTGCTCCCCGCTGGCGGAGACAGAACCCTGCACACAGTCCGCCGCGCCGCCGCCCCTGCCCCGAAGGGCCTCATTGAGCTGTCTTCCATAGGGGCGGATATCCGCCGAAAGGCTCCCAAAGGCGTACTTATAGCCCTGGCTGTCGTCCCCGGAAAAGATTGCCGCCGCCTTTGCCTTTTCACATAACCGGGCACAGTACTGGCGGAGCTCCACCGGCGTCAGGCCGGGACCCTCCACCATGCAGAGGGTCTCCCGCCCCTCCGGCAGCGCCTCCGCCTTCGCCTCAAAGAGCTCCCTTCTGGCGGCAGAAAGCCCCTGCCGCAGGGAAATCGTCTCCTCCTGGAGCCTTTCCACCGCCTGGGCCACCTCCGGCTGCTTGGCGGAAAGCAGATTGGAGATTTTCGTCACGCTGTCCAGAAGCTGTCCATAGTGCTCCAGCGCGCTGCTGCCAATCTGCAGCGTCAGCCGCACGCCGCCCTTATGCTTCTGGCAGGAGACAATCTTCAGCGCCCCCACCTCTCCGGTCCGCCGGGTATGCACTCCGCAGCAGGCGCAGACGTCCGTGTCCTCCACAGTGACCAGGCGCACCGGCCCGGTCAGCTCCTTTTTGCTCCGGTAGCTCATCTGGCTCCGCTCCTCCTCCGGGGGCCAGTCCGCCGTCACCGGCAGGTCGGCCCATATGGCCTGGTTGGCCAGCCGCTCCAGCTTTGGGAGATCCGCCGGGGCAATCTCCCCGTCAAAGTCCACTGTCACACCGTCGGCCCCCATGTGGAAGCCCACGTTTTCATATCCATAGAGCTTGTGGACAATGCCGGACAGGATATGCTCCCCGGTGTGCTGCTGCATCAGCAGCAGGCGGCGGGGCCAGTCCACATTCCCTTCCACCTCTCTGTCTTCCTCCAGCGGGGCCGAGGTGATGTGGCAGACCTCCCCGTCCCGTTCCCTCACATCCGCAACAGGGACGCCGCCCAGAATGCCGTGGTCCGCAAGCTGGCCCCCTCCCTCCGGATAAAAGGCGGTTCGGTCCAGTACCACCTCCCAGCAGTCCTTGACCTTTGGACTGGGCTGGCAGGAGAGCACCCTTGCGGTAAAGGAAACCATATGGGAATCCTCGTAGTAGAGGCGTTGGGTTTTACTGTTGGCTATATCCATAAACGGATGAGCTCCTCTCTTCTTGGAATTTTTCTGTCCGCTATGCCTATCCTACCATAAACCTCTGTCTTTTTCAAGAATCCGCCTCAAAACCGCCATACGGCCCTTCCCTAAATTTTTTCTGCGGTCCCTTCCTGCGTTGACAAAATCTCGCTTTGCAAGTATACTGTATTAAACGGCTAAAGCTTCATCGTACACGTCGCCACTCAACAGGAAAGGACAGAATCAAAATGGAATTAAAATCCCTTCAGCAAACCGTGACCCGGCGCGTCACAGAGGTGTCCCCGGAGCTCATCTCCCTCTCCCAGTACCTGCACACCAACCCGGAAATCCCCTTTGAGGAGGTAAAGGCCTGCGCGGCCCTGGTCATGCTGATGAAAAAGCACGGCTTTGAGGTGGAAACCCAGTGCTGCGATATCTCCACCGCCTTTAAGGCCCGGTACAGCAGCGGCAAGCCCGGCCCGCGTATCGCCTTTCTGGCGGAGTACGACGCCCTGAAGGGCCTGGGCCACGCCTGCGGCCATAACATCATCGCCGCCTCCAGCTCCGGGGCGGCCATCGCCCTGAAGTCTGTAATAGATGAAACCGGCGGCGAGGTTCTGCTCATCGGCACCCCCGGTGAGGAGGGGGACGGCGGCAAGGTATTCATGGCCGACCGGGGCGCCTTTGACGACATCGACTTCGCCCTGATGATGCACCCCACCACCGGAACCCCCAAGCTGGGCAAGATCACCACCGCCTGCTGCGACGTCCGGGTCTTCTTCACCGGAAAGGACGCCCACTCCTCCCGGCCCGAAAACGGGGTCAACGCCCTGACCGCCGTCATTCAGACCTTTAACAACATCGATAAGCTGCGGCCCCTGTTCGCCATCAAGGACAACATCAACGGCGTCATCCTCGACGGCGGCAACCAGCCCAACATCATCCCCGGCAAGGCGGTCTGCGCCTTCACCCTCCGCTCGGTGAACCTGGAAAACCTGGAGCGGCTCATCGGCTTCCTGCGCCAGTCCGTTTCCGCCGCCGAGGCCCTCACCGGCGCGTCGGCCCGCTTTGAGTTCGGCGGCAAGTTCGCCGAGTACTACCCCAACCAGCCCATGATGGAGCGCTTTAAGCTCCACGGGGAGGAGCTGGGGGAGACCTTTGAGTACGCCGACCAGTCCAAGATGAGCGGCTCCTCGGATGTGGGCAATGTGTCCGTTCTGGTGCCCACCATTCAGGAAAACCTCTCCATCGGCCCGATGGGCGTCATCGGCCATTCGCCGGAGTTCGCCGAAGCCGCCTGTTCGGAGCTGGGCAACCAGGTCTGCGGCAAGGGCGCCGCGGTGCTGGCCCTCACCGCCCTGGACCTGCTCACCGACGGGGAGCTGCGCCGGCAGGCCAGGGACAGCTTTGAGAAACAGGTCCCGGCCTTCTACCGCCTGAACCGCCAGCAATAACGGACGTATCTTTCCTAAAAAAGGGGACAGCGGTTTCCGCCGGGCGCGGGGATCGTTGTCCGTATTCTATGGGGGAAATTATGTTAAAAATAGCCATCTGCGACGACGAACCCCTTTTCTGCCGGCTGCTGGAGGAAAAGCTGGAGGCCCGGCTGAATGCCTCCGGCCTCCCCTTCCGGGTTTTTCGCTATTCCAGCGGGGAGCAGCTCCCCATAACCGGCTACGACATCCTCTTTCTGGATATCCGTATGCCCGGCATCAACGGGATGGAGCTGGCCCGGCGGCTCCGGG
>Ga0073906_1003971_pt1 | contig 15652 bp, 13 predicted proteins | sample Inofromicrocosms_FD_65485 | JGI IMG/M metagenome (GOLD analysis project Ga0073906, IMG submission 65485) | Mouse cecum microbial communities from Vienna, Austria - Inoculum for glucosamine and mucus D2O microcosms | ecosystem: Host-associated > Mammals > Digestive system > Large intestine >... | reverse complement strand
GTTAAAATACTTTTGTTTTTGAATTGCAATCAGAATTATGTAAAGGATAATCGTAAATAACCCGCATTACTGCTACAGTTTTATCACTTTCGTGTCATAATTACTTGCTTGTCATAATGGATATGAGGGTTCCATTCAAGGGGGCGTCCAAAGGTATGAAGAACACAGACAAAACCAGGGACGAAATTTTTACGTTTGTTTAATTTGTGAAAGAGTTCCATGATGACACTGCGGACAGAGCGAAAGAGGCAGTCCAACAGGGAACGGTCTTCGAGAAAAAAAGGACGGAGTTTTTCGTCAATCGTAAAAACGAGATGGCGATGGGGCCCGTGGAGCAATTTAAACGACATTTTAGTGGAACGGTCAATGCAATATTTATTGCCGCAGGTGGGGCAAAACTTGGAATGGCATCGGAAAGGGACAAATTTAAAATTACCACAATGAGGGCATCCATACATGGCACCGCCATAGGAAAGATCCCCACAATTAATCATCTTTTCGATATTTTCCATCACAACAGGACGAGGATGAAGGATATATTGAATTTCTTCAAAATGCTCTGTGAATATTTTCTTTAGTATGTTCATGAGACTATTATGAACTAGAATGGGAAAAAATGGAACCCCCTAATTCCCCTCATGAATGAGGGGCTAGGGGAGTTGATGTGCCGTAGGCACTTTCTTGCATTCCCAGGCGGTTCCGCGTATTAAGGCAATCATGGAGCAGATACAGGGATCCCGGATGGAAAGCATGGATGACTACTTTTCCAATGCAGACCGCGCAGAAGTCGGAAAGATGGTGCAGGAGTACGAGAAAAACTATGAGAGGGCCAGAGGTCAGGATCCATGTATCGGGTCAGGGGCAGTTTTGGATGCTTCCATGCAAAATAAAACGCCTTCCGATCAGATCAAAGGTATCCGGAGGGTTCAGAAGGAGTACACCAAAAATCCGGATGTCAACGGGATCACCGTTGTGCGTAAGCTAGTGATGGAGGAAACCGAGAAAGGGATCAAGACCAGGATCCCCTATCGGCAGAATGAGTATCTCTGGCTGCCGAAATCCGAGATCACATGGATCAATAAAAACAAAACAGTCTATGCGGGGCTTGAGAAAGAGAGGGAATACCAGATCGTAGACGCTGCAGACCGTCTGATCCGCAGCATGACCGGACAGCAGCTGTATCAGCAGAGTTATGATCCGGTGAACCGAAATGTGGAAGGGAGGGAGCAGGAGCGGATCAGAAGGAGGCAGAAGCAGGAACAGCAAAAAACACAGCAAGCGGAAATCGGACAAGATCTGACACAGCGGAAAGTAAAGTAAACGAAAATCGAACAGAACCTGGAGCAGAGAAAAGCACAGCAGATTGAAATCAGACAGGACGGACAGCAGATAAAAATTCCGCAGAAAAATCGAAACAATAGCAATGGGCATACAGTTAAAGTAACGCCGGGAAGGAGGGCAAGGTAGGGGATGCGGTATCAGAAAAAAGGAGGTCCTTTCTGGATTGCGGCAGTCGGGGCTGTGGGTGCCGCATATGCAGGGTATCTCCTGAACGCCTGCTTTCAGCCAAGGACAGATATTTATGATTTTATGGACCGGTTCCGCAGGGTTACGGAAAATCTGACAGCCAATTATTGGGATGAAAACTCTGTGAAGGCAATCCTGATATCACTGCTTGTCTATATGGCCGCAGTGCTGCTCCACATGACCGACCGGAAAAAGTATATGCCGGGAAAAGAATTCGGTACCGCAGTCTTTGCGGATCCGAGGCGGATATCGAAAAAGTACGCAGATCCGGATGACCGGAATAACCGGATCCTTTCGCAGAATGTGAGGATGTCCATGGACACAAGGAAAACCAGGCTGAACCTGAATTACCTGGTCATCGGGGGAAGCGGCGCGGGCAAGACACTTTTCCTGGTGAAGCCAAACTTGATGCAGCTTACAAGCTCCTTTATCACAACCGATCCTAAGGGCGAGATCGCCCGGTGCTGTGCAGGCTTCCTGGCCCGGCACGGATACCGGGTGCGGATCCTGAACTTGGTGGAGATGGAACGTTCCAACGGATACAACCCGTTTGAGTATATCCGGTCGGAAATTGATATCGTAAAGCTGGTCACAAACCTGATCACCAACACGACACCAAAAAACGCTTCCAGCAGCGATCCCTTCTGGGAGCGTGCGGAATCTTTATACCTACAGGCAATCTTCCTCTATGTGTGGATGGAGTGCGGACCAGGACAGCGGAATTTCCGTATGGTACTGAAACTGATCAATGAAGCGGAAGTACACGGGGACGGTTCCCCGTCGGAGCTGGACAAGCGGTTTCGGAAGCTGGAGCGGGAAAAGGGAAGCTCCCACCCGGCTGTGATCCAGTACCACAAAGTCGTGCGGGGGGCAGGGGATACGGTCAGGAGCATTATTATCAGCGCCAACGCGCGCCTGGGAATCCTGGAAAATCCACAGATCCTGCGGATTCTGGATCAGGATGAAATGGCGGTCCCGGAGATCGGCATCGGTGTCGATGGGGATAAAACAAAAAAGACCGCGCTGTTCTGTATCATCCCGGATTCGGACAAAAGCTATAACTTCCTTGTAGGCATGCTCTATTCCCAGATTTTTCAGGAACTGTATTATCAGGCGGACTTCCATTTCAATGGGAGGCTGCCCATACACGTTACGTTTATGATGGACGAGTTCTGCAACGTGGCACTGCCGGAAGACTTTTGCTCTTTGCTCAGCACCATGCGGTCCCGGGAAATTTCCTGCATCATTATCATACAGAACCTGGCGCAGATCAAAGCATTGTTTAAAGACACCTGGGAGACGATCCCGGGCAACACGGATACCCTGATCTATCTGGGCGGCAATGAATCCACGTCCCACAAGTACATCAGTGAAAGCCTTGGAAAAGGCACGATCGACAAGAAAACCAGCGGGGAGACCCGGGGGAGGAACGGGAGCAGCTCCCGGAATTATGATGTCCTGGGGAGGGAACTGCTGACTTCGGATGAAGTCCGCAAGCTCCCTAATGACCAGTGTATTATTCTGATCCGTGGCTGTGACCCGATCATAGATAAAAAATATAATACATTTAAGCATCCGCTGTTCCAGGAAAGTGAGGATGGAGGCGTGCCGCCTTATGTACATGAGATCAAGGCGGCAGGAACCCAGGAAAATGTGAAGCTGCTGAATCCGGAATCCATGCAGTATTACAAAAAGAAGCAGCAGGATGGGGAGCCGGTACGGATCCTGGACGTCACCCAGGAAGAGGTGTTCACGTCAGACCCTGTGTCGAAAAAGATTTTTACGGAGAAAGAACTGGAAGAAAACAGGAAAGAAGACAGCCGCCCAGTAAAAAGGGACAGGAAAAAGAAAGAAGAAGGAGTGATGTTTGAAATGCTGACCGCAAACCCGTACAGTGAGGGACAGCTTGAAGAGATCCGGGCATGTATTGCCAGCGGGATCCCTTACGGGGAGATTGTAAAAATAGCGGATGTCCATAACACGGCAGAGCAGATACGTGAATCCAGGGAGAACTACATAAAGAAGTCAGAGACTGTTAAGAGCAGCGGACAGTCTGTATAGCAGACGGAACAGCAGACTGTTGAATACCGTCATATAGCGGAAACTCTGCAGGCGGCAGGATGCCCGTATGGCGGTGGCAATAAAAAATACCAACGGTACGGTTGGAAAAAATATAGGAAGGAAAAGATAGATATGAGAAAGATGTCTTATAAACAGAAAATAAAAAAAGCAGCTGCAGAGGTAATAGCAGGTACGATGGCAGTGGTCCTGTATGTTTCACAGGGTGTCCAGGCAACCGGGGTGGATTCAGTCACACAGCCGCTGACCAACCTGAAAACACTGGTGATCAGTATCATCGGCGCGGTGGGCGTGATCATCCTTGCAAAAAATGTCATGGAGTTTGCCCAGGCATACCAGCAGCAGGACAGTTCGTCGATGAACAGTGCCATCAAAGGGATCGTCGCCGGATTGATTATGGCAGGCATTTCTTCGGTGCTTTCTTTTCTGGGGATCGCCTGACCTTCAAGTGAAAAAGAGGGAATGTATGGCCTAGTATAACCCACGATAATTATCCACACCTTTCACTTGTCTAAATTTTCATCTGCTGCGTCGGCTTCAATCGATGATGCTACCGGCATCGCCTCATTCAGCCTTCTTGCATATGAAAATTTATCCTGCGTGTAAGGTAGCGGTAATTATCGTGAGTTATACTAGCAGACCTGTTTTGCAGAATGGAAAGGAAAGGAGAGGCCGGGAACCGCTGTAAGATTCCCGGCCAGGTGGAATAAGAATGTTTAAATTGGGAGAGGCGATACTTGCACTGCTGGAGATCGTATTCGGTTTCTGGAATTCCCAGGTATCGTTGGTATTTGAACTGCTGGGGCAGTCACCCGCCGGATTTAAGGGAGGCGGGCCATGGGGGATCGTGGAACGGGTGGAGCCGCTGTTTGTTGGGATCGGTTCTGCCCTGGTGGTCCTGTTCTTTGTCATAGGCTTCTGTGCGGAAAGCGTAGATATCCGGGAGGAGATCCGGTTTGAAGCCATTCTCAGGATGCTGGTCCGGTTAGCAGTAGCACAGTGGATGGTTTCCTATAACCTGACGGTTATGAAAGCGCTGTTTACATCCTGCGGAAACCTGGTCGTACTTTTGGGCGCGAATCAGACCGCGGAACTGTCCATAGACCCTGCCCAGGCTGATGTGATCAGGGATCTGGGCTTTGGCACCAGTATCGTGTTTTTGATCCTGGCGGTCTTTTTATCCCTGGTGGTCATAATCTGCGGATTTTTCCTGCTGTACAATGTATATTTCCGCTTTTTGAAGATCATGGTCATTGTACCATTCGGGGCGATCGCAGGCAGCACCCTGGCGGGAAACCGCGGAGTCAGCAATACCTTTGTGAGCTTCATGAAATATTTCATCAGCGTTGTCTTTGAAGCCGTTACCATGGCGCTGGCAATCCTGCTCTGTAATACGTTCATCAGTTCCGGGCTTCCGGCGTTTACGGGGGATTATGCGGACTGGGCGAAAACCCTGATCTATCTGGGGGAGATGACATTTACCGCCGCGCTGACCGTAGGGACGGTCAAAGGGGCGCAGAATCTTACTTCCCGGGCGTTGGGATTATGATGGGGAAAGAAATAAAAAAATAATGGAAGACTGTTCGTTGTATACGGCAGCTTCTTGTGGAAAGGTGTGAGTAAATGGAGATAGAACTGAGCGAAGACCTGCAGCATTATAAGGAAAGTTTCATCCTGGGGCTGACCGTAAAGCAGGCATTTTTCAGCATCCTGGCCCTGGGGACAGGCACGGCGGTCATGCTGTTACTGCATACCAGGATCGGCGTCACGCTGAGCTGCTACGTGGCAACGCCGTTTGTTGTGCCTTTGGCATTGACCGGATTTTATCATTACCATGGGCTTACTTTCTGGCAGTTTGCAGGGAAGATGGTTCATTTTGCTTTTTTCAACCGTCCGCTGCTCTATTGGTCAACAGAATCTATGGAGGAACTGGAGCAGATTGTTTCCGAAGAAAGGCAGGAGGAACAGAAGGGGCTGGGGAGAAAAGCAGGCACAGAAGAAAAGACTACGAAAGAGAGTAGAAAAATAAAGGAATACAAAAAAAAGAGCACAAACAGAGAAGCGGATCAAAGCAGGAAAAATAGAAATGGAGAAACGAAGCGAAATGAAGAAATGAATCAATCCAGAAAAATGAATTCAAAGATGGAGATTGGAAAAGAACCGAAACAGATAGAAAAAAACTCAAGGGCAGACGAGCTGGGAAAAAACAGGATGCGAAACAAAAGGAAGAGAAGGAGGAGTAAAAATATGGTAACAGTCGTGAAAAAAAGGAAGTCCGCAGGACTGATCGCAGTGATGGTGATCGGATGGATATTGACGCTAACGGCGTTTCTGGCGGCGGGGGCGGCGATGGCAGCCGTCTGGTACGGACAATTCAGATAGAGGGGAGGATATCATGTCGATTTTTTCAGACCGTTTTGAGCAGTTAAAGAGATCGGATAAGCCGGTCAAAGCACCAAAATATTTACAGGAGGTTATGGGATTCCAGCGTATTTCCAGGGAAGGGATCTTTGAAGTGGTGAAAGGCAGGTATTCCAGGACGTACCGCTTCCAGGATATCAACTATGTTACGGCAGGTACGGAGGACCAGATGGAGATTTTGAAGCAGTACTGCAAAACCGTCAATGCCATTGATGTTTCCTTTAAGATCACGGTCAATAACCGGAATAAAAATATGCAGGAGTTCCGGGAGAATGTGCTGTTCCAAAGAAAAGGGGATGGATTTGACTGGATCCGGGAAGCATATAACCGCATCACGGAGTCGCGGATCGTAGAAGGAAAGCAGGGGATCGAGCAGGAACGCTATCTGACCGTATGCGTGGAACGGAAAGGCTACGAACAGGCAAAAGCGTTTTTCGCGACCTTCGAAGCAACCTTGAAGCAGAATTTCGCCGAACTGGGTTCGACCATTGAGCCACTTGACGCAAAAGAGAGGCTGCGGATCTTATTCAACTTCTACCGTATGGGGGATGAAGAACAGTTCCGGTTCAATTTCCGGGCATGCATGAAGCGGGGCGGGGACGCGAAGAACAGTATCTCCGCTGGCTATATGAGATTTTATCCAAACTATTTTGAGACAGACCGGAAGAAATGCAGGGCATTATTTATCAAGAAATACCCGGCTTCCCTGCCGGATACCTTCATCAATGAGATCACCAACCTGCCGGTACACAGCATGATGACCATCGACATTATGCCGGTTCCAAAGGAATTGACGAACCGGGTGCTGCAGAAGAAATACCTTGGGATTGAAAATGATATCTTGAAGCAGCAGCGTGTCCGGAACAGGAACCATGATTTCTCCTCAGACATTTCCTATATCAAAAAGGTACAAAAGGAAAAGATCGAGGGCGTGATGGACGATGTGCGGGAAAATGACCAGAACCTGTTTTATGTAGGCGTGAATATGGTGGTCATGGCGGATACAAAGGAAGATCTGGACAGCATTACGGAGACCCTGCGGAATATGGGGAATGGCCGGATGTGCCAGATCGAACCCCACCACTACCAACAGATGGAGGCGCTGAACACGGTGCTTCCGGTGGGAAACCGGCAGGTCTCCACGCTTCGGACCATGCTGACCAGGGACATTGCGGCCCTGCTTCCGTTCAACGTGCAGGAACTGAATGAACAAGGTATCTGCTACGGGATCAACCAGGTGTCCCATAACCTCTGCATTGCAGACCGGAAGAACCTGGCCAATGGAAACGGCATGGTATTCGGGATTCCGGGAAGCGGAAAATCCTATTTCAGCAAGTCAGAAATGCTGCAGGTATTTTTGGGGACCGAGGATGATATCATTGTGATCGATCCTACACTGGAATATTTTGACATTGCGGAGGCGCTTGGGGAACAGGCTGCGATCGTCAACCTTTCGACTTACACGAAGAATTATATCAACCCTCTTGAAATGGATGTAGATTCTCTGGATTTAAACGATTCCAACGGGCAGATCCGGGATAAGGGAGAGTTCATGCTGGGACTGTGCGAGCAGTGTTACGGCGATTCCCTGAACAGCCGGCATAAATCCATCATCGACCGCTGTGTCCGGAAGCTGTATACCGACATCGCAAGGTCCAGGGAGAAGCACATCCCGACCATGACAAAATTTTACAGCCTTTTGATGGAGCAGCCGGAGCCGGAAGCAAAAGACATCGCCCTGGCATTGGAATTGTTTGTCAATGGCTCCCTCAATATATTCAACAATCACACCAATGTGAATGTGCAGGCGCGGTTTTTGGTGTATGGAACCCGGGATCTTGGGAAAGAGCTGGGGGCGATCTCCACACTTGTCATGCTGGAAAATATCAGCGCCAGGATCGCGGAAAACGCAAAGAAGGGAAAAGCCACCTGGCTGTTCATTGATGAGTTCCACACCGTATTGGATAAAGAATACAGCGCAAAATATCTGTATACCCTCTGGAAAAAAGTGCGGAAGCTGGGCGGGCTGTGCACGGGCATCACGCAGAATATCACCGACATGCTGCAGAATTATACGGCGGTCACAATGCTGGGCAACAGTGAGTTTATCGCATTGCTCAAGCAGGCGAATGTGGACAGCCAGGAGCTCTCCAGGGTGGCAGGCATCCCGGAGGCACAGCTGCGGTTTGTGAATAATTCCCCGTCCGGGACCGGGATCATCAAGCATGGGAGCGTATGCATTCCGTTTGATAACCGGATGGGGAAGGAAGAAAACCCGATCTATGCGTTGTTCAATACGAATCTGCATGAGAAAGCTGTAGTTCACGGTCCGACCGACTATGAACCATAACGGGAAATCCAGATAAAAATGTTACTCTTTGGGTCGGATGCTGTGTAGCAAGTGTCCGATACCGTGTTTACAGTAACATGAGAGAACCATATCGGATATTGGCAGTAAATATTTATGGCAATCCGGGGAATACCATGTTATAATTTAGAAAAAGAGGGCGGCTTCCAAAACACTGTGCAGATTGTTCAGGAAACGGTACATCCATATCACCAGAGGATATAGGCGCAGAGAGCCAGCTTTTTAAGCAATTCCTATTCCGCAGGATTACCGGGTCACCGTGTCTGCGGAAAAGTACCGTTCACTACACAGATGGAGGGATAGAAAACATGATTAATACCAAGCATAAGGACCGCCTGTTCTGCTTCCTATTTGGAAGGGAAGAAAATAAGAAATGGACACTGAGCCTGTACAATGCAGTGAACCGTTCCTCCCACACGGATCCGGACAGTATCCGGATCACAACGATGGAAGATGTCCTCTATATGGGAATGAAAAATGATGCTTCATTTATCATTACGGATATCATGAGTATTTATGAGCAGCAGGCAACATACAATCCCAATATGCCGGTCAGGGAACTGATGTATGCCGCAAAGCTGTATGATAAATATATCCATGAGAACAAGCTGAATATCTATGGCGATACCCTGGTTGCGCTGCCAATCCCAAAACTGGTTGTTTTCTATAACGGAAAGGACAACTATGGAGACCGGATCCTGGAATTAAAGGACGCGTTCCAGGCAGGAAGAGAAAAACAGGATCCTGAAACAGATGCCGGGGCAGAAGAAAGCAGCAAAGAAGGGATGGAACCGGATATTGCAGTCCGGGTACGGATGTTCAATATCAATTACGGGCAGAATAAAGAACTGCTGTCGGCCTGCAAACCGTTGGAGGAATATGCGTGGCTGATCCAGCAGATCCGGGAATACAGCAGACATATGAATATTGAGGAGGCTGTTGATAAGACGATCGATGAGCTTCCAAAGAATTTTGAGATCAGGCCATTTCTGGTCGGGCACAGGGCGGAGGTGAAATCCATGTGTATTACAGAGTATAATGAAGCGGAGACCATGCAGATGTTTAAGGAACAATACCTGGAAGAAGGCATTGGGATTGGCGAACAGAACAGGGCGAATAAGATGGCTGAACGCATGATCCGGGCGAACGAACCGGGAGATAAGATCGTATTATATACCGGCCTTGGAAAAGAGGATGTGGACAGACTGGCAGGAAACCTGAATACGATCCTCGTATGGAATACAGTTGTAAAATAACCTGCAGAGTATAAAATAGTCAATAAAGATGAATGGGAAGAGTGTTTAAACCGCTGTTGTGTTTAAGCACTCTTTTTGCGTTTCAAAGTGACTGGCAGCGCAGGCAGAAAGGGGAAGGAAAATGGAATCAAGTTTTTTGTCATTTCCGCAATCGGAACAAGTGGAAATATTCCGGAGTATATTGGAGCAGACCGGAAGGAGCAACCAGGCAGAGGATATCGGGCAGCTGATCCAATGTCTGCAGTCTATCCAGACGAACCTGGCAGACGCCATGGATGAGGTCAGTTATCTGTTGGAGCAGATACAGACCGTGGAGGAGCCGGACATAAAAGCCAGGCTTGGCAGGATGCAGGAGGAGATCCAGAAAAACATGCATCAGTTTGGAAAGCAGGCCCAGGCGGCAGAGGCAGAAGTGATTGAAGGAATCCAAAATGCAATGCAGAACCTGAGAAAAAAAGGAGTGCAGGCACTTGACTGTGTTTTCAGTACGACACATGTATCCCAGGGGCTTGGCAGGGCGGAAGCGCTTCTGACACAGGCAGTATCAGGCCTGGAGAACAAGATGCAGGCCGTAGACTGTATGGCAGAGGAATTCCACGCCATGAAAGGCCATGCAAAAAACATCGGAAGGGCTGCTGTTGGAAAATCCGCGGAAGAGGTCCCCACAAGAAACAGAGACGCAGGGGCTATGGCAAAGATACGGGCGGGAATGGAATATTGTAAAAAGATACTTGCAGGGCTGGGACAAAAAGTATTGATGGCAAGGGCTCATGTGGAGCACCTGCACCAGACGGCCGAACTGCGGCCGGAAAATGTGGCTTCGGTGCAGGAAATCGCAAAGGAACTCCGTGATGCCCGGGACTTTGGCCCAGGCAGGCACCCGGAACTTCTACAGCTAAGGTGATAATGGAAAAAAGAAAGGAGGATGTAACGTATGGATCCAGAAAAAGAAATCTGTATGACTGCGGAACAGCTGAAACTTCTGCTGGAATATCTTCCGGACGGCGTCATGTTAGAAATTTCATGGGAGGGCACAGATGGAAGCGGGGCATGAATTGAAAATGGTCAGTGTGCGGCTTGTGGATGAGCCGCCGCTGCTTGGCAGTAAAAAGGTGAAGACCGTGCAGGATGCCGCGGAGGTGATGGCGAAGGAGCTGAGCGGCTGCGACAGGGAATTGTTCTGTATTCTGAACTTACGGACGAACGGGCAGGTGATCAATGCCAATATCGTGGCTATGGGAACCTTGAACTCGTCCCGGGTGTGCCCGCGTGAGATATTTAAATCTTCGATCCTTTCCAATGCCGCGCATGTGGTACTCCTGCATAACCATCCATCCGGAGATCCCGCGCCCAGCCAGGAAGATATAATTGTTACGAAAAAGCTGCAGCTCTGCGGGGACATGATCGGGATCCCTGTCGTGGACCATATCATCACAAATTGCTATGGACAGTATTTTAGCTTTCTTGAGCAGGGGCTTCTGGTAAAGGTGAATCAGATCTGGGAAGAGATGAAGGTGGCGGAAGATAAGATCCCTTATTCTTTCAGTGAGGGTGCGAAGAGATGAAACAGATATAATTACAGAAAAATAGGGAAAGGAGGCGAAGTTCCGGCCGGGTAAAAGATATCTTCCCTCCTTTTTGCGGTTGGATTTAGAGAGGAAAGCAATAGAACGGATCAGAAATGCCAGTGAGATGGCACTTTTACATTACGGGAAGCCGCTGGTTGTAATGGACAGCGGAGGAAAGGACAGTGCGGTATGCCGGGAGCTCGTAAGGCGTTCCGGCGTACCCCATGAGATCATGCATAACCTGACTACGGCAGATGCGCCCCAGACGGTCTACTATATCCGGGAGCAGTTCATCAGGGCAGGGGAAACCGGCATCCCATGCGCGGTCAATCTCCCATACTACAGGGGGCAGCGTACCACCATGTGGCGCCTGATCCCTGCAAAGAAGATCCCGCCGACCCGGATCGCGCGCTACTGCTGTGAAGTCCTGAAAGAAGGAAACGGGAATGGCAGGTTTATCGTGACCGGAGTACGGTGGGCGGAAAGCTACAGGAGGAAGCAGCGGGGAATCTATGAATCGTTTGCAAAGACAAAAAAGAATAAGATCATCCTGAATAATGACAATGATGACCGGAGGAGGCTGTTTGAATCCTGCAGGCTTAAGGGCAAACATGTCTGCAATCCCATCATAGACTGGACGGACCGGGACATATGGGAATATATCCGGGCGGAAAAAATCCCGGTCAACCCATTGTATGATATGGGGTTCTTCCGTGTGGGATGTATCGGGTGCCCCATGGCCGGGAAACAGAGATACCGGGAGTTTGCACTGTTTCCCACATATAAAAGGGCCTATATCCGGGCGTTCGAACAAATGCTGCTGATACGGAGGCAGGAGGGAAAAGATGACAGATTTGGAAGATGGAAAGACGCGCAGGGCGTATTCCGATGGTGGATGGAAGAGGATCCGGTGCCCGGACAGTATGAACTGCTGTGGGATGAGGAAACGGAGGAACTGTATTACTGAAATGCGGCGGTTCCGTTCTGGAGGCTGATCCTGCGCATGTGGGTGAAAGGAAACAGAAGCATGGTACGAAATGGCAGAGGGAGGTGGTAATGATCAGGGAAAGATACAAAATAGCCTATGGATTACAGTATGACGCATGGGAACTGGAACTGCGGCTTCCGGACTGGGAGGAATACGGGACGGAGCGCGAAGCCAGAAAAAAGATTGGAGACCGGACGGTATCCGCGCTGTTGACTGCGGATGCCATTTTTTTATTCTGCGGCGGGATGGAAATGCGGATTTCTCCGGAACAGCAGGAGATCTACCGGTTTTCGTTCATAAAGGAGGAGACTTATGAACGATTCGGACCGCCCCTGTCCCCGGAGGACCTGGACAGGCTCATTGAAAAGGATATGCTGGAGGAGGTGGCATTCAGCAGCAGATATATGCTGACAGAAGATGATTACGCGGAGTTTTCCGGGAACCTGTCGGATGCGTTTATAGAGCTGGAAAGATCAAGGGAACCGGAAATCTGGGAAAACAGTGGGAGAGGGAACCTGGCCGGATACTGGTTTGAGAGTGTCTGGTATCAGGCAGACCGTATCCGGTGAAGGGAGTCAGATTATGGGGATTTTAAACGTAAAAGAAAAAGAGCCGGAACTGAAATTGAAAAAGGAGCCGGAGATTGACGTACATAAAGGAAATCTGACCGTAAAGAAAAAAGAGCAGCAGATTATATGCCGGAAAGAGGCAGGTTTTACGATTCTTGGAAAAAAATACGAAGAGGAGTCTGAAAATGAGAAAAGCCAGGAAACAGCTCAGGGAAAAAATTTATATGGAGACACCGAAAAACGTCCGTATGGTATTCTGGCCAGTGTGCCCGCAAATGGGAAATATACACATAAAAAAGACGGAAGGATCAAAGAGAGCGGAATCCCAAAGAAGAAAACGGAACATACCGGGAACGATCAAAGCGGTTTCAATCCGCGGATAAGTGAGAGCCAAAACAATTCCAATCTGCGGACAGGGGGAAACCAAAACAGAAATATGATGACCAACACGCAGGCTGAGGCAGACTACCGCAGGAAGCTAAAAATCAGGGAGCTTTCTGAGAATTTAAAAATACGTTCTGTAGGGGCAGAGCCGGGAATCCGTGTGAACCATCCCAAGGGCCTGCCTGCCGCTGTCGGGAAAGAAGGCGGGGAGCCGGTAAGGAGAAATAACCTGGGGATGGACAGAACGGTACAGCCAGGCGGAACCTCTGCGGACAGATCAGGCCAGGCACAAACCGGAGAGAGACCGAAGCTTACGGGAAAAAAGCAGAAAGGGGCAGAAAAGAAAAAAGCAGCAGACAAGTTTCTGCGAAAGGAGGGAAAGAAAAAGAGGAATGTCTTTCGGCAGAAAGGCGAGAACCGTGCCATCCGTCAGAGAAAGCTCCGGTTCATGCTGAATCAACTGTCCGGTTCAGAAGAACAGGACAGCCTGGGTCAGACCGTAAAGGATATCATAAGGATGAAAGCCTCCGCCCTGCTGGTAAAGACAGCGCAAAATCTGGGAGTGCTTCTGGCACCGCTGTCAGGGATGGTATTCCTGGCGGCGTTTCCAGTGGTATTGATCGTAGTACTCCTGTATGGTTCCCCGATTGCGGCGTTCATGGAAAACCCGTCTGCCGATACCCCTTCCATACAGGAGGTATTGGGAGGATATTACATGGAATTCAACCAAACGGTTTCCGCCAATGCCGGGAAAGACGGCGCGGTTTCCTATCTGCATGAAAAAGACGGAAATTATGTCAGCAACTACATGGATACCCTGATGGTCTATATGGTCCAATACGGGACCGGAGACCTGGGGGTCATCATGGATGAAAAGCACAAACGGCTCCTGAAAAAAGTATTTGACGAGATGAACCGTTTTGAGGACCAGACTGTGACAACTACGGTTCAGGCCGGACAATCCCTGGGAAATGTAGTCACAAGCGCCTACTGTGCCTGCAGCATCTGCTGCGGCCAGTGGGCAGGCGATCCGACGGCTTCCGGCGCATTGCCGAAAGCAGACCATACCATTGCCGTAGACGCCGCAGATCCATTTGTACCGATGGGAACCCGGATCATCATGGGCGGCAAGGAATATGTGGTAGAAGATACCGGAGCCTTTGCCAGATATGGGGTGCAGTTTGATATTTATTTTGACAGCCATGAGACGGCATCCCGTTGGGGACATGTGACCATGGAGGCATTTCTGGCAGAGGGAAATGAAAATACGGTATCGGTCACTAAAAAGGGCAGTTATGTAAGGAACCTGAATTTTGAGGATTATATTGCCCTGGGAAAATTGAACCGGGATCAGGAAGAACTTTTGCGGGAGGTTATGAGTGCAGACTTTCGAAGCGAGATCCCGTCCTCCGGTGCAGGAAGCGACGTGGCAAACCTTGCGCTTACCAAAGTAGGATGCCAGTACAGCCAGGAGCGAAGATATGAGGAAGGGTATTATGACTGCAGTTCCCTGGTTCAGAGATGCTACGCACAGTTCGGGATCAGTCTGCCCGCGATTGCGTCAACACAGGGGCAGTATATGGTAGAGCATGGGCTGGAAGTGACCGAAGATATGCTGGAACCTGGGGATGTGATCTTCTATTCCTACGAAAACAACGGGCAGTTCCGGAACATTTCCCATGTGGCGATCTATATCGGGAACGGCAGGATGGTCCATGCGTCAAGCCCGGAGCGGGGCGTAGTAAATGATCCGTTCAGCCCGTCAAATGTCGGCTTATATGGAAGGCCGGGAAGAGGAAGGCAATAGAAATAATCTATAAAACGGATTGGCTGCATTGGAGAAAAATATGAAAAAAATTGATTACAGAGCGGAACTAAAAGAAGAGTATGCTCGTTGGAAACGCTTATTTTGTCAGGGTGGGCAGGATCCATTCTGGCCGGACGGCGTGAACCTGAACCTTATCAGGAACCATATCACTGCCTGCAGGGCAGCACTGGAGCAGGAGGACAAAACGGTGCCGGAAGAATACGGCTGGCTCCTGCCGCCGGAAGTTCCTCCGGATTATATGGCAAGAGGAAAAGAAATCTGGTACCGGGGAATGGAAAGCTATAAAAAATACACAGCGGATGAAAACTATCAATATTTGAAAGAAGTGTCAGATACTCTTCCGGAAAAGGTGAAAAAAGAGAGCAGTATTGAAAATGTGTTAGGGAAACTTTCTGATGAACAGTTTGTATTTATGACTTCGGGCTATGAGGAAGAAAAAAAGACGCTGAAAGAGCGCATTGCGGTTTTAGACAGGCAGATACAGGCAGCCAAAGAGCATAACTCTGATGTAAAGAAATTCGTCCAGTTGGTAAAGAGATATACGCAGATAAAAGAACTGACCTATGAGAATGTGCATGAATTTATTGACCGTATTCTGATTTATGAACTGGACAGGGAAACCAACACCCGCAAGATTGAGATATTTTATAACTTTGTTGGTAAA
>Ga0073906_1003968_pt1 | contig 15665 bp, 14 predicted proteins | sample Inofromicrocosms_FD_65485 | JGI IMG/M metagenome (GOLD analysis project Ga0073906, IMG submission 65485) | Mouse cecum microbial communities from Vienna, Austria - Inoculum for glucosamine and mucus D2O microcosms | ecosystem: Host-associated > Mammals > Digestive system > Large intestine >... | reverse complement strand
AAGGATTTTTCTTTCATTATCGGTTATTGTGGCATTTTCGTTTAGATTAAATGTTACCATAATACATTTTCCTTTCTTTTACTGATGCGAGGCGGGCGAAATGATAGGTTGACGTATTTCTTTGCTTAAATAATAGCATAACCCAAAACGTATATCAATAAATTTTTGGAAAATTAAGTGGAAAAAACCTTATTGATTTTCTAATTTGGTATTGCTAAAATGTAGATGTAAAGAAAATGTATCGTTGATGTATGGAAGGCATAAAATCCGGGGGGCGGGCATAGAGTTTAATGGGATACTCATTCATAAATGATTGGAACGACGAGGGGGCGTGGACTCATGGGCTGGGAATGGCTGCAAAATCGGAAGGTAAAATTATATTTGGAAGTGGGACTGGCATTCGCCTTGTCGGTCATGCTCGGCGTGGGTGGTTCCTACGTGCAGAACAGGGCAAGGGAGACGGAAGTCCTTTCCAAGGCCGCAGAGGAGAACGAGGCGGCGCGCCGGGGAGGAAACCCGGAGGATGGCGCAAACGGCGAGACTCCTGGAGCGGAAAATGGGGAAGAAGGAGCGGCGGGTGGTGAAAACGCGGATGGTGCACAAGGTGGACAACCAGGGGGCGGTGGGAGCGGGAACGGTTCGGAAACTGCCGAGGAGGTCATTGCCGACGGCCAGTATCCCATCATGGGAAGCAGCAGCGTGAGCGTGGAGCAGATGGTGGCATATTTTAAATCATCGGGCATGGAGTATCCGGCGGCGGAATTGTCAAAGGGCGGGGCGGATTCGATTGAGGCGTTCTGCCAGATGTATTATGACGAGGCGACGGCGGAGGGCGTGCGCCCGGAAGTGGCGTTCGTGCAGACGATGAAGGAGACGGGATGGCTGCAATACGGCGGCGACGCCTCGATTGAGCAATTTAATTTTGCCGGCATCGGCACGACCGGTGGTGGCGTGCCGGGCAACTCCTATCCGGACGTGCGAACCGGGATTCGTGCCCAGATTCAGCATTTAAAGGCGTACGCGACGACGGATCCGCTGAACCAGGAGTGCGTGGACGAACGTTATGAATACGTGGCCAAGGGGGCGGCCCCATACGTGGAGTGGCTGGGGCAGCAGGAAAACCCGCAGGGGACCGGCTGGGCGACGGCAGAAAATTATGGATATTCCATCGTGGAGATGATACAAAAATTGCGGCAGCAATAAGCGGGAAACAGTTGAGAACCCGGGTTGTGCGCTCAATGGGCGAAAATAGGAACGTGGAGCCGCGCACCCCATGGGTGGGAGGGATAACATCTTAAGATTGAGTGGGGCATTCTTAAGATTCCCTAAATTCCTTGACAAATCACTTCTTCGCAGTTATGATAGAACGGACGAGAAAAAGGTGATGCGGAAAAGGAGTATATAACCGCTGCCGGCAGAGAGAACCGCCCCGGCGCATGGCGCGCCGGGCTGGAAGGCGGTTTCGGCACAAAGGTTATAGAACGTGGTTTCCAAACCGGACGTCTGAAAGCGTGGAAAACGCCAAGTAGGACGCCCCGTGGTGGTTTACGTTACAGGACCGAGAGTCGGCGTGACGGCATGCCGAAAATTAAGGTGGTACAGCGGAGAATGCCCGCCCTTTACGCAAGTAAGGGGCATTTTTGCTTTAGCTGGAAACTCCGCGCGACTAAGCTCGTGAGATACCTCGCTAAGTGGCGTGGAGTACATTCGCACGTAAGCGTCCAAAGGACGGGCGCCAAGTGCTTATAGTCAAGGAGAGGAAGAGGATGAAGAAAGAACTGGCGAAGACCTACAATCCAAAAGAGATTGAGGGAAAGTTGTATGAAAAGTGGTGCGAGAAAAAGTATTTCCACGCCGAGGTGGACGAGGACAGAAAGCCATTCACGACGGTGATGCCGCCGCCGAACATTACGGGAAAGCTGCACATGGGACATGCGTTTGACAATACGTTGCAGGACATCCTGATTCGTTATAAGCGGATGCAGGGATACAACGCGCTGTGGATTCCGGGAACCGACCACGCGGCGATATCCACGGAAGTGAAGGTGACGAACCAATTAAAAGAAGAAGGTATTGACAAAAAGGAGCTTGGCCGTGAAGGGTTCCTCGCGCGTACCTGGCAGTGGAAAGAGGAGTATGCCGGCACTATCGAGAACCAGCTGAAGAAGATGGGCATTTCCTGCGACTGGGACCGGGAACGCTTCACGATGGACGAGGGCTGTTCGAAGGCGGTGGAGGAGGTCTTCATCCGCTTGTATGAGAAGGGGTATATTTATAAGGGGTCGCGCATCATCAACTGGTGCCCGAAGTGCAATACCTCGTTGTCCGACGCGGAGGTGGAACACGAGGACCAGGACGGCCATTTTTGGCATATCAAGTACCCGGTCGTGGGCACGGACGACTTTTTGGAAATCGCCACGACGCGTCCGGAGACGATGCTCGGGGACACGGCGATTGCCGTGCATCCGGAGGACGAGCGTTACAAGAACCTTGTCGGCAAGAACGTGGTTTTGCCGTTGGTGAACCGGGAAATCCCGGTCGTGGCGGATTATTATGTGGACAAGGAGTTTGGAACCGGCGCGGTGAAGATTACGCCGGCGCACGATCCGAATGACTTCGAGGTCGGCAGGCGTCATGGCCTGGAAGAGATCAACATCATGAACGACGACGCCACCATCAATGAAAATGGCGGGAAGTACGCGGGGATGGGGCGCTACGAGGCGCGAAAGGCCATCGTCCGCGACCTGGAGGAGCAGGGTTACCTGGTAAAGGTGGTGCCGCATGCCCACAGCGTCGGCACGCACGACCGTTGCAAAACGACCGTGGAGCCGCTCATCAAGCAGCAGTGGTTCGTGAAGATGGACGAGCTGGCGAAGCCGGCCATCGAGGCGTTGAAGACCGGGGAACTGAAATTCGTGCCGGAGCGATTTGACAAGACGTACCTGCATTGGCTGGAAAATATCAAGGACTGGTGCATTTCCCGCCAGATTTGGTGGGGACACCGCATTCCGGCATATTACTGCGACGAGTGCGGCGAGTTCGTGGTGGCGAGGGAAATGCCGGAGAAATGCCCGCACTGCGGCGGGACGCATTTTAGGCAGGACGAGGATACGTTGGACACATGGTTTAGCTCCGCGCTGTGGCCGTTCTCCACGCTGGGGTGGCCCGAGCAGACGAAAGACCTGGAGTATTTCTACCCGACCGACGTGCTGGTGACCGGGTACGACATCATTTTCTTCTGGGTCATCCGCATGGTGTTTTCCGGCTTCGAGCATACGGGCAAGTCGCCGTTCCACACGGTTCTAATCCACGGGCTGATTCGCGACTCGCAGGGACGCAAGATGAGCAAGTCCCTTGGAAACGGCATCGACCCATTGGACGTCATTGAGCAGTACGGGGCGGACGCGTTGCGCCTGACGCTCGTGACCGGAAACGCGCCGGGCAATGACATGCGTTTTTACAACGAGAGGGTGGAGGCGAGCCGCAATTTTGCCAACAAGGTGTGGAACGCATCGCGTTTCATCCTCATGAACGTGGGGGATGAAGAGATTGCCGAGCCGGATTCGAAGTTCTTTACCGCGGCGGACAAGTGGATTTTGTCCAAGGTCAATACGTTGGCGAAGGACGTGACGGAGAACATGGACAAATACGAGTTGGGAATCGCGGTACAAAAGATTTACGACTTTATTTGGGACGAGTTCTGTGACTGGTACGTGGAACTGGTGAAATACCGAATTTATCATAAAGAAGAGAAACCGGCCGAGGCGAACTGCGCGTTGTGGACGTTAAAGACGGTGCTTGGAAACGCGTTAAAGCTTTTGCACCCGTTCATGCCGTTTATCACGGAAGAGATTTACGGCGCGTTGAAGCCGGAGGAGGAGTCGCTGATGATGTCCGACTGGCCGGTTTACAAGGAGGATTGGAATCATCCGAAGGACGAGGCGTTGCTTGGGCATGTCAAGGACATTACGAGGGGTATACGAAACATCCGTTCCGAGATGAACGTGCCGAACGGCCGTAAGACGAAGGTGTTCGTGGTGAGCGGGGACGAAAAGCTTTTGTATGGACTGGACCAGTTGAAGGAATCCGCCCAGCCGTTGATGGCGGCCAGTGACATTGTCGTGGAGTCGGTGAAGAAAGATGTCGCGGAGGATGCCGTGTCCATCGTGGTACCGGGGGCGACGGTCTATCTGCCGCTCGAGGACCTGGTTGATTTCGCGCAGGAATTGGAACGCCTGGCCAAGGAGGAAGAGCGCCTGGCGAGGGAAATCAAGCGTGCCGAGGGCATGTTGTCGAACGAGAAGTTCACCAGCAAGGCGCCCGCGGACAAGGTACGCGCGGAGCGCGAAAAATTGGAGAAATATACGCAAATGCTCGCGCAGGTGCAGGAGCGAATGGCCAGTTTGAGAAAGTGACGGGAAGGTTGTTTTTCGGGATTTGTCCGTGCAGTGTAACTTGGAAAGTATAGCAAGGGAAGGGGCGGCGTTATGGCAAGACGTCGTCCCGGATGGGAGAAGTTTAAAAAGAGAGGCTTTCAATGAAGAAAATCCAGTTTAAGAAAATTCAATGGAAGAAACCGCAAGAGGAGAATTTACAAGAGGAAAATTTAAATCAAAAGAAATCACGGGGAAAGAGGTTCCGGTGGAAAAAACCGGATGCCAAGGCATTTTTCGATAAAATCAAGCATTTGACATGGGCGGACGTCAAGGAACATTATAAAAAGAAAAAAGAACACAAGGAGAAGCTTTTGGAGGAACGGCGCAACAGCACGTTCGCGAAGAAGATGCGTCCAATCTGGTTGTGGATGAACCGCTTTTCCATCGTGATGCATTTCTTGTTGTCGTGCTTCATTAACTTTTTTATCGAGGTGTTTTCGCGCCACTCTTTGTTTGAGGCCTGGGAATACATGGTGGACACGCCACTGGTGTTTTTATATAATTCCTTTTTGATTTGCATGACGTTTTCCGTGGTCTACCTTGTCAGGCGGAGGATTTTCGTCCGATTCTTGATCAGTGTCATCTGGCTGATCGGGGGCTTTGCCAACGGATACCTCCTGACGATGCGGGTGACGCCGTTTAACGCGCAGGACCTGGTGGTCTTGTCGGACGCGATTACGTTGACCACGAATTATTTCTCGACGGTGGAAATCGTCCTCTTGAGCATTGCCAGCGTGGCCATCATCATTTGGCTGATTTCCATGTGGAAGCGCGGGGGACAGTACCAGGGGAAGATGCACCATGCCCTGGCGGCCGTCGGCGTGGTGGTGTCGTGCGCCGCTTATTTGTACGTGACGGACGTGGCCATTGACAACCGGGTCATTTCCAATTATTTTGGGAATATCGCTTTTGCCTACGAGGACTATGGATTTCCTTATTGTTTCGTGTCAAGCGTTTTGGACACGGGCATAGACGAGCCGGCGGGCTACAGTGAGGCGACGATGCGCAAGATTAGTAATAATGGAGCGATTAACGTGAACGAGACGGGACGTTCGGAAAGCTCCCTGCCCAATATCATCTTCGTCCAGCTGGAATCCTACTTCGATCCGACCGAGGTGGAATGGCTGCAGTTTTCCGAAGACCCGATTCCCAACTTGCGGAAGATGTCAAAGGAATATTCTTCCGGCTATTTCAAGGCCCCGTCCATCGGCGCGGGAACTGCCAACACGGAGTTCGAGGTGCTGACGGGCATGAGCATGCGTTTTTTCGGGCCGGGCGAATACCCTTATAAGACGTACGCGAAGATGCGGGTCATGGAGAGCGCGGCGACCGCGCTTCGAAGCATCGGGTACGGCGCGGAAGCCCTGCACAATAACGGGGGTAATTTTTATAGTCGGGCGCAGGTGTTCAACCATATGGGGTTCGACCATTATACGAGCAAGGAATTCATGAACATCCTGCAGTTGACGGAGAAGGGGTGGGCGACGGACGACGTGTTGATTCCCCATATCATGGACTCGCTTGACACGACGGAGGGAACGGACTTCGTGATGACGATCAGCGTGCAGGGGCACGGCGATTACCCGACGGAGCGGGTGCTTGACAACCCGCGTATCATCGTGGGCGGTATCGAGGACGAGGGCAGGATGTATGCGTGGGAGTATTACGTGAACATGGTTTATGAGATGGACAAGTTTGCCGGAGAACTGGTCGCCGCCCTGGAAGAGCGTGGGGAGCCGACCGTGGTCGTGTTTTACGGGGATCATTTGCCGACGATGGGCCTGCAGGCGAAGGACGTCAAAAGCAAGTACCTCTATAACACGAACTACGTCATCTGGGACAACATCGGGCTGGAAAAGAAGGACGGCAACTACGCGGCCTACCAGATCATGGCGGAAGTTCTTGACAGGCTGGACATCCATGCGGGCACGGTGTTCAATTACCATCAGCAGCGCAAGTCCACGAAAAACTATTTGGCCGACCTGGAGCTTTTGCAGTATGACATTCTCTATGGGAAGCAGTACGTTTATGAAGAGAAAGGTAGCCCGATTACCGAGGGGCACATGGCGATGGGCGTGCGTGACACCATCGTGTCGGACCTGGTGGAGCAGACCGACGGGAGCTATAGTTTTTATGGGGAAAACTTCACGAAACAGACGAAGGTTTATATCAACGGGGAAAAGCAGGAAACTTCGTTTTTAAATAACACGCGGGTGGACTTGAGAAAATCCCAGTTAAACGACGGGGACGTCGTCATGCTGGCACAGGTTGGTTCAAGCAGCACTATTTTCAGGACGTCGAAAAAGTACGAGTATCGGCAAGGGAGCCTGGTGGAGCTGCCGGAATCGGGGCAGGACGTGCCGGCGGGGCGTGACGCGTTTCTGGCGGAAGAAGGATAGGTGCGCCATGACATATAAGCAGGCCGTGGAATATATTTTGGACATTCCCAGGTTTACGACGAAGAATGGACTCGGCCACACCCGGGAACTTCTTGAAACGCTGGGAGTGGAGGAGGAGCGGATGAAGGTCGTCCACGTGGCGGGTACTAACGGCAAGGGTTCGGTATGTGCCTACGTGGATGCCATGTTGCGCGCCCAGGGAAAGAGCGTGGGACTTTTTACCTCCCCGCACCTGGTGCGGATGAATGAACGCATCGTCATCGGAGGGAGACAAGTTTCCGACGGGGAATTTACGGAAGCGTTCGAGACGGTGTATCAAAAGGTAGGGGAAATGGAACGGCAAGGGTTTTCACATCCTACCTTTTTTGAGTTTGTTTTTTGTATGGCCATGGTATCGTTTTCCCGCGCGGAAGTGGAGTACGTGGTACTGGAAACCGGGCTCGGGGGGAGGCTTGACGCGACAAACGCCGTCAGCCGTCCGGCATGCTGCGTCATCACCTCCATTGGCAGGGACCACATGCGGTGGCTGGGGGACACGGTGGAGGAAATCGCGGCCGAAAAGGCCGGAATCGCCAAGGCCGGGGTGCCGGTGGTTTATATGGAAAACGGCGCGGGCAGTGATGGCATAATAGAGGAAAAAGCGTCGGAAGTTGGCGCACCATGTAAAAAGATAGAGAAACGCGCGTTCAAAATTCTTGAAACATCCGAGAAACATATTGCATTTTCCCTTGTAAGTCAGTATTATGGAGGTATCACATGGAGACTGGCGGGCGTGGCGCCTTACCAGGTGGAAAACGCGTGCCTCGCCCTGGAGGTGATGCGCTCGTTGTTCGGCGGCGGGGGGCGTTTGCCCGCATGGCGGCACGCGCTCGCGGACGTGAAGTGGCCGGGGAGGATGGAGGAAGTGCGTCCCCGTCTCTATGTGGACGGCGCGCATAACGTCAGCGCGGTGGAACGCTTCGTGGAGACGGTTTCGGCACGTGAAGAAAGACGCATGGTCTTGTTTTCGGCAGTGTCGGACAAGGAGTACAAGGAAATGATTGCCTGCCTGTGCGCGCTGCCAGGCGTGGACTGCTTCGTGGTGACGCAGCTGGAGGACGAACGGGCGGTAGACGTGCGGGAATTGGAGAAGGTGTTTCGAAAGCTGACCGGCAGGCCGGTGGTAGTAAAGACATCGCCCTGCCAGGCGTGGGACTACGTGTTGGAGAACCAGGGCAATCGGACGGTATACTGCCTCGGTTCCCTTTACCTGGCCGGCATGCTGAAGAAGATGGATGGTGACGGTTCGGTTTTGGCCGGGCGGTAAGGATGGAGGAAACGTCATGTTAAATTACGAAGAGGAATTGAAGAAATTCAAACCCAGTCTGGAAGTGGAGGACATAGAGGACGCCGTGTACCAGGAGGACTTGTCGGACATGTCGGATTTGTTGAAGCAGGTGATGGACAGGTCGGGCGCGTCTACGCGCTCCTGACTGTTTTTGGACGACGGGGCCGGCCCCATGTCCGCGCGGGTGTTTCAAGTTGTTTTTCACGGGGACTTGCGCCCCGCCGCAGGGCTACTACAGAAAGATTAGGGTGAGTATAGATGGACTACACGAAGAAAATCACGTACCATTCCAATTATTGGTACAACGATGGACTGAAACGGGCGCAAATCAGGGACACTTCCGGGGCAATCGTCTCCCTGCGGAGGAGCCTCCAGTATAACCGGGAAAATATCGCCGCCAGGAATTTGCTCGGGCTCGTGTATTATGGCAGGGGCGAGGTGGCGGAGGCGCTGGTGGAGTGGATTATCAGCCGGAACTTCCGGCAGCGTGACAATATTGCCAACGAGTATTTGCGGAACATACAGAATTCGAACAAGGAACTGGGGGCCGTGAACCAGGCGGTCAAAAGGTATAACCAGTGTCTGGCCTACTGCGCGCAGGGTGCGGAAGACATGGCCGTCATACAGTTGAAGAGGGCGGTTTCCATGCACCCCACGTTTTTGAAGGCGTACCAGCTCCTGGCACTTTTATACCTGCATTCGGGGCAATATGCCCAGGCACGGCAAATGCTCAAGGAGGCCAGGAAGCTTGACACGACCAACGAAATGACGTTGCGTTACATGCAGGAGCTGAAACGGATGCAGGGGCGGAGGTCGCGGCAGGGCGGTCGGGCGGAAGAACCCGGGAAGAACGAAATCGTGGAATACAAGCGGGGAAACGACACGCTCATCCAGCCCAGGCCGAGTACCGTGCACCGTTCCGGCGGGGGCTTTTTCAACTTGCTGATCGGGATGCTGATGGGGGCGGCCATCGTCTGGTTCTTAATCGCGCCGGCGGTACAAGAATCCAAGGCGGCCCAGATGAACAAGGAAATATTGGATTACAGCGAGCGCATCGGTTCGCTGGAGGCACAAATCAGCGCCCAGACGAGGATGCTTGATTCCTACCGGGCGACGAGCGCGGACACGGAGGCCGCCGCCCAGAACGCGGCGAGCACGCTTGACAGCTATGAAAACTTGATGAACGTGTCAGACCAGTATGACTCGCGCGGCTATAGCGAGGACGTGATGGCCGACACGTTGCTGAACGTGAACCGTGACGCGCTGGGAGGGAGCGGGCAGGCGTTGTACGACGAGCTTGCGGGCAACATTTTTCCATATGCCTGCCGGATTTTGTACAACGCGGCAATGGAGTCATACAACGTGGCGAATTACGATGCTGCCGCCGACAACCTGGATAAAGTGGTTCGCATGGACGAAGGTTACGAGGACGGGAACGCGCTCCTGCATTTGGGACTTTCCTGCCGGAAGCGGGGGGACGCGGAAGCCGCGACGAGACACTTGGGCCGCGTGGTCGAACTTTTCCCGGAGACGGAGCAGGCCAACACGGCAAGGGCGGAGCTTGAGGCGATAGCCATGGAAACGAACGCGCCCGCAAGTCCGGAAGGGGAAGATTCCGGGCAGGAAGGGGAAGATTCCGGGCAGGAAGGGGAAAATCCAGGCGACCCCGGGCAGGGTGGTGAGAACGGGGAGGATGGAGAAAACCCTGGAGAAAACCAAGGACAAAACGGCGAAGGTGAAAGCGGGGAGAACCTGGGGCAAGGCGGGGAAGGCTGATGCCGTTTGCCGGAATGGCGATGGGACGATAAGTAAGGGACACGAAAGAGAAGAAGAGACATGCAGGGGAACGCGCATGCCTCTTCTTTTGCAATGAGCACTTGGTGCATTATTTTTTGACGAGGTGGAGTAGAATGGAATACCAGGTTCAGGAAAATTGCCTTACGATTTTTCTCCCGCGGGAAGTGGACCACCACAGCGCGGAGGAACTTCGTAAGAACGCGGACGCGCTCATCGAGCGCAACCATATCAAATACGTGATTTTTGATTTTGAGGGGACGGAATTTATGGACAGTTCGGGAATTGGCGCAATCATGGGGCGTTACCGCCTGGTCCGCCTGATTGGCGGGGAGGTGTGGGCGGTGCATACGAAGGAGCGGATTCGGAAAATACTTACGATGTCGGGCGTCACGAAAATCATGCAGATTTATGAGGAGGAGAAATCATGAGAAACACGAATGAAATGGAACTCATTTTTGACAGCCGTTCGGCAAACGAGAGGTTCGCGAGGGTGGCGGTGGCGGCATTCATGACGCAATTAAACCCGACAGTGGAAGAAGTGTCGGACGTGAAGACCGCCGTTTCGGAAGCGGTGACCAATGCCATCATCCATGGGTACGAGCAGGAGGTACATAAGGTTTCCATGCATTGCCGCATAGACGGGGACTTGCTTTTCGTGACGATAAAAGACACGGGAAAAGGCATCGCGGACGTTGCTCAGGCGATGATGCCGATGTACACGAGCAAGCCGGAGGCGGATCGTTCGGGCATGGGCTTTTCCTTCATGGAGGCATTCATGGACAAGGTGATGGTGGAATCCGCGCCAGGCCAGGGAACGAGCGTTTTTATGGAAAAAAGGATAGGAAAAGGAAGGAGTCTATGGACCACACAATCGCTTTGATCAGGAAATCGCACGAAGGGGATGAAAAAGCGAGGGAGCAGTTAGTGGAGGAAAACGTGGGACTCATCTGGTGCGTCGTCAAACGTTTTTACGGGAGGGGGACGGACACGGAGGACTTGTTCCAGATTGGCAGTATCGGCCTTTTGAAGGCGATTGACAAATTCGACACGTCTTATGACGTAAAGTTTTCGACATACGCCGTCCCCATGATTTCCGGGGAAATCAAGCGTTTCCTGCGGGACGACGGTATAATCAAGGTGAGCCGTTCCCTGAAAGAGCTTTCCTATCGGACGTACCAGGCGCGGGAAAAGCTGATTGAAAAACTAGGGCGGGAGCCGACCATGGACGAACTAGCCCAAATTATGCAGGTGGACAAGGAAGAAATCGCGCAGGCGTTGGAGGCCGGAAGTGAGGTGGAGTCCATTTACAAGCCGGTCATGCAGAAAGGGGGGAATGAAATTCCGCTTTTGGACAAGCTGGAGGAAACGGACGGGCAGGAGGAAAAGATTCTTGACCGCATGCTGCTCGCGCAACTTTTGGCCACGTTAAATAAAGAAGAAAGAAGACTGATTTATTTACGTTATTTCCAGGACAAGACGCAGTCCGAAGTCGGGAAAATCATGGGGACTTCGCAAGTCCAGGTGTCGAGGATGGAAAAGCGCATCATGGAGAGGCTCAGGAAAGAAGGGGCGTAGCAAAGGCGCAAAAGAGAATGTGCCGCTAAAGAGGACGCGCTCCGGCGCATGAGTTTCGCAAGCAAAACTCTTTTACCATGTTTGAATATTTTTGCCAGATTTTCAGATACTACACTAGTAAAAAAATGTTGGGGTCAAAATACATTTTGCCCCCATGATACCCACGAGTTGCTCCGCACTACGTGCTCCCGCAACTCTAAAACACCTCAAATCCGCTCATTTTCCTACGGGAAATGGCTACTTTTCGGTGTTTTGCGGGTCTCAAAGTCATGTATTGACATGCAAGCATGTCATACATGACCTTTTGACCCTGGTATCGTAAAAATAGTGAAAGAGGTGGACGTTATGAAAGAGGGATATCGAAAAATCTGGCTTTGGCTGGCACTCATGATGCTTGTGACGGTTATCGTCGGCGGCTCTTATTATTTCGGGACGATGCAGGACGCGGACTATGAAAGCGAGGGAACGCTGGTGGAGCGCGAGGCCGGGAATGTTGGAAACCCGGCAGGACAAGACATCGGGGAGGCGTTCTGATGGCGGCAAACAAGGAAACGTTATATATCAAGGGTGACCGGAACGTGGAGGTGACGAAGCGCGACTTGACCTTGGGCGACATTTTGTCAATGGAGTGCAGCAACAAGGAAATCATTCCCAAGGTCCAGGTGTTGAAAATTCTCAAAATTCCCCAGGGAAAGGCACATCGTTACGTGGTGTCCGTGCTGAAAATCATTGCCTGCATCCACGAGCAATACCCGACCATCGATGTGCAAAACATCGGGGAAACGGACATTATCGTCACCTATGAGGAGCAGAAGACGAAGGGGAAGGCGTGGCACGTTTTAAAGACCACGTTTGTTTCCGTGCTCGTGTTCGTGGGGGCCGCGTTTTCCATCATGACATTCAACAATGACGTGGACGTGCCGGATCTTTTCACGCAAGTTTATGAGTTCGCGACTGGCGAAAAATCGGACGGGTTCACGGTGTTGGAAGTGAGCTATTCCATCGGAATCACGTTGGGAATCTTGACGTTTTTTAACCATTTTGGAAAGAAACGGTTCACGGTGGATCCGACCCCGTTGGAAGTACAGATGCGTACCTATGAGAATGAAATTCAGACGGCATTGATTGAGACGGCCTCGAGGAAGGGGGAGGAACTGGATGTTGGTAAGACAAATCCTTCTGGCAATCTTCGGCCTTAGCGGAGGAATCATCGTGTCGGCGGGGCTTTTTTCCCTCATCGTGGAAATTGGGGTCATCTCGGACTTCGCGGATCGCACGCACACGGCGCAGCATATCAACTTGTACGAGGACTGCACGGTGCTGGGGGCGGTGCTGGGGAACTTGCTGTTCTTTTTTAAATGGCATATCCCGTTCGGGACGGTGCTGCTTCCGATATTCGGAATCTTGTCGGGGATGTTCGTCGGATGCTGGGCGATGGGCTTGGCGGAAATGCTCAACGTGTTTCCGATTTTCGTCAGAAGAATCAAGATTGTCAAATACACCGCAGCCTTTATTATCAGCGTGGCAATCGGCCGCGGGATAGGGGCGCTCGTATATTTTGCCAAGGGATGGTAAAAAATGGAAAAACGGAAAGACAAGGACGCGAAGCTGCCCGTGGCACATTGCGTCCTTGTCCTTTTGCTATCATTATTTTGTGGTATTGGCCACATCCACGTATTTTTGTAAATATTCTACCGCCGAATCAGGATTTAGAGCTTCCAGCCCGGAGACATATTCGTCCCACGTTTTTTCGCCCATGACGACGTAAGGAAAGTTCTGCGCCTGGTAATCGCTCACCGCCGTGGAAATCTTGCTGTAGGCGTCGGATTCTTCCGGAGCCAGCAGGCTCGTGTAATCCATCACGTTTCCAGTGTTGACGTACCTCATCCATTCGGCCTCGCCCTTTTTGTACACGGCGTCGGAAACCTTTTCCACCCGGCACAGTTTCCCGCTACCCGTCAGGGAAATGCCCGTCGCCATGCGGTGTCCCATCACGGCGCCCTCCAGGGTCTCGGACGGGGTAAATGTCGGCTTGTATACGGGTACGCCGTCCTCGCCTTCTTCCACCGTGTAGGCGGTCTTGATATCGTATTCCTCGTACAAGTCAGGATCCAAGTCCACGGAGGCGTACTGTTCGGCATTCAGGCCGATGCGAATAGTAGCCGCGCCTTCCAACGTGCACATCCAGTCAAAATAGGTGAACAGCGCCGAAAGGTCACGACCCTCTGCCTTCGTCGTGATGCCCAGTGCCGAACCTTTGCGGCTACTCTGGAACAAGGTGTCCGGTTCCACGAATTTTTGTTTGTCGCTTCCATATTTGTCGTTGATAGGCAATGCGCATCCCATCACGAACGCGTCTTTTTTGTCTTCCTCGTTCTGGCAGCTTGGCGCAATCGCGCTTCCCAAGTCGCTGCTCAGGCCGGTCCACATGCCCACCTTGCCTTGTTTTACGTTTGTCGTGTCAATCTGGAAGAACATGTCAGCCGCGCGGGTGTAGAATTGTGAATCAATCCATCCGTTTTTATACCATTCCCGCACGCACTCCAAATAGGTCTTAAAGTTTTCGGAAGTGCCGTCAAAGGAAACCTCGCCATCTTTTACGTAATAGCTTCCCGTGCCGCCGCCGAAGGAGGATACCAAATCGCCCAGTTGGCTGAAGCCCTGGTAGGGGATGGAAAAGCCATAGGCGCCGGTATCGTCCGCCCAGCCCCTGGCCGCCGCGGCTTTGTCAAAGGCCTCGAACATCCACTCCCAGTCGCTGATGGTCAACGGGTCATTCGTTCCGCTCGGGAACACGACGTTGTCCGTATAATCGGCCGCCGGGTTCTCGCCGTAATCCGCCTCGAACGCCGTCACGTCGTTTTCCTTCCAGCCTTCCATGTTCTTCTCTTTCTTTGCCTGCTCCAGAGGGGTGACGGCCGGATGCCCGTTTTCTTGCACATAGTCGTTTTCCCAGTCCCACACGTAGTCGGTCGGCTCCGCGAATTTCACGACCAGGTCACGGCGGTAGCAGGTACCCGTCCATGGGGTTTCCACACCGTCAGACAGTGAATAAAGAGCGTAGTAGTGGACGTTTCCCTAGTCGTCCGACACTTGGACCAATGGCTTTAACTCCGGGTTCTCGTCCAGGTAGGCCACGTAATGCGGCATGTATGTTTCCACATATTCCGTAATGTCCATTAACACGCCGTTCTCGTACAATGCCTGGGGGCTGTCCGATGAAAAGGACAAGTCCATGATTTCGGGATATTCCCCGGTTCCAATCATCGTGTTAAAGTTGTCCGACTCGGAACCCGCGATTGGTACGAGGAACGACAAATCCAGCTGCGTGCCGTTTTCGGCCGTTCCAATTCCGCCGTTTTCCACGTCCCAGTATTGTGCGTTGACGAACTGCGCGACCGGACTTTGTTCGTAAGTCTCATAATATTGTCCATGGTCGTCCATCTGGGCAATCCACCAGGTAAACGCTTCCTTCGACGTTTTCGTGGCATCGTCCTTCGCGCCTTGCCCGTCCTTGCCGCATCCCGCCAATGTGGCGGTGGCAAGCGCGAGCGCCAGTCCCATGGCGGCGATTCGCTTGAATCTTTCCTTCATTTGTTTTTCCTCCTTTGAAAAAATGGTAGTGGTTTTGTCGTAACTGCGAAGGTACTGAACAGTTACGTTCTGACAATTATTATAGAACCATGTTTTTCAAAATTGTACTAACATTTTCGGCAAAAAAAATATGGCTTTTTGCACATGGAAAAAGCCGGCTTTATGTTTTGGCCGACTTTTGATTCCGATACTTTAACGGTGTCATCCGCATTTCCTTTTGGAACTGCTCGATGAAATAGGACGTGTTCTTATATCCTACGAGGCCGGTGATGCTTTCCACGGAATAATCCGTCTGTTCCAGAAGTTCACAAGCGTGTCGTATTTTCAGCCGCCGAATTTCTTTTGATACGGTAATCCCGGCATGCTTTTTTAAGACGCGGTTCACATGAGAAGCCGAGTAGTGGAATTCTTCCGCGACGTCTTCTAGTGACGTCTCCATGTAATGCTTTTGCAGGTAGACGATGATGGAGGCTACCAGTTTCCGCTCCCCGGAAGTCTTGCCAAACAATTCCATCCTATCCGTGCAATACGGTAAAA
>Ga0073906_1003963_pt1 | contig 15683 bp, 12 predicted proteins | sample Inofromicrocosms_FD_65485 | JGI IMG/M metagenome (GOLD analysis project Ga0073906, IMG submission 65485) | Mouse cecum microbial communities from Vienna, Austria - Inoculum for glucosamine and mucus D2O microcosms | ecosystem: Host-associated > Mammals > Digestive system > Large intestine >... | reverse complement strand
AACAATAACCTAATGGGCACCGTGAACACTATCATCAATGTAATCATCGGTATCGTAGGTTTTGTGGCAGTAGTAATGATGATTATGGGTGGTATTAGCTTTATTACTTCACAGGGTGATAGTGCCAAGGTAGCTAAGGCTCGTAATACTATTCTTTATGGTGTAGTAGGTCTAATCGTGGCTATTCTGGCATTTGCGATTGTAAACTTTGTACTATCTAGTGTGTTTAGTGCGGGGAGCTAGAGATGCAGAAATTGAAAAATATCTTGATGTCAGCGGTGCTCGTGTTTGCGAGCGTAGCTGGTGTGGTGGCGATGCCGGTGGGGCTAGTATCAGCTACTGGTGAAGAAAAACAACCAACAGCGACTGGTGGGATGTGCCCTGATGGCAAAACGCAATATACACATAGTATAGCAGAGTGTGGTATTAGTAATGTAGGGGGTAATACTACACAGGGTAAAGATGATTTGATGACGAGAGCCAAAAGTATCATCAATGTGGTACTTGGTATAGTGGGCGTGGTGGCAGTCGTAGTGATTATTGTGGCGGGCGTTTACTTTATTCTCTCGCAGGGGGATGCGGCAAAGATTGCGCGAGCACGTAATACCATTCTCTATGGTGTGGTAGGTTTGCTGGTAGCGCTCTTAGCATTTGCGATTGTGAACTTCGTATTATCCAGTGTATTCTAGATAGATATTATTACTGAATATCGGTAATCAAGATGCGGGGGTAGAAAAGATCCAGCTTGTAGGGGGATTTACAAGTTGGATCAATTTTTATAGGGGTAATTAGCACAGGAGTGGGCTAATGACGCTATTTAGGGCTTAAGAATAGTAGCTATGTTCTTCCCTGATGGTATGAGAAGATGATTTGAACCGGGCTGCTGGCAGAGAGCTGAAAAGTAGAGAGCTAAAATAGCCCCCTCAATAGGGGCTATTTTGTGGTGGGAGTCTTAGCGTGAGCTTTGGTTCCGGTGTTTGTAGTTTTGCGGTTGGAGGTTGGCTATTGCTCGACCTTTTTCATGGTGAGAGAGAGGCGGCCACGATCGTCGATGGCGACGAGTTTGACTTTGATCTTTTGGCCAACCTTGAGGACATCACTGACATTATCGACGCGCTTGTCGGAGATTTGGGAGACGTGAAGCATACCATCAATCCCAGGCATGATGTTCACGAAGGCTCCAAAGTCTTTAATGGTAACAACGGTGCCATCGTAGACTTTGCCAACTTCTGGCTCTTCGGTGAGAGAACGAACCCAGTCGACGGCTTTTTTGATTTGTTCTGGATTGCCGCCAGAGATGGTGACGAGACCAGAGTCTTCGATGTCGACGGTAGCTCCGGTTTCGCTGGTGATCTTGTTGATGGTTTCGCCACCTTTGCCGATAACAGCACCGATCTTATCGGGAGAGATCATAAGCTTTTCGATGCGAGGGGCATACTCAGAGATTTGGGCGCGTGGAGCTGGTAGGGTGCTAAGCATGTGCTCCAGAATGAAGAGACGACCTTCGCGGGATTGCTCAATGGCCTTTTCGAGGATATCGACTGGGAGACCATGGACTTTCATATCCATTTGAAGGGCAGTGATGCCTTCGGTGGTACCGGTGACCTTGAAATCCATATGGCCGGCGAAATCTTCAGCATCCATGAGGTCGCTCAAGACATAAGGAGTGTCACCGTCCATGATGAGGCCCATAGCGATGCCAGAGACAGGGCGCTTGAGTGGGACACCAGCGTCCATGAGAGCGAGACAAGATGAACAGGTAGCAGCCATGGAGGTGGATCCGTTTTGGGACATGATTTCGGTGACACTACGAATAGCGTAAGGAAAGTCTTCTTCGCTAGGTAAGACCGGGGTGAGTGCGCGTTCGGCAAGGTAGCCGTGGCCGACTTCGCGGCGACCAGGAGCACCAATGCGACCTGGCTCGCCAACGGTATAGCTAGGGGCATTGTAATGATGCATATAGCGGCGTTTACCGTCGGTGACTTCCATGGTATCGACGACTTGCGCAAAAGAAAGTGGGGCGAGGGTGACAGCGTTAAGGGCTTGGGTGAGGCCACGAGTAAATATGGATGAACCATGGACACGAGGTAATACACCAACTTGGCTAGAAAGTGGGCGGATTTCGGTGAGAGTGCGACCGTCGGGGCGAGTGCCGTCTTGGATAATTCCCTGTCGGACATCTTCATTGACGGCGAGTTCGAAAGCAGCGTCGTAAAGTTTTTGTAGCCTGATGGCGTAATCGGCGAGTTTGGCCTCTTCTGTGTCGCCTTGGCCGTATTGCTCAGCGAATTCGGCGTTCATAGCATCACGGAGGGCGTCAATTTTCTCAGAGCGTTCAACAACATTGCCTCGGATATTGGCGCCGAGTTTGCCAGTGAGCCATTTGTTGACGGTGGCTTGGGCAGCGAGTTCTTCTTCGGAGTACTGCATTTCGCAGTCAACGGGAGTGATACCGGCCTGGTCGCGGAGCTCACGTTGGAGGTCAAGAGCGGGTTGAATATTCTTTACTGCCCAGTGCATAGCTTCGATAATCATGGCTTCGGGGGCTTCTTCGGCGCCAGCTTCGACCATCATGACCTTGCCGTCCTTAGCTGCAACAACTAGATCAAGGGTGGATTTCTCACGTTCTTCAGGGGTGAGGAAAGCTTTGAATTCGCCGTTGATACGTCCAATACGCAAACCAGCGATTGGACCATCAAAAGGTGTACCGGAAAGCATGAGCGCGCTGGAAGCAGCAAGCATACCGATCATATCAGGACGGAAGGCTGGATCCATAGAGAGGACGGTAGCGACGACCTGGATTTCTTGACGGCAGTTCTTGGGGAAAAGTGGGCGGATGGGGCGGTCGATAAGACGACCAATAAGAATAGCTTCGTCAGCTGGTTTGCCCTCGCGTTTGATGAATTTGGAGCCACTGATTTTGCCAGCGGCGTAGAACTTTTCTTCATAATCAACGGTGAGTGGGAAGAAATCTTGTTCGACGGGTTTCTTCCCTACTACGACGGTGCCGAGAACCATAGTGTCGCCGTAGCGGACTAGGACGCTAGAGGTAGAGCGAAAGCCAACACGGTTGATTTCTAAGGTGAGTTTGCGGCCGAGCCACTCAGTAGAGACGCTGAGAGTTTTTTTGCCGCTGGGATTAATAATGTCCATATAATAAATATGTACCTTCCTTTGGGAAAACTTCAGATATCAAATTTTTAGTGAGAATGACACTAAAAAACTCATATCTGCGGTCTTCCCAATTAACTTTTTCTGTATCTATTATAGCATGAAATTACTAATTGAGGGATAGGGTGGTTATGGGGTTAGCATTTGACTTTTGTAAGAAAGACATGCTATAATATGAGTGTGGGTTATTTGTCCACGTACCTTTTAGATGAGGAGAGATAATTTTGTGCAAGATTGATTCGAGACCGAAGGTTGAGTTAGTGTGCGACGGGAAGATTGTGGTGAGTGGATTGCCGAATGGCGGACAAGAGAGGCTGTTGGGTAGCGGTATTGTGGGCTTACTCGATGAGTATAAGCGGTTGATGACGACCGGCAGACTTGGCAGGGGCAAGATGGAGCATGCCGAAATATTGAACGCGCAGTACAAAACGCGCGGAACGACTCAAAACGAAGTAAGCTTACAACAAGAGTGGGACCGCATGGCAGAAGGGTTTGTGCGCAATGGCGAAACACCAGAGCAAGCCAGGATAAAGGCAAGATTACTGGTTGCTATGCCGTCAAAATCGAAGGTTCCGTCCTTGCCGGATGACGCAGATTTTTCGTTGCCAATGACGTATACGATTCTGCCGACTTACGGCGAGGACGGGCGGTGTTCTGCGACGATTTCGATTCTGCCAAATATGGCTGCAGGTGCGGTTGAGCGTCAGCTGGATGGTAGCCTACGGGTTTTGACGGATGCAGAGATTACGCAGCGTATGTTGGCTTTCCAGCGAATGATAGTTATGGATTTGCAAGCGCTGTTTGATGAGATTGCCAGAACAGCGGAAGCACTGGGGGTGGAGCCGGATTATTATAGTGATTCGGATGTGATTGCGCAGTTGAGAGCGCAAGACGTGGCTCGAGCAAAAAGGAGGCGAGAACTCCAAGAATTGAACTCTCCTGTCGGCGGTCAAGTCGAAATCCCTAGATGGGCTATACTTGGCTGACGGACTGGCCCCCTCAATAGAGGGGGCTTTTTATGCGGTGTAGGATGATTTTTGGTGCTATTGTGGTGGGGCTAGTTAGTGATAAGCGCTAATCGTTTGTGAACAAAAAAACTTCCCGGTTGCGTTGAGGCAGTGGGAAGAATTTTGCTATTTGCGTAGACCGAGGGCTGCAATGGTCTTCTTGTAGAGGTCGAAATCGGTTTTCTCTAGGTATTTTAAGAGTTTTTTACGTTGACCAACCATTTGCATGAGACCGCGCTTGGCCATGAAATCGTGGGTGTTCTCCTGGATGTGTTTGGTGACTTCTTTGATCCGTTCGGTCAAGATAGAAACCTGTACTTCAGGGGAGCCGACGTCTTTCTTGTTGCGGGCTAGCTTTGCCATCGCTTCGGCTTTTTTCTCTCTGGTAATCATATATCTGTCATTATAGCACATCTTCTCTGAAGTGACAACCCTTTTTAGGGGATTATGATTCAACGGCGTTTTAGGGGTAGTAAAATGTGGGAAGCGTGGTATAATGGACGTAGTGGTTCTGTAGCTCAGTTGGTAGAGCAGAGGCCTGAAGAGCCTTGTGTCGACGGTTCAAGTCCGCCCGGAACCACCATTTTTTGTGCGTAGAAATGCCCAGGAGTGGTGCTCCTGGGCGGATTTTAGTTGGATTTCCAGTTCTGGATGAGGATGCGGGCGTAATTGAAGCAGGAATTGGGGTCGGTGCGTTGAACGTCGTATTCTTCAAGAGGAAGGGGCTGGCGGGCGTTGTCGCGGGATTCAGCTTTGAGTCTTGTCATAGTTTCGGCAGGGTCGGCGCCAGCGGCGATGGCGGTTTCGTAGCGCATGATAGTCTGGACATCATCATAGTCGGCTATATTGTCGCTGAGCTCGGGATTAGTAAGTCCCAGCTCTTCCCCCTGGTACAGACAAATGATGCGAGCATCAGAGCCGAAGAGTAGATCAAGGGCGGCTTTGCCGTCGATATTAGCGCGAGAAGTAAACCTTGGTCCGTCGTGGGATTCCAGAGTGGCGACATAACTTGGGTGCTCGCCCCAATGTTTGAGGCTCCGCTCGGCGCGGGCGAGGCTGGTTTTGGCGGCGATGAAGCCGAAACTTTTATCGATGGAGTTAGCAGCCATGACGTTGATGCCGGCAGTGAGTGGGCCATGCGGGGCGACCAGAGAGTTGAACATGGGGTAAATAGGGACGCCGATCTCCCCCATCGTGAAGAGGCCGCGGTCGTCGAGGAGCTCATGCAGGATTTCGAAAGTTTGCGGGTGCATGTAGTATTTGAACAGACCGGCGGTAGTGCCGAGCTGTTCGCGAGGGAGGATAGTTTTGGTGAAGTTTTTGCCGATGAGCTGGACACTGTCGATGCGGAAGCCGGCGACGCCGTGCTCAAGAGTCCAAAAGTCAATGATGTCTTGGAACTCGGCGCGGACATCGGGGTTGTCCCAATTGAGGTCGGGCTGGGAGGTGTTGTAGATGTGGGAGTAGAACTGCTGGCGTTTGGCGTGCCAGGTGAAGGCGGAGGATCCGTCGAACATAGTTCCCCACCCGAGGTCTTCGTCGGACCAGTGGTAATAGTCGGCGTATTTGGGATTGCCACTTGCGGAAAGCTGGAACCAGGGGTGCTGGTCGGAGGTGTGATTGAGAACGAGATCGGTGATGACGCGGATATTGAGCTTGTTGACTGCTTCGACGAAATGATCGAAATCGTCAAGAGTGCCGAGGCGCGGGTCGACGTCGGTATAGTCGGTGATATCATAGCCGCCATCGACGCCACCGCTGGGGTAGAAGGGGGCGAGCCAGATATAGTCGATGCCGAGGTCTTGGATACGCGTAAGGTGGGCAGTCATGCCGCGGAAGCCGCCTTGATCGACCCAGCTAAGGGGATACATCTCGTAGAGGAGGAGCTTCTGGTCGTCGACTTCGTCTAAACCCCAGCGTGCCCAGAGGTTGTAGGCGATGGCGGCGGCGATGCCAACGATGAAGAGTTTACCGAGGAGGGGAATGCGTTTTTTCTTAGTCATGTGATATGGTCTCCTTTCTAAACTGGAAAGTGTAAGTTACGAGCCTTTGCCTTTGGGGCGAGACTGACGTTTTAATTATAGCATGGTCTGGTGGTTAAGTCAATAGAAGGTGGGTGGCAGTAGGGTTTTAGTTCCCTGGTGGCTAGATGGAGATAGGGGTGGCGTCTTCAACGCGGTAGCTGCCGATCTGAGTGCGGCGGAGGGCGGTGAGGTAGCCGCCAGTGCCGAGGGCTTTGCCGATGTCTTCGCCGAGAGCGCGGATGTAGGTGCCGCTGGAGACTTGGCAGCGGATAGTGAGGTTGGGCCAGGTGTAGTCGAGGACCTTTAGCTCATAGATGTGGATTTTACGGACGGGCATTTCGACGGCTTTGCCGGCGCGGGCGAGTTTGTAGGCACGTTGGCCGTTGATTTTGACGGCGGAGAAGTTGGGGACGCGTTGTTCGGTTTCGCCGAGGAAGTTTTGCACAACTTTTTCCACAGTGTCGCGCGAAGGTACCGAACACTGTTCGGTGGGGGTGATAATTCCCTCTGGGTCGCCAGTGGTAGAAGTGGCTCCAAGGCGGATTGTGGCGACGTACTCTTTGTCGAGTTTGAGGAAGTTGCCAGCGTGCTTCGTTCCCTTGCCGACGAGAAGAATAAGTAAGCCAGTGGCGAAGGGGTCGAGAGTGCCGGCGTGGCCGACTTTGATTTTGCGGCGCTTTTCGCGGATGATGCCGTCTTTGCCTTTGATGGAAATGGTACCAGCTTGATCAGAAAGCTGATGGCGGACTCGTGCCACGACACCAAAAGAACTAATGCCGGCTGGTTTATCAACCAACATTAGTTCGTCTGCTGCAAGTGGCGGAGTGGTGGTATCCATGTTGTTAGTGTAGCATAAATGAGTGGTTAGTCAAATCGTGGCTTGGTTTGGGACTGATGTAGATGTGCCATGGATTTGATTGTTATGCACAAAGCTTTTATCATGCTAGTGTTGAAAATTAGACTTGTGGTGGGACTTGGACGGGAGGAAGAACCGGCGGCATCATACCGGCATTAGCGTTGGGCGCGGGTGGAGGTGGTAGGACTGGTGCGGAGGCAGTAGGGTTAGCAACTGGTTCCATTGAAGGTGTAGGTTTGGTGGTATTATCTGGGGAGCTGCTGGTGCCTTGGGCGCTTTGAGTGGGGTTAGTGGTGGGAGTGCTCGGGGTAGGATTAGGCTGAGTAATAGGTTGAGATGGGGCTTGTTGGGGAGGATTCTCGGAGAGGGCGGCTTCCATCATTTCGGCGTAGTTTTTGGGTTGCTTAGGGGTAGGCTTGGGAGGTGTAATGGTGTTGCCGACTTGTTTAGCGGTGGGTGCTGTTGGGGCGTCCGTCATGATACCCCGGCCTGGGGTAGGCTTGTCAGCTGGTGGTGTGGGGAGCTGCATTTGAGAAGGGTCGGGTGTTGAAGGTGCGGTAGGCACTGTTGTGGGGCTGGAGTTAGGAAGTTGTATTTGAGAAGGATCGAAAGCGGGGGCGCTGGCTTGGGGCTGGGTTGGAGCGGTAGGCTTGGCGCCAGGAATTATTGGTTGAACAATGACGCTTTCGGGGCTGACGTTATTAGTGTTGTTGATCATGGCGGTGGGGGTAGGGTTTTGATCGATGTTAGGGGTGGGAGCACTCATAGCAGCGGGGTTGGCGTTGTTTAGGTTAGGGAGTTGCATTTTGGTGGGATCGAAAGGCTGAGCGTTAGATGTGACAGCAGGGGCATTGGTGGATGTGGGGAGCTGCATTTGAGTAGGGTCGGGTGTGGTTGGTGGGATAGTGTTAGGTGCAGGAGATGGTGTATTCCCCTCTTCGTGGTCGATGGTGAGATTACTACGCTGGGCAGCAGATGGGGCGGGTGTGTTTTGAGGACCATAGCTATAATTGTCTTCGTTGTGAATGATATCATTACCACTAATGTTGGAGGTAATGAGTTGCTGATCGGCACCCATAGACATGAGTTTAGAAGCGACACCAAGAGTGTCGGGATTGGTGCGGTTATTGGAGAAGCGGTCGGTGGCAGCGACGATACCGGCTAGTAGAGTAGTAGCGATATCATGTTCGAGTGGCTTTTCGTCGGATTCTTGAATGGCAAAGATAAGGTCCGTGATCATCTCACAGAGGGAGCTGGCAGTAGGGTTGCTCCATTCTATTTCACCAAAGTGACCAGGATCGCCAGTAGTGACATTAACAATGGAAGCGTCACGCATGATGCGGCTATGTTCGCGAAGGGCTTGGTCGAGTTTGCCGGCGGCAGAGACATTAATAGCAATGACGAAGTCTACATTGTAGTCGCCGTGGGAGAAAGTGAGGTCATCTTCAGAGAGGGTGGATTTGTAAGGAGTGATGAAAATCTTGACGAAGTCGCCTTCGAGCTTGTAACGGAGATGGTCGGCTTTGTTCTTGTCGAGAGAAATGATGAAATCTTGGAGACTGTCGGTATTGGTTTCAAAAGTCTCAGTGGGTTGGAGAAAAGTAAGACTATCGGGAACACGACCAGAATAGATGGCGGTCGTGTGTTTTTGAATGCCATCGAGAAACATAGCAAGACCGATGGCAGCGGCGATTTCGTCGACGGATGGTTCGCGAGATAAAGCGATAAGGATATTTTCTGAGTTTTTGATTTTCTCGACGACTTTTTTGATGAAGTCGCCTTGGGCAGCTTGGCTGACCGCGGCGGTGGCAGCCGCAGAAGGGTCGGTTGATGGATTGGTTTTGTTGTCTTTGTCTTGCATGTTTGTTTTGAAATTTATTATCTCAATTGTAGCACAGGAGGGGCGGAAAGTCAATAGGATTATGGTTATTGGCTGGGGTTAGTTGGAATCTTTGGGTTCGTAGTTGGCGATACCTTCGGCGATGACGGCGGGGGCGATATTGAGCGCGGTAGCAATAGTGGCGGCGCAAGCCATGTAAGCGATGACTGGTTCTCCGGTGAGGAAGCTGGCGACGGTGAAGTTTTTATTGCTAAAGCTGAGACTAGCTTCAGCGCCTTTGCGGTAGAGCTTGGAGAAGTCGATACGCATGTCGGAGTCGGAAGAAGCGCCGTAGGTGAGAGTTTCGACTTTGCCACGGTAGCTGGAAAGCTCGGGATAGCTGGTATCATCGCGGTTGAGGACGACGACCTCGGGGGATTGCTGGAAGAGTTTGGCCTTGGCATCGAGGTAGGCTCTGGACTCGTCAGTAGTGATGTTCCCTGGTAGGAAATCGGTGATGGCGGCGGCGTAGATAGGGAGACCGTAGAAGGTTTCTTTTTCTAGGGATTCGGCAGGAGCGGTGATGATGGCGTAGGTGACTTTGGCTTTCCAGGCGTCGTTGAGGAACTTGTGGAGGATGGAAGCTTTGATCTTCCCTTCGGAGGCGAGGATGGCGGCAGGCTGGCTGGCGGTACGCAAGATCTCGTGGACAAAGTGAGCAACTGCGACCTTGCCGGTGGTACCGGTGATACAAATGAGGCGTAGGTCACGGGCAGGATGTCCGTAGTAAGAAGCTAGTAACTTAACCTTTGCGCGCTCTAGACGTAGCCGCGGCTGACCTCCCGAAAGTTTCGCAGTATTTTTCATACCCCTATTGTATCATAAAAACTCTCTGTGAAAGGGATTTTGAGAGGAATTTATGAGAAAACAGGAGAAATCCAGAGATTTTTAAGAATGGGTCTATCCGAAATTCTGGAAATGTGCTATAATGAAGGTGTTGCGAGTAATCGCAATGCTCATTTTCATTGTCAAGTGAGTATTCGCGCGAATATCTTTGATTTTCTCAAAAATACTCACACAAAGGTATCTTAGACTGGATGGGGGTGGTCTTGGGTAATGGATATAGCTGTGTTTAGAGAATGAAGATGCAAAAGATGATGTTGTGCACCCGTAGCTCAGCTGGATAGAGCGTTTGCTTGCGGAGCAAAAGGTCGTAGGTTCGAATCCTGTCGGGTGTACCAGAGAAAGCGACTCACTGTAAGGTGGGTCGTTTTCTCTGGGAATTGTTTTGGTTAGTAGCAGAGGCTTTGGAGAACTATTTGAGGGTGGTTCAGTGTGTGAATGATGGGCAGTTTTTCATGATATAATTAATCTATTAGCTAAGGAGGAGAGGTGGTGAATGGGCGGATTGTTTGAGCGGTTGGCTGGGTTGTTGAGTGCGGTGCCGGAATATGTAGTTGATGGGAGGCTAAACAAGAATCTGGTGGCGGAATTGGCGCGGAAGTATGATGTGAGGTTGTTGCAGAGGTTGATGGGAGATGATGCTATGCGGGGGCGGTTTTTCTCAGAGGTGAGTTGGGGCAAAAGAGGCGAAGGCGAAGTAGGCGTGAGTGCAATGGAAGCAGGGCTAGTGTTCCAGAAAGATATATTTTTGCAGTTTATTTCGCAGAAGGAGTTTTTGCCGGATTCGTATACGGCGTTTGAGCAGAAGATCGGGCTTGCTACGGGTAATGGCATGGTGCGAGGCGATAACCGAGTGGTGCTGAACTGGCCGTATAAAGACTGCGTGCTTGAGGGTGGACAGGATAAGGAAGACGCCAAGCGGGAGGAAGTGTTTTTTAACGAAATTTTGGCGCCAGATGAGATTACGACGCTTCTAGATGAGAAGGTATTTACGAACTGGAAGCGTTATGATAAAGATGGCGAGCATGAGCTGGTCGAGCTGAAGCCGGAGGATAATATGGTGATGCGGGGGAATAATTTGCTGGTGCTTCATTCCCTGCGGAAGTGGGTGCAGCGACGTGGTGGGGTGAAGATGATTTATATTGACCCGCCGTATAATACGCAAGGGGATAGTTTCCGGTATAATGATCATTTTAACCATGCGACGTGGCTGACTTTTATGAAAAACCGATTGCAAGTGGCGAGGGAGCTGCTGGCGGATGATGGGGTGATATTGGTACAGATCGACCAGGACGAGGGGCATTATCTAAAGGTGCTGATGGATGAAGTGTTTGGACGAGATAATTTCCGGAATGAGATTATTTGGTCGTACCGGACAGGTGGGGCGTCGAAGAAGACGACTTTGCCGAAGAAGCATGATGTGATTCTCTGCTACTCGAAGACGAGCGCGTTTAGTTTTAATAGCATGAAAGAGCGGCAGTATTTGGAGAAACCTTTCATGGGGTCATTGAAGGATGAGGCGGGGAGGTTTTATGTGGATACGTTGCTGAGAGACGTGGTGGAAGGCATTATTAAGGTGCCTCAGGAAGATGGGAGCGTACGAGAATATAATGTACGTCCGGTGTTGAACCTGTCGGGGGAGCGGGTGGAAAATTTCCAGTCGCAGAAACCGGAAGGGCTGATACATTTGTTACTAGATCTTACTACGAAGCTGGGGGACTTAGTGATGGATTATCATTTGGGGAGCGGAACGACGGCGGCAGTCTGCCAGAAGACGGGGCGGCAGTATATTGGGATCGAGCAGATGAACTACGGAGCGAATGATGCGGTGTTTAGGCTGGAGAAAGTGGTAAAAGGCGAGGATAAATCGGGGATAAGCGAAGTGACGGAGTGGAAGGGGGGTGGATCATTTGTGTATTGTAATATTCGGAATGATGCGAATAAATTCCGAGAACGGGCGAAAGCAGCGGAGGAGAAAGAATTGACAGAGCTGCTTATGGAGGCGCTTGGGTCGTCGTTTTTGTCATACCGAGTGGATCCGAAGAAGGTAGAGGTGAGTGAGTTCGAGAAATTGATATTGGAAGATAAGAGGCGAGTGTTATTGGATTTGGTGGACAATAACACATTGTATGTGAATTATTCTGAGATTGATGATGAGACTTATAAAGTGTCGGAGAGCGACAAGAAACATAACGCGACTTTTTACGGGGAGTAGAAGGTGGTGGATCGATCAGAGGCGCTTTATGAGAAGTATGATGCCATCTCGGAGGCGGGGATGGAGTTTCCGGAGGTGCCTAAACACGTGAAGAACAATCTTGCGTATGACCTACGTCCGTATCAGGAGGAGGCGCTAAGACGCTGGTATCAGTATATGGATCAAGATACTGTGAACAAGAAACTGCCAGTGGAAATATTGTTTAATATGGCGACGGGGTCTGGTAAGACACTGATTATGGCGGCGCTGATTTTGGATCTGTATAGGCGAGGATATCGGAATTTTATATATTTTGTGAATAGCACGAACATCATTGAGAAGACGCGGGACAATTTTTCTAATCCGATGAGTAGTAAGCATCTCTTTGCGGAGAAGATTGTGATTGAGGGGGAGCGGGTAGAAGTGAAGGTGGTGGAGAGTTTATCAGAGAGTGAGGAGGGGGCGATAAATATTATGTTTACGACGATACAGGGTCTACATACGGATTTGAATGTGCCACGCGAGAACAGGGTGTCGTATGGGGATTTTGAGGATAGAAAAGTAGCGTTGATTGGTGATGAGGCGCACCATAATAACTCAAGAACCATGATGAGCAGCGATGATTTGGCGGATAATCGGAGTTGGGAGACAACGGTAGAGCGGATTATGGGGCGAGCGAAAGAGCCGGTATTACTAGAATTCACGGCGACGATAGATCTAGAGGATAATAATATCTATAGTAAATATTGTGACAGGATCTTGTATAAGTATGATCTGAAGCAATTTCGGGCGGATGGGTATAGTAAGGATGTGTTGATTTATCATGTGGACGCAGATCTGAAGGCACGGATGCTGGCGGCGGTGATTATATCGCAGTATCGGAAGAAGGTGGCGTTGAAGCATGGGATTTGGCTGAAGCCGGTGGTGATGTTTAAGTCGCGAACGATTGTGGAGAATAAGCAAAACTTCGAAATGTTTAATGAGATGATAAAGAATTTGACGATAGAGGAGATCTTATGGCAGCGGGAGAGGGCGACTAGTGTACTAAAGGAAGCATTTCAGAAGATGGGGCTCACGCCGGAGGATTTGATAGCGGAGCTGCAGAATGATTTTGCGTCGGAGCGGCTGATTTTGGTCGACGGGAAGAATATATCGGGCGATAAGCAGCTGAAGCTTAATTCTCTAGAGGACACGAGCAATGAGTACCGGGCGGTGTTTGCGGTGGATATGCTAAACGAGGGGTGGGATGTACTGAATTTGTTTGACATAGTGCGGCTATATGATACGCGTGATGCGAAAAATAATAAACCAGGTAAGACGACGCTACGCGAGGCGCAATTGATCGGGCGGGGCGCGCGGTATTTCCCTTTTGCGGTGAATGCTGATACGGTGAGTGCTACTAGTGGGGCGTATTCTACTGCTAAGGCGGTGGGCTTGGATCAAAAGTATGTACGGAAGTTTGATAATAATGAGAATGAAGAACTGAGATTGCTGGAGCAATTATATTATCACTCGGCGCATAATCCGAAGTATATTCAGGAGATTAGGCAGGCGTTGATCGCGTCGGGGATTATGGAGGAAAATTACGTAGAGCGGGTGTTGCATCTCAAGAGTGGGTTCTTGAACTCGAAGATTTATAGAGAGGGGGTAATCTATGTAAACAAGCGGGAGACATTGACGCAGAGGGCAATGCGACTTGGCACGAGTGAGGGAGAGTGGAATTTTGCGGAGCGGAGTGTGGAGGTGGAATTGCCGACAGGGCTTGCGGGAGTGACATCGGTGTTTGATGGGGCGTTGGCGAGTGAACCGGTAGTAGTGAGAGAGAAACTGGAGACGACGGTAGCAGAAGTGATCCCAGAGAACGTGTTGCGGTATGCGATAAGTCGGAATAGGAATTTTGGGTTTGGGAAGTTGCGAGAGAAAATGGTGGGGGTGAAATCGGCGCAGGAATTCCGAGAGAAGGTGGGGGTACTGCGCTTGTTGATTAGCGGAGTGGGGGTAGCAAAAGGCGAACTCGCGGCAGAGCAAAAAGTCTATATAGCGGAGCGGGTGTTGGAAAAGATTGAGGGGGAGTTTGAAGAGAATGAGGTGACTTATGTGGGGACGGAAGAGTTTGTACCGGTTGCGATATCAGAGGTGTTTAAAGATGATATACGGCGGAAGTATTACGTGCGGGAAGAGGGATTAGATCAAGAGTTCGGGGAGCCGCAATCGGCGGCGAAAGACCCGAAGTATCGGTTGGAATTGGCGGAGAAAAAGTGGTATGCCTATACTGAGAACTATGGTACGAGTGAAGAGAAGCTATTAGTAAAAATGTTGGATGGGGTGATGGGAGGACTGGAACAGAAGTGGGAGGAGATTTACTTACTGAAAAATGAGAAGGCGTTTGTGCTGTATGATTTTGCAGGAGGACGGGAGTTTGCACCGGATTTTGTACTGGTGGCGAAGGATAAGCAGCAGAGCGAGAAGAGCTGGCAGGTTTTCTTGGAGCCGAAAAATGGGCAGTTGCTTTTGGCAGATAAGTGGAAAGAGGATTTTTTGCTGGAGATTGAACGGAAGGGGTCAGTGGAAGTGCTAGCGGAAGATGAGGGGGTGAGGGTCTTGGGACTGCCGTTTTGCAATGAAGAGGCGGTAAGGGAGCTGAGAAGGCTATCCTAACGGTTAATTAACATGATGTAGTCTAGAGGGGCGAGACAACCGACATTTTACTGAAAGTTTACTCCACAACTTTTTTGCTATGTCAAGGGGTTAGAAATTGGCGAGACATCGCACAGAGAAACCGTAAAAGCTGGGAGCCCAGCGAAGGTTGGTGTAGGACGGATTGGCGCTGCTACTGGTGAAGTGTAAGACGCATGGACCATTATCACAATTCGTAGACGACCAATAGTAAGCGTCGTTGCCGACATAGTCAATACCATAGGAGCTTGCGCGCCCGCTATACTGGAAATACATCGGTGCACCACGCATAATAGCAGAGCCAGCAGAGTTATCACCCGCACCATAAGCTATAGTTAGGCTACCAAATGATCCTTTAGCTGTAGTATTGCTAGTTGGCAAGTGCCAACCGTCGGGGCATATACCTTGTACAGTTCCAGTGGCAGAAGTATTACCGTTCATTGCAGCAGGCCAAGAGTAGTAGTTTCCTCTTGAAGCATGATCACCATCAGTATGACCTGGACTGCAATATTGCGCTGCTACTGTATAAGTATCCTGCCAACTAGAACAGCTAGTACCACGGTCGGTGCCACCACCATTGTATGCTAGATTCTGTGTCATCCAGCAAGTACCGTCCTTAAGTTTGGTGACGTAATATTTCTTGCCATCACGGGTATCGGTCAATATATTACTCTGTCCCACATCCGCCTTGTTGCAAATCTCACTTGTCATCTCCTGCATGTTAGTAATATCAGATAGAGTCTTAGGCTTCTCCCACACCGCATACAGTGTAATATCCTTGTTAGCTTCCCGTAGAGTAATGGTAGAGTTAGGCTGATACTGTGCAGTAGTAGCAGTACTTGATGTGTTCCATCCTTTGAAGGTATATCCTGTCCTAGTGGGTATAGTACTGGATAGTGTAGTAGTAATACTAGATCCTCCACTCTCATCACTGATCTGCTGTGGGTTAGGAGTAGGCATATTAGTTACTGTAGTATCGGTAGTATTCTTATTGTAGGTAATACTATACTCTACTACCGTCTTAGCTTCTGCT
>Ga0073906_1003960_pt1 | contig 15691 bp, 13 predicted proteins | sample Inofromicrocosms_FD_65485 | JGI IMG/M metagenome (GOLD analysis project Ga0073906, IMG submission 65485) | Mouse cecum microbial communities from Vienna, Austria - Inoculum for glucosamine and mucus D2O microcosms | ecosystem: Host-associated > Mammals > Digestive system > Large intestine >... | reverse complement strand
CGGGTGGTCACCAGCTCGCAGGTGGTATTCTTGCTGGACCAGAACTCCACCTTCATATCCGCCTTCCGGATGATCTCGCCCTCAAAGGCGGCGGCAAAGGCCACGGGAATCGGCAGCTCCTTGACCTTGATCTTGATGTTCCGCATAGCCAGGGAGTGCTTGGCCGTCTCCGCGTGGTCAGTGACAGCCTCCAGCGCGCCCGGCACCTGCAGGTCGCCGATATCCTGGTCCACGATCACGGGGAAGCCCAGGGCAATGGCCCCGGCTCCGGCGGAGACGACTACCTCGTTCAGCGGGCCGAAGGTATTGACATAGGCGGGTACGCGCTCCTTTGTATAGGCCAGCAGCCCGGCCAGGTCGCCGGCCTGGATGTTGCCGAAGATCAGCGCGGCCCGGATGGCCACGGTGACCACGTGGATGACGCTGGTGACGTCGTGGCCCAGGGGCACCACCCGCAGCTCCAGGCCCATCTTCACGCCGTTCTCCAGAGCCTGCTCGATGCAGTCGCCAATCATGAACGTCATAATGCCCTTGGACTGATAGTCCTTGACCACATTTGCCACAGCCGCGCCGTCGTCGGCCTTGCCCAGCACAACGGCCACGCCGGGGATATCGCCGGTCACCAGCGGCACGCCCAGGGAACGGATGACGGGGTCGGGCACAAAGCCGATGCCGGAGTCCTCCGCGTAGGGGTCGCCGCCGCCCAGGTACTTCAGGCCCTCGATGATCTCCGCGCCCACGGCGGTGGCCAGACCGGCGTTCAGAGCCTGCCCGATATCATCCTGATTGGTGATGAGGCTCTTGAGCACGCCCACGCAGGCGGGCAGGTCGCCCAGGGTCTTCACCTTCACGCCGGTGGCGGCGTAGATGGTGGGAAAAAAGTAAGCGGTGTCAGGAAACGCCACAGGGGTGTCGGCGCCGCTGGCGGCGATCGCGTCGTTGACGGCCTTTTCCGTCAGGCCCGCCACGGCATTGGAGCCGGCATAGATCAGATCAGTCAATGCACTCATAAAGTAACAACCTCCTGCAAAGAATAGAAAAGAATAGAGTGGATCAAACGCTTATCCTCAATATACCAAAAAAAGCCGTATTTGTATAGTCTTTTTCGCGGCAGCCCAGGAAAAAAAATTTATCCCCCCGCGGGGGATGGGCATAGAATGGAGAAGGACAAAAAAAATACCGGAGGAAACCTGCAAATGCACGAGTTATATGACGTCATCATTCTGGGCGGCGGTCCTGCGGGACTGACCGCCGGTCTGTACGCGGGCCGGGGCGGACTGCGCGCCCTCATCGTTGAAAAGGGCCAGGACGGCGGGCAGATCGCCCTCTCCAGCGACGTGGAGAACTATCCCGGCCAGAGCGCCCCCGGCGAAACCGGCGTCGTTCTGGCGGAGCGCATGGCGGAGCAGGCGGCCCGCTTCGGCGCACACCGCTGCGCTGACGAGATCCAGGCCGTGGAGCTGAGCGGCGGCACGAAAGCTCTGATTGGCCTGAACAGCACATACCGGGCCAGGACGGTCATCATTGCCGCCGGCGCGCACCCGCGGCCCATCGGCTGCGAGAACGAGGCGCAATTTACCGGTCGGGGCATCTCCTTCTGCGCCACCTGCGACGGGCCCTTTTTCCGAGGGCTGGACGTCTATGTCGTGGGCGGCGGGGACAGCGCGGCGGAGGAGGCCCTCTATCTCACCAGATTTGCCCGCAAGGTGACCATCATCCACCGCCGGGACCAGCTGCGGGCGGCGCAGTCGATCCAGGACCGGGTATTCGCCCAGCCGAAAATTTCTGTTCTCTGGGACAGCGTCGTCCAAAGCGTAAACGGCGGCGACGCACTGGAGATCATCACCGTGAAGAACGTGAAAAGCGGCGCGCTGACCGTCATCCAGGCCGATGAATCCGCCGGGATGCTGGGCCTGTTCGCCTTTACCGGCTATCTGCCGAATTCCGGCCTCTTCCAGGGACTGCTGGAGATGGAAAACGGCTATATCAAAACAGATGAAAACATGCGCACCAACATTCCGGGCGTCTATGCCGCGGGGGACATCCGCGTCAAGGACGTCCGGCAGGCGGTCACAGCGGCGGCAGACGGGGCCATTGCCGCTATCCAGGCGGAACGGTATCTTGGGCAGACTGATAAAGAGCCCTCCGCAGGAGTTTCGCGCCCGCAGGCGCGAAAAAAAATGTAATTGTTTTTCCCGCGGCGTGTACGTGGAAAAAACTCTTTGCGCGGAGCGAGCGTCGAATTGTGCGCTGCAAGCGCACAACCGAGGCGCAGAGCGCAGCGAAATCCCCTCAAAAAAGTAGCATCGCCACTTTTTTGATACACGCCAAGAAGCCCCGCCGGTTAGGGCGGGGCTTCCTGGTGTGTGTTGTGTGTGTTTTAGGAGGGAGAAATCGCATTGGGTGTTACCCCTTTGCTGGTTATAATATTACTGTATCTTTAAGAAGAAATCATGAAATCGTTGTAAACAATTTATGAACTCTGTCTCATTTTTTCCTGTTTTCGGCAAAAAATGTTTTATTCTTCCTTTAGCTTCCGCCACTCGCCTACCGCCAGCTGGTCGCACCGGTTGTTGTATGGATTCTCCGCGTGCCCCTTCACCCAGTGGGTGCGCACCTGGTGCACCTGGCACAGGTCCAGCAGCGTCTCCCACAGGTCCGGATTCAGCGCCGGCTTCTTGTCGCTCTTTACCCAGCCGCGGGCCCGCCAGCCACGGGCCCAGCCCTTCTCCAGCGCGTCTATGATATATTTGCTGTCCGAGTACAGCTCCACGATGCACGGCTCCTTCAGAGCCTGCAAAGCGCGGATGACCCCGGTCAGCTCCATACGGTTGTTCGTCGTCAGCTTCTCCCCGCCCGACAGCTCCTTGGTGTGCTCGCCGTACTGCAAGATCGCGCCCCAGCCCCCCGGACCGGGGTTGCCGGAGCATGCGCCGTCGGTGTAGATGGTGATCGTTTTCATATAATTTGTACTCTTCCTCAAACGCTCTTTTTTCCGTCTGTTACGAAATTCCTTTATAGAATACCAGATCTTATCAAAAATATCAACCAGCAAAAACAACATTCTATCAAATGATTTGTTAAGCTGCCAATAAGTATGCGGATATGGCGGAAAAAATATGCAAGCAAAAAAGAATATTATGAAGAATATTGCAAGATAGATAAGTCTTATACTGATGATAATTTTTTTTATGATTACAAGCATGGTATCACCTCATAGGAAGTATTCTACCACTGTGTAATCTAAAATTAAATCAATTTAGTTGAAAAATAAAATATATTGTTTGTATCATTTTTTCATAGCCTTGCCTACAATATAGTCAGAGGTGAGGGCATGGATATAAAACACTATAATACATGGGTAAAAATAGGATTAAATATCCTCTATTATAGAAAAGAGCAGCGTTTAACCCAAACCCAGTTGGCTGAAATGACTGGTGATGGTATATCCATGCAATTTTTGCAGAGAATTGAGACGGCAGCGTCGTCCTGTAGCTTAGACACATTAATTGATATTGCCCAAGCATTGAATATCCCCCTTTATAAACTCTTTGAATTTAAAAATTGAGGGTGTGCAGATAGAGCACACCCTCAATTTTTTTGACATATATGCTGCTTTATTCTTCCTGTTCCCCGCTCTCCTCCTCCGGCTCCTTTTCTGCCAGAGCGATAGAGATGACCTGATCGTCCTCTTCTTTAAATCTCATGACAATCACGCCCTGTGCGGCCCGCCCGCAGGTCTTGATCGTCCCCACGTCGGTACGAATCAGCACGCCCTTTTCCGTGACCACCAGCAAATCCTCGCTGCCGTCCACCACTTTGATGCCGACAACCAATCCGGTCTTCTCGGTCACGCCGTAGTTCTTGATACCGATACCGCCCCGGCTGGTAATTCTGTAATCCTCCACCGGCGTCCGCTTGCCGAAGCCCTTCTCCGTAATGGTCAGCACGGTCTTTCCCCCGGTGGCCCTGGCCGCGCCCACCACATAGTCGCCCTCTCTCAGACGGATGCCCCGCACGCCCATGGCGTCCCGCCCGGTGGGCCGCACGTCGCTCTCATGGAAGCATACGGCCATACCGTCGTGGGTGGCAATCAGGATCTTCATATCGCCGTCGGTCTCCCGCACGCAGATCAGCTCGTCGCCCTCGTCCAGCTTCAGCGCCCGGATACCGTTGTTGCGCAGGTTCTTCAGCGACGCGCAGGGCAGCCGCTTCACGGTGCCGCTGCGGGTCACCATTACCAAAAACCGCTCCCCGGCGGAGATGTCGTCGGTCTTAATCATGGCGCTGACGCTCTCGCCGGCCTCCACCGGCAGGACGTTGACGATATTGGTGCCCTTGGCCGTCTTCCCGGACGCGGGGATCTGATAACCCTTTCTCCGGTAGACCCGCCCGGTGTTGGTGAAGAAGAGAATATAGTCGTGGGTGGAGGCGGTGAACACGGTGTTGACGTAGTCCTCCTCCTTGGTGGACATGGACTTGTTGCCCTTGCCCCCCTTGCCCTGAATCCGGTACTCGCTGGCGGGAGTCCGCTTGATATACCCGCCGCTGGTCAGGGTGTAGACGCACTGTTCCTCCTCAATGAGGTCCTCGATGTCGATCTCGTCCTCCACGTCCTGAATCTCGGTGATCCGGTCGTCGCCGTACTTGTCCCGGATGGCGGTCAGCTCCTCCCGCAGCGTCTGCCGCAGCAGGTCCCCGTCCGCCAGCAGCCGCTGGTAATAGGCGATCTTCTCCTCGATCTCCTTATACTCCGCCTCCAGCTTCTCCCGGTTCAGTCCCTGCAGGGAGATCAGCCGCATGTCGCAGATGGCCTGGGCCTGGACGTCGTCCAGCTGGAACCGCTCCATCAGCCGCTCCTTGGCGTTGTTGTAGCTGGACCGGATGATCTGGATGACCTCGTCAATATTGTCCTGGGCGATCAGCAGGCCCTCCAGCAGATGGGCCCGCTCCTGGGCCTTCTTCAAATCAAATCTGGTCCGCCGGATGATGACCTGCTCCTGAAAGGCGATGTACTCGTCCAGGACGTTTCGCAGGGACAGAATTTTCGGCTGCTTCTGGTCGTCCACCAGCGCCAGCATGATGACGGAGAAGGTGGTCTGCATGGCGGTCTGCATAAACAGCTTGTTGAGCACCACCTGGGGGTTGGCGTCCTTTTTCAGCTCGATGACGACCCGCATGCCGTTCCGGTCCGTCTCGTCCCGGATATCGGAGATGCCCTCCAGCCGCTTGTCCTTCACCTGGTCCGCCATATTCTTGAGCATCTGCCGCTTGTTGACCTGATACGGCAGCTCGGAGACAATGATGCGGATCCTGTTCTTGTTGAACTCCTCGAACTCGGTCCTGGCCCGCAGCACAATCCTGCCCCGCCCGGTGGCGTAGGCGGCGCGGATGCCGGACCGGCCCATAATAATGCCTCTGGTGGGGAAATCCGGCCCCTTGATATACTCCATCAGCTCGTTGACCCCGGCCTCCGGGTTGTCCAGCACGCAGATGGCGGCGTCAATGACCTCCCGCAGGTTGTGGGGCGGGATGTTGGTGGCCATGCCCACGGCGATGCCGCTGGAGCCGTTCACCAGCAGGTTGGGGAACCGGCTGGGCAATACCCTGGGCTCCTTCCGGCTCTCGTCGAAGTTGGGGTCCCAGTCCACGGTCTCCTTCTCGATATCCCGCAGCATCTCGTTGGAGATTTTCGAGAGCCTGGCCTCGGTGTACCGGTAGGCCGCCGGGGGGTCCCCGTCCACGGAGCCGAAGTTGCCGTGGCCGTCCACCAGCATGTACCGCATGGAGAAATTCTGGGCCAGGCGGACCATGGCGTCATACACGGAGCTGTCGCCGTGGGGGTGGTAGTGGCCCAGCACGTCGCCCACGCAGGTGGCGGACTTTTTGAAGGGCTTGTCGCTGGTCAGATTGCCCTCGTACATGGTATAGAGGATTCTTCTGTGTACCGGCTTCAATCCGTCCCGCACGTCCGGCAGGGCCCGGCCCACGATCACGCTCATGGCGTACTGCTTATAGCTGTCCTCCATCTCCCCCACCAGCTCGGATTCCGTAATATGCTGGTTAGGAAAGGCGATGTCCTCCGGTTTATAATCTCTGTTGTGACCCATACCGCGCCACCTCCTTAATAGTCAAGATTGATTGCATACTTGGCGTTGCGCTCGATCCACTCCTTCCGGGGCTCCACTTCCTCGCCCATGAGGACGGTGAAGATCTGGTCCGCCGCCACGGCGTCCTCCAGCGTGATGCGCCGGAGGGTGCGGGTAGCGGGGTCCATGGTGGTCTCCCACAGCTCGTGGGGGTCCATCTCGCCCAGGCCCTTGAAGCGGTTGATGTCGATTTTGACATTGGGATTGTCCCCCCGCATCTCGGCGGAGATGGCGTCCCGCTCCTCGTCGGAGTAGGCCACCCGCTGCTGCTTGCCCCGCGTCAGCTTATACAGCGGCGGCACGGCGGAATAGACGTATCCCCGCTCAATCAGCGGCCGCATATAGCGGAAGAAGAAGGTCAGCAGCAGCGTCCGGATATGGGCGCCGTCCACGTCGGCATCGGCCATGATGATGATCTTGTGATACCGGAGCTTGTCGATATTGAACTCCTCGCCGATGCCCGCGCCCAGGCCCAGCACCAGCGGATACAGCTTGTCGTTGCCGTAGATCTTGTCCGCCCTGGCCTTCTCCACGTTGAGCATCTTCCCCCACATGGACAAAATGGCCTGGAACCGGCTGTCCCGGCCCTGGATGGCGGAGCCGGCGGCGCTGTCGCCCTCCACGATATAGATCTCGCACAGCGCCGGGTCCCGCTCGTTGCAGTCCTGGAGCTTATCCGGCATCTGCCCGGACTCCAGGGCGCTTTTCCGCCGCACGGACTCCCTGGCCTTTTTCGCCGCCTCCCTGGCCCGGCTGGCCATCATGGCCTTGTCCAGGATCACCCTGGCCACCTTGGGATTCTCCTCCAGGTACTCCTCCATCTTCTCGCTGACCACGGCGGCGGTGAGTGTGCGGATGGAGGCGTTTCCCAGCTTGGCCTTGGTCTGGCCCTCGAACTGGGCGTCCGTCAGCTTCACGGAGATGACGCAGGTCAGCCCCTCCCGGCAGTCCTCGCCGGAGACCTTGTCCTCCCCCTTGAGGAGGTTCGTCTTCTTGCCGTAGGCGTTCAGCGCGCTCGTCAGGGCCCGCTTGAACCCCTCCTCGTGCATGCCCCCCTCCGGCGTACGCACGTCGTTGGCAAAGGAGACGATGGCCTCGCTGTAGGTGTCCGTGTACTGCATGGCCACCTCCACGGTGGAGTCGTCCTTCCGCCCGCTCATGTAGATGACGCCGTCATGGACAGGGGTCTTGCTCTGGTTCAGCCACGTCACATACTCCCGGATGCCGCCCTCATAGCGCATCTCGTCCCTGGCCTCCCGGCCCGGACGGGCGTCCCTCGTAATGATCTTCAGCCCGGCGTTGAGGAACGCCTCCTGCTGCATCCTGGTGTGGATGGTGTCGTAGTTGTAGACCGTGGCGTCAAACATCTCCGGGTCCGGCTTGAAGGTGACCACGGTGCCGTTTTTCTCCGTGGAGCCCACCACCTGCATCTGCTGGGTGATCTCGCCCCTGGCGAACTTCATCTCATAGATCTGCCCGTTCTTATGGACCTGCACCTCCAGCCACTCGCTCAGAGCGTTGACCACGCTGGCGCCCACGCCGTGGAGGCCGCCGGAGACCTTGTATCCCCCGCCGCCGAACTTCCCGCCGGCGTGGAGCACGGTGAACACCACCTCCAAAGCCGGCAGGCCGGTCTGGGGCTGGATGTCCACCGGGATGCCCCGCCCGTTGTCCGTGACGGTGACCGTGTCCCCCTCGTTGACCGTCACGGTGATCTCCGTGCAGAAGCCGGCCAGAGCCTCGTCAATGGCGTTGTCTACGATCTCATAGACCAGGTGGTGCAGGCCGGACTCACTGGTGGAGCCGATGTACATGCCCGGCCTCTTGCGGACTGCCTCCAATCCCTCCAGCACTTGGATCTCCGAGCCGCCGTACTCGTGATCAACAGGGGTGACGTTCACATCGGCGGATTCGAGCATTTCGTTTTCGTTCATTACAATCATATCAGACATAGGTAACCTCCGGGTTAAAGTAAGGAAAAGGCAGAGAGGATGGCGTCCAGCCTGCCCGCCAGGGTGGCCGGCGCCAGCGGAGAGATATAGACCCGCTGCCAGCTGCCCTTTGGACAGCAGACGACCAGGGACTTCGGCAGCTCGCTGCCCACAGGGACCACCATGCCGTCCTGCTCCGCGGCCTTCAAAAAGTCCCTGGTGATCCGGGACGTCGAGGCGTTATCCAGATCAAAAATGCCAATAATATCGCTGACATGGACGGATATGCCGCAGCCCAGATGGAGAAACATGACAACACCTCAGCAGCCAGTTATATTTGTATAATTATGCGGAAAATCAGGATAGAGCGATTCCGTTCTGTATATGGAAGACCTTGCCATTGAGCAGCCGGCTCAGCCGGTCGTCCTCGCAGCAGGTGATAAACACCTGCCCGCCGCTGATGCGGTTGAGGACAAATTCCTGCCGCCGGGGGTCCAGCTCGCTGAGCACGTCGTCCAGCAGCAGCACCGGGTATTCCCCGATGATCTCCCGGTGGATCTCCCGCGCCGCCAGCTTCAGGGCCAGGGCCGCTGTCCTTGTCTGCCCCTGGGAGGCAAATGACCGCGCGGGCAGACCGTTCAGCGAGACCGCCAGGTCGTCCTTGTGGGGGCCGGACAGGCACTGCCTGCTGGCCAGCTCCGCCTGCCGGTGGGTCTCCTGGTGCTCCAGCAGCGCGGACACCAGGTCGCTGCGTCCGGCGAAGGGGTCCGCCACGGTTTTGACAGTGGTGTAGCGGACCTCCAGTTCCTCCCTGCCGCCGGAGCACTCCTGGTGGGTGCTGGCCGCGTAGGCCGACAGCAGCTTTGCGAATCTGGCCCGGTAGTGGATCAGCACCGCCCCCGCCTCCGCCATGCGGAGATTGAAATCCGGCAGCGTATCCAGCAGGTCCGGCCTCTCGTCCCGGTCCCGCAGGATGCGGGTCTTGTGCTCGTGGAGCTTGGTATATTCTGCCAACGCCAGGGCGTAGTTGGGCCGGAGCTGGCACAGGGAGGCGTCCATAAACCGCCGCCGGGCCGCCGCTCCCTCCCGGATCAGCTGCAGGTCCTCCGGACAGAAAAAGACGCTGTTGAGGGTCCCGCTCAGCTCCGCGAAATTTTTGATGGGGACTTTATTGACCGTTATCTGCTTTTTTTTGCCCGCTTCCACTTTGATACAGCTGAAAAAGTCCCGGTTCCTGGTAAAAATGTGTCCTTCTATCCGGAAGCCGCTCTGCTGGAAGCGGATGAGCTCTCTGTCGCCGCGGGTCCGGTGGGACTTGCCGGCGGACAGGCAGACGATAGCCTCCAGCAGATTGGTCTTTCCCTGGGCGTTTTCGCCATAGATGACGTTGCAGACGGGGTCAAAGGAAAAGCGCTGGGCGGAATAGTTGCGAAAATTCTCTAAGGACAGCTCACGGATCAGCATAAGCGACACAATAGCTCTGATGTTGGAAGGTGACGATATTGCCGGGTCTGATCTTGCGCCCTCTCTGCAGGCAGGGTTCGCCGTCCACCAGGACCTGCCCGTCCTGGATGAGGACCTTGGCCTCTCCGCCGGAGCCGGTGATGTCGGCAAATTTCAGCAGGTCCTGCAGCTTGATAAATTCGGTATGAATCGTGATTGTTTGCATAGGATTATACCCAAATCAGTTATTTTTCAGACGGACCGGCAGCACCATGTACAGAAAGCGCTCCTCGCCCTCGACCGGTGTGATGATGCAGGGGGAGATGCCGGTGTTCATGTCGATGCGCACTGTGTCTGCCGGGGCGTATTTCAGGGCCTCCATCAGATAGCGGTTGTTGAATCCGATCTCCAGCCCGCCGCCGTCGCCGGAGACGGGGCAGATGTCGGCAGCCGCGCCGTTGCCGGTCTTGGCGGATAAAGAGACGGAATTATCGCCAAACAGGCAGCGGACCGGGCTTTTTTGCTTTTCGGAGATGACGACGGATACGCGCTCGATGGAGCGGATCAGGTTTTTTGTCTCCGCGACCACGGAGATGGGGTTGGACCTGGGGATGGCGGATTTATAGTCCAGGAAATCGCCCTCCAGCCGGCGGCAGATCAGCTGCGTGCTGCCTACCTCAAAGAGGAGGTGGCGGTTGCCCAGCGTGATGGAGGCGGGGTCCTCTGTATCCTCGCAGATTTTTTCTACCTCGTTCAGCGCTGCGCCCGGCGCTACGAAGCGGAAGGCGGCTCTCTCATTGTTTTCCAGGTTTTCCCGCCGCAGGGCCAGCCGGAAGCCGTCCACGCTGACCACGGTCAGGCAGTTGTCCCCGATTTCAAACAGGGAGCCGGTGTGTATGGGCCGGACCTCGTCAGTGGAGACAGCGAAGGAGGTCTCGCTGATCATAGAGCGGAGGGTCTTTTGCTGGATCTGCACGGAGAATTCGTCCTCTACTTCCGGCAGTTCGGGGTAGTCGGCGGCGGAGAGGGTAAGGATGTTGTACGCTGCGTCACCGCAGGTGACCTTTGCGTTCATGCTGGGGTCTGATTCGAATACTACGATGTCGTCGGGCATGTGGCGGATGATGTCGCCGAAGAGCCGGGCGGGCAGGACGAGCTCGCCCTCCTCTGTGATGCTGGCTTCCAGGGTGGTGCGGATGCCGGTGTTCATGTTGTAACCGGAGATGGTCAGTTGTGCGCCGGCCTGCAGGAGGATCCCCTCCAGAGCGGGGATGGAGCTTTTGCTGGCCACCGCTCTGGACGCTGTGTTGATAGCGGACTGCAGGAGTACTTTTTCGCAGGAGAATTTCATAGCTGCCGGTCCTTTCTTTTTTGGTAGTGGGTGCATATAGAAGCAGAGAGAAGAATAAACTATGTATTTTGTAGCAGTAGGAGCGGTAGGGCGAAATTTTGTGGAAATCGTTGGGGAATGGTTGGAAATGCTGGAAAATTTGGGAGAGCCGCCCATGTGGAAAACAGCTTTTTTTATCCACGCATATCCACAGCCAAAATTCCCCGTTTTTTTTCCACAGGATATACACCGTGGATATGGAAAAAATTGTGGATAACTTCGGGGAAAATGTTGAAACTCCGCGCCGCCCTCTCTACTTGGTGGAGTTGATGTTGGTGATGATGGCCTTGACGGTCTCCGCATAGTTGGCGTCGCTCTTCATCTTCTTCTCGACCTTGTTGATGGAGTTGAGCACTGTGGAGTGGTCGCGGCCGCCAAAGGCCTGTCCGGTCTCGTCCAGAGACAGGCTGGTCATGCGCCGGATGAGATACATGGCGATTTGCCGGGCGTTCAGGCAGTCTCTGCTGCGGGACTGGCCTTTGATCTGGTCCTCCTCGATGCGGAAGTACCGGCAGATTTCCCGGATGATGGAGTCAGGCGTGATGATAAATTCATTGGATTTACTCATGTCCTGGATCGCGCGGTCCACAGTCTCTTTGCTGATAATGCCGTCCAGATCGCGGAAAGCCTTGATTTTTTTGACAGTGCCCTCCAATTGCCGCACGTTGGCCGTGATTTTTGTAGCGATGTAGTGGGCGATGTCGTCGGGGATGATGAATCCCAGCTGCGCGGCCTTGTTTTTCAGGATAGCGATCCTGGTCTCCAGGGTCGGGGGCTGTACGTCGGCCATCAGGCCCCATTCGAACCTGGTGCGGAGCCGGTCGTCCAGCTGGGCCATCTCGTGGGGCGGGCGGTCAGAGGTGAGGACCAGCTGCCGCTTGCTCTCGTAGAGGGTGTTGAAGGTGTGGAAAAATTCGTTCTGCGTCTCGACTTTACCGGCCACAAACTGGATGTCGTCCACCAGCATCAGGTCGGCCTCCCGGTATTTTGTGCGGAAGTCCCCCGCCTTGCCGGAGCGGACGGATTCGATGAAGTCGTTGATGAACTCGTCCCCTTTGATGTATACGATCCGGGCGGCGGGGCTTTTTTCCTGGATCACGTGGGCGATCGCGTACAGCAGATGGGTTTTCCCCAGGCCGGAGTCTCCGTAGATGAACAGCGGGTTGTAGTGCTGCCCCGGCGCGTCGGCCACGGCGCGGGCTGCGGAGCAGGCCAGGCGGTTGGACGGGCCGATGACAAAGGTGTCAAAGGTGAATTCCCCGCTCTCCATCATCGACAGGGGCTTTTGCTCCTCCTGGTCCTGGTAGTGGGCCAGGCCGGCGTCGTCCAATAATTTGACGGTCATGTCGGTGGAAAAGATATCCTTCAAGCTGGCCTCGATGTTGGGCAGAAAGCGGTCCTGGATATTGGTGCGCTTGAATGTGTTCGGGCAGTGGAGCACCAGGGTGTTGCCCTCCAGGGCCACGACGGCGGTATCGTCGAACCAGGTCTTGATGGTCGTCTCCGACAAGTCGTCCCGCAGTCTGGTCAGGATCATGGACCAGATATCGGAAACAGATTGCATAGAAGCTCTCCCTTTCTCTTTCGTCGTAAAGATACCAAAATAGTATAGCAGAAACCGATGGAAATTGCAATTGACACTTATTCTAATATTACCACACCGGCCTTTCTTTGAAAAGGGAGAAATCGTTCGTTTTCCTTCGGGCGGTCTTGCGTTAAGACAGCAGGGCGTCCAAGTCCTCCGCCGTCAGACCCGGCTGCAGGGCAAGGCTGATGCCGTAGCCCAGGATCTTGGACAGCGCCTGAATTTTCGCGTCAATGGCGTCGGGGGTCAGAAAGAACCCCTTCCGGGGCACCTGGCAGTCCTCCCCCGCCAGGTCGTGGGCGATGGTCTCCAGATTGACGACCGTCGGCACGCCCACGGAGATGACCGGCACGCCCAGGCTCTCGCGGTCCAGGGCCATGCGGTGGTTCCCCACGCCGCTGCCCGGAATCAGCCCCGTGTCGGAGATTTGAATGGAGCTGCACAGCCGCTCCAGCCCCCTGGCCGCCAGCGCGTCCACCACAATGACCGCCTCCGGTCCCATGTGCTCCGCCGCGCCTCTCACCCACTCCGCGGCCTCCAGCCCTGTGGTGCCCACCACGCCGCCGCTCAGAGCGGCTGTCTCCCGGAAGTCCGGCAGCACGCTTTTCAGGTGCCGGGTGATCAGCAGATGGGACAGGCAGCCGGGCCCCAGGGCGTCCGGCGTCATGGCCTGGTTGCCCAGCCCCGCCACCAGCACCGGGCCCTCCGCCGGCAGCATGGGCGCCAGCAGTTCGGCAATGCTTTCCACAGCCTGTTGAAAGCTGTCCGCCTCGTGCCGCCAGAAGCGGGTGATATCCAGGGTCAGATAGACGCCACGGGGCTTTCCCAGGGCCTGCTCCCCCGCTTTGTCTACGATCTCGACCCGTGTCAGTGGAAAACCGTTGAGAGTCTCCTCTCTGGCAATGACCCCCTGCAGTTGGGACGCCCCGGTCTCCCTGCAGAGCGCGTGGGCCTCCATGGCCAGGTCCGTACGAATAGCCGCCATAAATTGTGATACTCCCTTCCAAATCCTACTAAATCTAGTACATCTCTTCTATTTTTTCTCCCGTGGAAAGAAATATGTAAAAAAAATAGAGAAAGTTAAAAAAATTCCTTGCAATTTCATTGAAAGCGTGATAGAATACATTTCTGCGTGGGGAGGTCGATGGAGCCGTCCCATAGCTCCCATTGGAGGAGGTGTTTGGTTTGCCGAATATCAAGTCTGCTAAGAAACGTGTGCTGGTGGCGCGTGTCCGCAACGCCCGCAATAAGGCTGAGAGATCCGCCATGAAGACCGCCGTTAAGAAGTTTGAGGCCGCTGCCGCTGATGGCAATCGCACCGAGGCCGAGGGCGCTTACAAAGTCGCGGTCAAGGCGGTTGACAAGGCTGCTGCCAAGGGCATTCTGCACAGGAACAATGCCGCTCACAAAAAGAGCGCCATGACTTTGAAGCTCAACCAAATGAACTGACAGAAAACCACCCCTTACGGGGTGGCTTTTTCTTGTCTTTATGCAGCCGCTTACAGCCGTGAGCCCTTTGTCAAGGATTTTGCTGTTTGCCCTAGATCGAAAACGTAACGATCGCCTTCTGAAACTCTTCCATTTTTGCAATAGCATCCAGATACAGGTCCGGCGCGTCTGCCCTCATATCGCCCAACTGCTTAACGGGAGAGGCACTGTGAACAGGCAGCTGCTTATGGGTTCGGATAAAGCACTCCCTGGACAAATTTAGTACCGCTCTCTTCGGGGGAGAAATCAAAAGGTCATAATAGGCGTTTAAATTGTTCCTCATGGTGATGGTCGAGATCGGAAGAACAATGTAGCCATTTTCCTGTGGACCTGCGACGATCAGAACGGGCCGGATTTTTCTTTTTGTCGTCCGCGTTTTTATGTCGTAAAAATCGACAGCTGACAGATACGCTTTTCCAACCAAGGAATCTGAAACATATAAGTTGCTAGTCGTGGGGTTGGAGACAGCCTCTATATGGGCAGTTAAATGAATTTCGGTATCAGGTTATTCCTTTCAGATTCCCAAGTGCCGGCAACCCCCTCCTGGAGATCGTCGAACTCGTCGTAGTACATATCCCACACATGGTCATATGGGCGTACCTTCTCCGCGTCTTTTTTGATGTCCTCCAGGCCTAGCACCCTGTGTCCGCTCTCGTTCGGCTGGAGCCCTTCACGGGCATTGCGCCACGATAATTCCCGGTGTGTCAGCTCGCTCAGCTTCCAGGCGGCGATCTGCCCATATTCCAGAATGACATTCTTCAAAAGATAGGCGGCATCTAAACTGATCTCGTTTGTATCAGCTTCAATGCCATCTGCGCCGAACCGCATCCTGACATCCACGGAAACAGGGCCGTACTTCCAGGCCTCCATGCTTTCCGCGAAAAGGGGCTGGCCGGAAACAGCGAGGGATTCCCGCTGAGAAAAATACAGGAGTTTATGGAGCTTTGTTTCGGTAACCTGTTCACCAGATATTCTGCGGTATTCGTCAACAATAAACTGCGCTACGTCCAAAACACGTTCCATACCCATCGCCTCCCTTCTATGTATGCCGGTACCAGTATTATAGCACATTTTCGAGAAAAGTAAAGCAGAAGCCCACAGGGAATTTCCAGACAAAAGGAAAAAAGGACAGCCGTTCCAAAGAAAAACGGCTGTCCTTCGGCACATTTTGCTTCTTTTAACGCTTCTCGATGGAAACAGCGCTGAGGATACTGCCCTCCCCCTCCTGGTAGGAGACGGACACCTGGTCGCCATTGCTGAGGATCACCACAGACGGCTGGTCCGCCGCGCTGATGGCGTAATAGATCTCGCTGCCGATCAGCTTGACATAGTACACCGTGTTGCCGCCCAGCACGGCGCTGCGGATATCGGCGATGGTGCCGTCCACCGTCGCCCCGCTGCCGGCCCCCGCGCCGGAGGCAATGCCGTTCTGATTGAGCATGGCGGCATAATTTTTCTCGCACTCCGCCACCGTGTCCCCGGTGGCCACGATCTGGTACTGCTGCACGTTGACCATGGCGTACTTCTTCACCAGCTGCGCCGCGTCCTTCATCGCCATAAAGTACGTGGGCTGGCCGCCGATGTTCAGCAGCAGCGGGAAGGTGGCCTTATAGCGCAGATTCTGCAGCTCGCCCTCCGCGCTGTCCACGGCGGAATACTCCGTGGCCCCGGCGCAGGAGTAGAACTTGCTCTCCTTGGTCCGCTG
>Ga0073906_1003959_pt1 | contig 15693 bp, 9 predicted proteins | sample Inofromicrocosms_FD_65485 | JGI IMG/M metagenome (GOLD analysis project Ga0073906, IMG submission 65485) | Mouse cecum microbial communities from Vienna, Austria - Inoculum for glucosamine and mucus D2O microcosms | ecosystem: Host-associated > Mammals > Digestive system > Large intestine > Cecum... | reverse complement strand
AAGGAGGAGTACCGCACCGATACCTCAACCCTCCAAAGGGTGTACCAGGAAACCCAGAAGTTGGCTCCCATCCCCAACAGCTCCCAGTATTACACCATCATCCCCGGCGGGCTGGAGCCCGGCTTCTATGTGATGATGGTTGAAAACACCGAAAAGAAGATACAGGTCCAAAAGTATTTCCAGATATGCAGTCTCTCCGTCTACCTGGAATCCGCCAGCGGCAATTCCCTGGTCTGGGTCAACGACCCCGAAACGGGCAAGCCCCTGGAGAATGTGGAGATTACCTTCCAGGATATCAAGGGCAAGCTGCCCTCTGCCAGCGGCAAAACCAACGCCGGCGGCATCGCCCGGATTTCCTCCGGGGAGCTGGCCCGCTCCTCAGTCACCATCCGAAGGGACGGCGCACCCATTTACTACGATGTAGAATATTTGCGGGGAGAATCGGAGATTCCCCTGTCCGAGCAGTATTATCTGGCCCTCTACACTGACCGGGAAATCTACCAGCCGTCGGATACCGTCCATTTCTGGGGCGTTGTGGCCCCCAGGGGTTCCTCCGGCAGAACCCCTGCCTCGGTGAAGGCCGCCATCCTCTCCGATGATGACAGGACTATTTCCGGTGTTTCCGTCAAGGTCGGGAACGACAATACCTTTACCGGGGAGCTGTCCTTTGCCTCCCTGGAGCAGGGAAATTACGAATTTGCGATTCAGGATGAAACCGGCAAATCCTACGGCTACCACTATCTCAAAATCACGGAGTATACCAAGCCCAGCTATATTTTGGACATTTCTCACTCTAAAACGTTCTACTATGCCAATGAGGCCATCGACTTCGGCATCAAGGCGAACTACTTTGACGGATCCCCGGTGTCCGGCGGAAGGGTATATGTCAATGCCAACGGCGAGGAGGCCGTCACCCTGGATGAAACCGGTTCGGCCCAGCATTCCCGGTATTACCGGGATAACGGGTATGAACCCATTCCCATGTGGTATCCCTCCTCTCTGTGGTATACCGTCAGCAGCGGCGACCAGCGGGACGTCTATATGTCCATGAACGGCAATATCCCGGTGGTCCGCTCTAAAATCGGCATCAAAACCGAAAACGACGACGACAATACCACCCTGACCATCCGGGCCAACTACCTCAACGAGGCCAAATATGGGGCGGATACCTCCATTAGCACCGACGAGGCCTACAGCGGCCCGGCGGCGAATATCCCCCTGCGGGTGGTGGTCAACCGGACCACCTATATCAAGACGCCCGCCTCCACCTACTATGACCCGATCCTGAAAAAGACCGTCACCTATTACAAAACCGATTCCAAGGAGGACATTGCCGCCGTTTTGCCGGCCCAGACCGTGAACGGCGTTGCCCAGGTGCCCATTGCCGATTTCCAGCCCACCGACGATGTCAGCTACTGGTATCAGATTGAGTTCGATGGTGGTGTAAACGGCCAGGTCAGGGCGAACCATTATCCCTCCCGCTACCGGTACTACAGGGGCAGCGACGGATACTCTTATTCCTTCCGCTCCGACTATGAGCAGATGAACTGCAAGGAAAACGATAAAATTCCCCTGGCCCTCTACCTCAACGGGAAAAGGGCGGAAAACAAGGGGAAGATTCTCTACAACGTCTATCAGCGGGATATGCTCTCCTCCGCCTTCCTGGACCAGGGGGTCAGTGAGACATCCCTGACCTTTACCGGGGAGTATATCCCCTCGGTCCAGATTACCGGGGCCTACTTTGATGGACGAAAGGTCTTTACCATCCAGAACTTTTCCGCCTACTTTGACCATACGGATAAAGCCCTCCAGCTGGACGTCTCCTCCGACCGGGAGACCTACCGCCCCGGCGAGGAGGCCAGCATTACGGTAAAGGTATCCGAGCCCAACGCCTCTGTCTGTGTTGGGGTTGTGGATGAGTCCATCTTCCAGCTGGCTCCCCAGCAGCTTGACATTGCCCAGCAGCTGTACAAGTATATTTACTATCCCTCCGTCTCCCAGAGCGCCTCCTACAAACCCTATGAGGAGGAAATTGCGGAGGATGGAAACCCCAACAGTGGTATGGGCGGCGCAGGCGGCGGGGACAGCGGCTATGTGCGGGAGGACTTCCTGGATACCGCCCTGTTCCAGACAGTCAAGGCCGATGAAAACGGTGTGGCTTCCGTTAAGCTGACCATGCCGGATAACATCACCTCCTGGAGAATCACGGCGGCGGCTGTCACCGGCGACCTGAAGGGCGGGAGCAATACCAACAACACCATCGTGACCCAGCCCTTCTATCTCCAGACCATTGTCACCGGAGAATACCTGACCGGAGATGATATTTCCGTATCCGCCATGGGCGTGGGGACCGAGGCCAGCCATGGGGAGGAGCTTGAAATCACCGCCCTGCTGAAAGCCCCCGACGGAACGGTGCTGGACACACTGGAGGCCAAGGGCCAGGCCGGGCGGCAGATTCCCTTCAACTTTGGAAAGCGCCCGGAGGGAGATTACATTCTGGAGCTCTCCGCCAAGTCCGGGGAATATTCCGACGCCCTGCGCCAGCCCCTGTCGGTGGTGCCCAGCGTGCAGACTGAGGCCGTCTTCCGGAATGTACCCTTTGAGCAGATTTCCACCCTGGAAAGCGTCCGCTATCCGGTGCGGGTGACGGTTTACAACACCAAGCTGGAGCCCTATCTCCAGGTTGTCCAGCACCTGATGTACCGGGATACCGCCCGCACCGAGGCGCTGGCCGCCTCCTATGAGGCCCGCAAGCTCTACAACGCCCTGCTGCCGGAGGAGGAGCGGGAGTCCGTCTACAAGGATAAGCGGCTGGAAGACATTTTCGACTGGGAAAGCGGCGGCATCCGCATCCTGCCCGGCTCGGAGGCTGACCCTGCGGCAACCGCTAAAATGCTCATTGCCGCCCCCGACCTGGCGAATTCCCGTGGTAAGAAGAATTACTTTCTTTCCATTCTCTCCGATCCCGCCGTCACTCAGGAGCAGAGGGTGTACGCCTATCTGGGCCTTGCGGCGCTGGAGCAGCCGATCCTCCGGGATATCCAGCGGCTGGCCACCGAAGAGCGTCCAGCCTCCGAAAAGCTGCTGCTGGGCGCGGCCCTGGCCTCCTTTGGGGACAGCGCCGGGGCGGAGCAGATTCTAAGCTCCCTTTCCGGCCTGCGCCGGGAGCAGAACGGTCTTGTCTGGTACGAGGGGGTAAACCAGGAGGAAACCCTGAAAAACACCGCCAACGCCCTGCTTCTGGTCTCCCTGGGGAAGACCGATACCACAGAGGGAGACGGGATGGCTCTATGGCTGGTGGAGCAGACGGTAAACGACAGGCTGGCCGACACGCCGGTGAGCCTGGAGCTGCTGGCCTATCTGAAAAACTTTGGGTTTGAGGGGCTTCCGGAGTCCAAATTCTCCTATATGGAGGACGGAAAGCTCCAGGAGGTGACGCTGGACGAAAGGGGCATGACCACCCTGTCCTTCTACAAGGACGCGCTGGAAAAGGCTGACTTTAAAGCTATCAGCGGGGATATCGCCGCCAATGTCCGTACCATAGCCTATAGCAGCGGCCTTTCCACTGCGGGAGAGGACCTGGTGCAGATCAGCAAGCAGTACTATCCGGTTTACGCGGAAAACGGCTTTATTGCCGGACAGCGGGTTCGGGTGGAGTGTACTGTCACCTTCTCGCCGGACGCGCCGGACGGGAGCTATGTGTTCTCCGACTTCATCCCCTCCGGGATGCGTTACCTGCCCACCCAGGAGGGTTACAGGGGGTCCGACTACAACGGCGAAATCTCAGGCTTTGCCCGGAACGAGGGGCAGAAGATGAACGGATATGTTTACCTGCAAAGGATGAAGGAGGAGCCGGTAGAGCCCTTGGCCGACACTGCGTCCGACGAACCCGCCGCCGTTGTTTCGGAGGAACCGGTTCCGGAGGCTGAGGCTCCGGCGGATGCAAACCCCAACACTGATGATGAGGCAGAGGAAAACCCCAACACTGGCGACGATGTGGAAGAAGATGAGGGAGGTCCGCCGTCAGACGGGATGCTGGAGGAACCGATAGAGGAGCCGGCCCTGGAAGAACCGCCCCAAGAGCCTATGGAGCCGTATGATCCATGGGCGGGTATCCAAAGCGGGGCTTCGGATGGTCCCCTCACCTACACGCTGGTTTACTATGTCAGCAACACACTGTCGGGAGAGTTCCAGACGGAAACGGCGGTGATCTCCTCCAAGGAGCACAATATCCGGGTGGAAAGCGCGCCGGGGACGATTGTGATACGGTAAGCTTTCTGTAAGCGGAAGCCCATTCTCGTAAAAGGGGATGGGCTTCTTTGGCTTTTCTGTGAACTTATTTTCAAGTTTTAGGCGTAAAAGGATTGACAATTAGGAAGTAAATATGCTATTATTAGCGTAACAGATCCCGCCATGCCTCTGAACTTCGGTTTATGCACAAACCGGCGGGCCTTTTTTATTATAGGGGAAGCTTAAAGATGAAATCTTATCCTAAAAACGTATTGTCAACTGCTGACCTTCTTCAAAAACTTGTTCAAAACGGAATGATGATTGCTGATGTTTCTGCTGCCGAAAGTAAATTGAATGAGATTGGTTTTTATCGGCTTCGCGGCTATTTTTTCACTTATATGTTCCTGCTACAAAAAAATACATTCCTGGAAGTACCTTTGAACAGGTTTTAGCCATCTATAAGTTTGATGCTGAATTAAGGTCACTCCTTTTTGATATGAGTGGTAAAATAGAAGTGGCCCTGCGTGCTCGTTTATGTGAGGCAATTCTCCAATTTAATGACCCTCTTATTTATCTGGATCCTTCTATATTTAAGGAGAAGCGAATATTTTGGAAAAATACTTCGAGCTTAGCATCAGAAATAGCACGATCAAACATAATTATGATAATCACGATGGACAGATTCCTTTTTGGGCCGCTGTTGAAGTTATGTCTTTTAGCACATTATCCAAATATATAAAAAATTTGTCCTCCAAACCCAATTCACCGTTTTCAAAGTTGTCCGCTTATTATTCTTATAAAACTGATAAGGGAAATATGACCTGTCCAAGTCATGATATGTTTACTTCATGGGTCCATTCTGTTGTTGTCTTAAGAAATATTTGTGCCCACAATTCCAGAATATATAATCGTTCACTGACTACAAAGCCGACAATTATTAAGACAGATCAACAAAGGCCACAGCCAAAATTTTACGGATTATATCATTTTTTGTTTGCAATGAAGTATCTTCGTCCATCCGATACAAGTTGGAATGAATTTGTTGTTAAATTTAAGCGGCACCTTCAGCAATATCAATCATACATAGACATTCAAAAAATTTACTTTCCGGTTGATTGGAAAAAACATTTATAATTTTATCCAAACAGTGTTAGTGAATATTTTGTGATTTATATGCATAAACTAAATAGACAGATCTAACCAAGCCTCTCACAGAAGCTCAAACCGGTTAGCCGTCACAGGGATGGACGCAATCGCTCCATCCCTTATTTTTTGGAGAGCATTTCGTTTGCTGATTGCCTCCGTAAATGTCTGTCCTGCTATCGAGGGCAGACATTTCATATATACAATTTTGCAGGATGAATTTAAATATCCGTTGTTTTTCCCTTATTTTTCGTGTAAAATGTCAAAATTACGAATTTATTTAAAAATTCTCTTGCAGAATTGAGCTTGGGGGTATATAATAAACACGATTTCAATTATAGAAACGGAGTGTGGCAATTATGGCTTTTCGCACAGAATATGTCAATCGGGTTTATGAGACAGCGGCAAAGAGAAACGCCGGGGAACCGGAGTTCCTTCAGGCTGTGAAGGAAGTGCTGGAGTCCCTGGAGGCGGTCGTTGAGCAGGACCCTTCCATTGAAAAGAACGGCATCCTGGAACGCATTGTGGAGCCTGAGCGCTTTATCATGTTCCGTGTGCCCTGGGTGGACGACAGCGGTAAGGTGCAGGTCAACCGCGGCTTCCGGTGCCAGTTTAACTCCGCCATCGGTCCTTATAAGGGCGGACTGCGGCTCCATCCCTCGGTCAACGCCTCTATCATCAAATTCCTGGGTTTTGAACAGACCTTTAAAAACAGCCTCACCGGACTGCCCATGGGCGGCGGCAAGGGCGGCTCCGACTTTGACCCCAAGGGCAAGTCCGACGGCGAGGTTATGCGCTTCTGCCAGAGCTTTATGACCGAGCTCCAGCGTCATATCGGCGAGAACACCGACGTGCCCGCCGGGGATATCGGTGTCGGTGCGCGGGAGGTGGGCTACCTCTTCGGGCAGTATAAGAGAATCCGCGACGAGTTCACCGGCGTTCTCACCGGCAAGGGCCTGAGCTACGGCGGTTCCCTGGTGCGCACTGAGGCCACCGGCTACGGCCTGCTCTACCTCACCCAGGAGATGATCTCCTGTATGAAGAACCAGTCCATGGAGGGCAAGACTGTTGTGATTTCCGGCTCCGGCAACGTGGCCATCTACGCTGCCCAGAAGTCGATGTCCATGGGCGCTAAGGTAGTTGCCCTGTCCGACTCCGCCGGTTACATCCACGACCCCAACGGCGTGAATCTGGACGTTGTCAAGCAGATCAAGGAAGTGGAGCGGGGACGCATTAAGGAGTATGTCAGCCGGGTGAGCGGTGCAACCTATACCGAGGGCTGCCGCGGCATCTGGGGCATCCCCTGCGATATTGCCCTTCCCTGCGCCACCCAGAACGAGCTGGACGGGGAAGCCGCCAAAAAGCTGGTTGCCAACGGATGTATGGCAGTGGCGGAGGGCGCGAATATGCCCAGCACCCCCGAAGCCGTTGAGATTTTCCAGAAAAACGGTGTGCTGTTTGCCCCCGCAAAGGCGGCCAACGCAGGCGGTGTGGCCACCTCCGGCCTGGAGATGTGCCAGAACTCCATGCGCTACTCCTGGACCTTTGAGGAAGTGGATAAGAAGCTCCACGACATCATGGTGGGGATTTTCCACAACATCTACGACGCGGCCGAGAAATACGGCATGAAGGACAATCTGCTGGCTGGGGCCAACATTGCCGGATTTGTAAAGGTTGCCGATGCCATGAAGTGGCAGGGCGTCTGCTGATAAAAGGCTTTTCTCCTTTGTGATGTAAATTTGCAGGGGGACTGTACGTAGAAGTACAGTCCCCCTGATTTATCTGTTTTCCGATACAGAAACAGCAGAGGCCCCCTCTTTTAAAGGCGGCCTCTGCTGTTTGATATATACTTTATTTTCTTACCGATTTGCCTTGGCCTTAATCACCTTGAGCCTGGAGAATTCCTCCCGTTCCTTTTCCTCCAGGGCCTCAGTGATAAACTTTACCGTCACCTCAAAGTTGGGGATGATGATGTTCTTCAGCGCGTTGGCCCGTCTCTGGGTTTTGCGGATGGCATTGGCCAGCCGGAAAGCGCTGTTTTCCACCTCCGCCAGCACCACTGTCAGCTTTTTGACCTTTTCAAAGCAGAGGAACGCCTCGTCCAGGGTGGAGTTGGTCCTGTACAGGCTGTAGTACAGCTTTTCCGGATTTTCCCGGAGCCGCACCTGGGGAATCTCCGCGCCCATGACGCTGCGATAGGTCAGGGTCACGCCCGTTTCCACCGGGACGGCGTCCGCTACCTCGTCGATGGAGCCAAGGGAGATGTTGGCGGTCTGGAGCGCCAGATAAGCCTTGTGGAAGGTCTGGTCGATCTCCTCCCGCAGGGCCTTGGTCTTGTCGATGAGCAGCATCATCTCCCGTATCAGGATGTTCCGCTTCCGGTCCATCAGGTCATAGCCCATTTTAGAGAATTCCAGCGACTTCTTCGCCGCCATCAGGTTTCCCTTGGTGGGAAAAATCTGGTCTGCCACAGGACCGCCTCCTTTTTTAACGGATTAAGAAACCTTTCCCTCCTGGAATTCCTTTGCCGCATCCGCCACATAGTGCTTTTTCAGTATCTCGTTGTCAACCCGGTCCAGCTCCTCCATGGGCAGCAGCGAAAGCAGCTTCCACCCCAGGTCCAGGGTCTGGTCAATGGTCCGGTTGTCCGAATTCCCCTGGGAGACAAAGTATTTCTCAAACATCCGGCCAAATTCCATGTACATCTGGTCCACCTTGGAAAGCTCCTCCTCGCCGATGACCGAGGCCAGGGCGCGGGCGTCCTGCACCTTGGCATAGGAGGCGAACAGCTGGTTGGAAACCGCCGAATGGTCCTCCCTGGTAAAGCCCGCGCCAATGCCGTCCTTCATCAGGCGGGAGAGGGAGGGCAGCACCCCGATGGGGGGATAGCAGCCGCTCTGCTCCAGGGCGCGGTCCAGGACAATCTGTCCCTCGGTAATGTAGCCCGTCAGGTCGGGGACAGGATGGGTGATGTCGTCGTTTGGCATGGTGAGGATGGGAATCTGGGTCACTGAGCCCTTTCTTCCCTTTACAATCCCCGCCCTTTCATAAAGGGACGCCAAATCGGAGTAAAGATAGCCCGGATACCCCTTTCTGCCGGGAATCTCCCCCTTGGAGGAGCTGAATTCCCGCAGGGCCTCACAGTAGGAGGTGATGTCGGTCAGGATGACCAGCACGTGCATCCCCTGCTCAAAGGCCAGGTATTCGGCGGCGGTCAGGGCGCATTTGGGCGTCAGGATGCGCTCGATAATGGGATCGTTGGAAAGGTTCAGGAACATGACCACCTTGGACATAACGCCGGATTCCTCAAAGGAGCGGCGGAAGTAATCGGCCACGTCGTTGGTGACGCCCATGGCGGCAAAGATGACGCAGAACCCGGCGTTGTCCTCCCCGGTGATACGGGACTGGCGCACAATCTGGACAGCCAGCTTGTTGTGGGACATGCCGGAGCCGGAAAAGATGGGCAGCTTCTGCCCGCGGATCAGGGTGGTCATGCAGTCGATGGTGGATATCCCCGTGTTGATGTAGTTCCGGGGATAGGTGCGGGAGACGGGGTTCAGAGGGCGGCCATTTACATCGCCGTACTGGTTGGCGTACACCTCTCCCATGCCGTCGATGGGGCGGCCCGCGCCGTTGAACACCCTGCCCAGCAGCTCCAGGGAGAGGGGAATCTCCATGGGCCGCCCGGTAAACCGGGTGCGGGTGTTGGTCAGGGACATGCCGGTGGTGCCCTCAAACACCTGGACGATGGCCTTGTCCCCCTCTATCTGGACGACCCGCCCATAGCGGCGGCTGCCGTCCTCCATGGCGATTTCCACCATTTCCTCATAGGATACGCCCGAAACATGGTCCAGCGCGATCAGGGGGCCGTTGATTTCACTCAGGCCCTTATATTGCAGGCTTGCCATCTGTCATTCCCCCTTTTCCGCGTCTGCCGGGCTGGCCTCTGGCTTGGAAAGGGATTCCAGCTTCCGGTCAATCTCCCGGAAATACTCCTCAAACTGCTCCAGATGGTCATTGGGCACTTCGTATTTTATCTTAACCAGGCTGTCGAACAGCCCTGTTTCCCGTATAAAGTTCACCGGGACCCCAAAATCCACAAGGTTTTTGGCCTTTTTGTAGAGGTAAAGAATGACCTCCATCATCTTGAACTGCTTGGCCATGGGGACATAGGTGTCGTCCTTATGGAAGGCGTTCTGCTGGAGGAAGCCCACCCGAATCACCTTGGCCACCTCCAGAATCAGCTTCTGGTAGTCCGGCAGCACATCCGCGCCAATGAGCTTGACAATCTCCATCAGCTTGTTTTCCTCCCCCAGAAGGGAGGTAATCTGGCGGCGGTAATCCATAAACTTGGGGTCAACCTCCCGGTTGTACCAGGCGGCCAGGTCGTCCAGGTATTCGCTGTAGCTCAGGTTCCAGTTGATGGCGGCATAGTGCCGGGCATAGGCCAGGGACTTATCCAGCGCCCAGAAGCACCGGACAAACCGCTTGGTGTTCTGGGTAACGGGCTCGGAGAAATCCGCGCCCTGGGGGGAAACCGCCCCGATGATGGAGACGGAGCCCTCCGCGCCGCACCTGGTCTCCATGTAACCGGCCCGCTCGTAGAACTGGGAGATGCGGGAGGGCAGGTAGGCGGGGAAGCCCTCCTCGGCGGGCATCTCCTCCAGGCGGCCGGAGATTTCCCGCAGGGCCTCCGCCCAGCGGGAGGTGGAGTCAGCCATCACCGCCACATGGTAGCCCATGTCCCGGTAATACTCCGCCAGCGTCACGCCGGTGTAGATGGAGGCCTCGCGGGCCGCCACCGGCATGTTGGAGGTGTTGGCGATAAGCACCGTCCGGTCGGTCAGGGGGCGCTGGGTCCGGGGGTCAATCAGCTCCGAGAACTCATCCAGAACCTGGGTCATCTCGTTGCCCCGCTCGCCGCAGCCCACATAGACGATGATGTCCGCGTCACACCATTTGGCAATCTGGTGCTGGGTCATGGTCTTGCCGGTGCCGAAGCCGCCGGGGACGGCGGCTGTTCCCCCCTTGGCGATGGGGAACAGGGTGTCCAGCACCCTCTGACCGGTAATCAGGGGGCGGGAGATGGGCAGTCGGCGGCTCACCGGCCGGGGGGAACGGATGGGCCAGCGCTGGCAGAGGGTCAGCTCGTGCTCCTCCCCCTTTTGGTCCTTCACCTTTGCTATGACATCCCGGACGGTATACGCGCCGTCAGGGGCGGTCCAGGAGACAGTGCCGGAAAGGGCCGGGGGAACCAGGCAGCGGTGCTCCACCGCCGGGGTCTCCGGGCAGACGGCGTAGATCATCCCCCCTGAAACCGTGTCGCCGGGTTTCACCCGGAGGGCGACGTCCCACTTCTTTTCCTGGTCCAGGGAGGGGGCGCTGCTGCCCTCGGCGATAAAATGCCCGGACGCCTTTTCGATATCCTTCAGAGGGCGTTCGATGCCGTCAAAGATATTGCGGAGAATACCGGGGCCCAGGGTTGCGCAGAGGGGCGCGCCGGTGCCCTCCACCGGTTCGCCGGGCCGCAGGCCGGTTGTGACCTCGTATACCTGTATTGTTGTGACATCATTGGAGATGGAGATGACCTCCCCGATTAACTTTTTTGCGCCGACATACACCATCTCCATCATGGAAAAGCCGGAGGCGTTCCGCACCGTCACCACCGGCCCATTGATAGAATAGATGACATTGCCCTTTATCAAATTGATCACTCCTATCGTCCTTGGTGTCATACTTTTTCTTGAAAGAAAAAGTATCAAAAAGAACTTTAATACGCACCCAACAATCGATCATTCAGGCTTTTCGCCCGGTAACGAAAGTTAGGTTTTTATTCGGAAATAGTATCAGAACTGCACCTCCACCGTAAACCCGGAATTCCGGTAAAACCATTCCTTCTGTCTGTTCAGCCTTTCCTCCAGCGTCTCCACCAGCAGCTGCCCCCGGACAGGGTCCTCCAGGATAAAGCCGCCCAGCCGGATTCTCTCGTCCGGCTCCACACGGCAGGGCATGGCCGCGGCAGTCTGAATCAATTCCTTGTACTTCATATCCCTGGGGCTGAGGTAGACGACCGCTTCCTTTACCGTGGGCCAGTCCCCCTGGAGCGTTGCCTTGGAAAAGGAGTCCTTCAGGTATGTCTCATACGCCTCTCCGGACAGGGCGAACTCCTCCAGCCGCCGGCGGACCGCCTGGAATATCTCCTCCGAGCAACCGTCCCGCTGGGAAATCAGCTTTTTGCGCAGCTCAATCCCCCGCTGGGACATGGCCGCCGTCGCCTGGAGGTTCATATCCCCCTGCTGGACCTGGATGAACTGGTACGCATCCTGAAGGGCCTGGCTCTTGGCCTTTTCCAGCCGCTGGGCCCGCAGGCGTTCGGTCTGCATCTTCATTGCCCTGCTTTCGGCCTCCGCCTTGGCAAGCATGCGTTCCCGCAGTATGGGCAGCTTTTCTTTGTTAAAAACAGGCATTTTAATGTTTCACCTCATCCGCGGCCGGTTACAGCTTAATGCCTATGGCCTCGCTCACATATTTCTCGATGGAATCCCCCACGTTGCCCTCCCCGTGGCGGTCTGGCACCTCCACAATCAGGGGACGGCGTTCGTTGAGTTTGATATCGTATATCTTCTGGGTACACAGGTCTATCAGCTTCCGGGTAATCAGGACAACCCCGATTTCCGGGTCGGCCTTTGCCAGGTCCAGCTGCCGGGAAACCTCCTCTGCCGTGTGGACGACCACGCCCTCTATTCCGGCCAGGCGCATTCCCATCTGCGTATCGCGGTTGTCGCTGATTAAAAAGAATTTCATATTCAGCCGGCCTCCCCCGCTTTAAATACAGGGTCTTAAATCTTGTTGAGAATCAGGATGGAAATCAACAGGCCGTACAGGGCGATGCCTTCGCCCAGAACCACAAAGATCAGGGCCTTGCCGAAATTCTTGCCGTCCTCGGAAACTGCGCCGATGGCAGCAGGGGCGGCGGCGGCAATGGCGATGCCCGCGCCGATGGCGGAGATGCCGGTCACCAAGGCGGCGGCAATGTAGCCCATCCCGGCGGAGGTGGAGGCAGCGGCAGCGGCGGTATCGGCGGCGCTGACAAAGCCGGAAATGGGGAGGATAACGCCCAGCAGGCAGATGCCAAGGAAGGCGCACAGATTAAAGGCAATGGCATGACGTGCCTTTTTGCCGGTGGTTACGCCGGTGTAAACGGGGATGACAGGGGCCATCAGAAGGGCGACCGCAGCCAGGGGAAGGAGAAACATCACAAAGGTAGACATAACAAAACCTCCAAAATTTTAAATGATTTTGACTATCAATGCTCTCCGCTGGGGAGACTGCATCTCTGGATAAATGTCAATCAACTCCTCTGAGAGGATTGTGCCAACTGGGAGATGGGGACAAAAGGCTTTCCGCCGCCCTCATAGAAGCGGCTGAATATCTCATAGAATTCCAGGCGCAGCGCCTGGATACCCACAATCAGTCCCTCCATTGCCATGACAAAGAGGTTGCCTATGATAATGACCACAGGGCTTGCCCCTGCGCCGACCATCTCGGCAAGGGTGGCCACAACCGCCATCATACCGGCGTGGCTGAGGATAAAGCCGCCCACCCGCAGGAAGGACATGGTGTTGCTGATAAAGCTGAGCACAACGTCAAACAGCTCAAAGAAGCTTTCCAGGAGATAGGAGGCAACGCCACCCTCCGGCTTGATATCTTTGCGGCCCTCCATCAGCTTTTCCAGCGGCTCCCGCAGGAACATCACCAGTACGGGGAGAACAATAAAGAGGACAATGCAGAGGGGATTGAGGATGTCAAAGCCGAACAGCAGCTTTCCGCTGGCGGCCAGCAGAACATATCCGTAAAAGATAAGCCCCGCAACGCCGTTTTGGGAGAGCAGAGCCCGTTCCCAGTTTTTCTGCTTCACAGCCAGGCAGATGTTCATCACAATGCAGACCACAATCAGCACCGCGCCCAGGGCCACCGCAGACAGCAACAGTATGTTGGTGGTGGAATTGGACATGACCTCAATGGGTTTTTCCGCGAAGCCCATGGCATGGTACATGGGATCCAGCAGGTGCTCAAACCCGAATACCGACCCATACAGCAGCCCAAAGAAAGCGGATACAATGCCGATCCGCTCCAGAATGGGCCCCAGGGCCATCTTCTTCCATTTCCACATAAGAAAGCCGACCAGTGAAATCACAAGCCCCTGTCCCACGTCGCCGAACATGATGCCGAACAGCAGCGAATAGGTGATGGCCACAAAGGGCGTTGGATCAATATCAGTGTAGGAGGGCACCCCGTACATGTCCACAAACATCTCAAAAGGGCGGACCAGCCAGTTGTTTTTCAGCTTGGTGGGGGCGGTCAGCCGCTCGTCGCTGTCGGCGGGGCGGATGGACACCTTTACCCCTTCCATATCCTCAAAGGCGCTTGTAAAGGATTTTTCCTGGTCAGCGGGGATAAAGCCCAGAATATAAAAGGTTCCGTTGAGCTCGTAGACATACCGGCGCAGCTCGTAGGTCTCCTGAAGGAACTTCAGCCTCTGGTAGTTGGCTTGGAAGGTCTCCCGGTTGTCCTCCCTCAGCTGGGCAAGGCGCTTGGCAACCACGTCCATGCTGTGCTTCTCGTCCTCCAATTGGTTGGCGAACCGCTTGCGCGCCTCCTCCGGAACGCCGTGAATCTCGTCGGAAACCAGCATGGGCTCAAAGAAGAGAGAGGAGAAGATGTCGTCTATCTCCGGCGCAAGCTCGCTGACCGTAAAGTATGCCCCCCAGTAGTATCTTCCGTCAAAGTCAAAGGTGGCGAACACAAAATCCCGATCCTCATAATACGCCAGCTTGGAGAGATTGTCCGCTGGAAGCCTTCCCATACGGATGCTCAGGAATTCGGTGCTGGCCAGGTCGTCGATATTCCCCTCCAGCCCCTCAATGTGGTCCAGCTGGGACAGGATGTTCTGATGAAGTTCCATACGGGAGCTGAGAATCTGCTCCTGACTTTTCAGACGGTCAAACCGGCTCTGAAGATGCTTGAGGAATTTCTGCGTTTCCTCGTTGGAGGCCAGGTCCTCAGAGCTGTCAGCGGTCATCTTCTGCTCCAGGGAATATCCCATCGCCGTCCCCACGCTGGCAGCCTGGGCCAGCAGATCGGTATAGGGGTTTTCCCCGCTCAGTTTCATAAAGCCCCGTCCCTTGCCCTCGGAAAAGGGCGCTTGTTCCTGGTGGAAATCCTCCCGAACGGACAGGCGCAGCAGCACTTGGTCAAGCTGTTCCATATTGCCGGTAATGCTTGCCAGCTGCATTTTGGTGATGGACAAGCCTATCGCCACCCTTCTGAATTTTTGTGTACAGGCTCCCGGCGGTTCTCTAGCGAATCAGTATCTTTTCGATTTCGTCAGGGGAGACGCCGTATCGGATGCCCTCTATGATATTGGTGATATTTTCCCGCTCCAGATTGCTCAGCACCATAAAGGAGGCCACTACGGTGGGCGCGCCGGTGGCAAATACCATAAACCGCCTGCTCAGCTGGTACCGGATGGAGCTGACCGTATATTCGATATAAGTATAATCTGTGCCGTCAACGTATTTGGCGTAGGGGGAACGGGCCAGCAGCCCCATGGCCTCCTCCGGCGTGGCCGCGCGGATCATCTCCTTCCACAGCTTTTCACTCAGGCGGCTGCGGGCCGGGAGAAGCTGGTTCTGGATATCCTTAGGGGAATACTGCCGGAAGCGCTTCATCCGCAGAATGGCTGCCACGTTCAGCAGTTCCAGCTGGGTGGAGAAGATGGTGTAAAGGTCCCTGCGGGTGGAGCCCCGGTAATTCTGGTCTATCTTTCGGAACAGACCGTCAAAATAGAAGGTCTTCAGGGCGTGTTCGCAGGCCAGCAGGTCCGGCCGGCCGCCGGGCGGAGGCAGGAGGGGACGAAGTACCTTTTCATATTCGGTACGGGCCAGCACCTTGAGCATCTCCTCAAAATTCCTGGCCCTGGCCAGGTCTATGAGATTGAAAGCCAGCCGCTTTTCCAGGTAGGTGGGCAGAGAGGAAACCGTTTCCTGGCTCACCTCGGTTCCGGCATAGTAAAGCCCAATGCGCTGGATGAGCATCTTGATCTCAATGTCCCGCAGAATGTAATCATAAAAGGCGTTTCCGCTCTTGTGGAAGCACAGCAGCCGCTGATACTGGCGGTATATCTCCATCTGCACCAGCTGCTCCAGGCGCACCCGGTGAATCTGGGCTTCCTGGACCTGGGCCAGCACCTCCCGGTAATGGGTCTCGTTTTTCAAATAGGAGGCCGCGTCTCCCACCGTCTGCTTGTGCAGAAGCTCC